>OGJH01000730.1_pt1 | contig 35883 bp, 24 predicted proteins | sample 1572021 | NCBI WGS metagenome assembly OGJH01 (sample SAMEA2582098, study PRJEB24529) | metagenome | biome: Human gut stool | place: China | collected 2011
GCTTCGGACAACGGAGCTGATATGCATAAATATAATACGTTATACACTCATAAATTAGATTAGTATGTTTTGATACTCGAATCATTACATGCCACAGAATGAAAAAGCTGAGCCGTGGCACATTGCCTTTTTCATGCATGGTGGCGCCTAATGGCTCAGCAAAATTCGGCGATTTTTCTTGCAAGCTTCTTTTGGTCATATCGTTTCGCAGCCGGAACGCGGATGAGCGGAAGGCTGATGCTTTCGAGTACGACATCCTTTAGAAGGTCATTTTCGCGGTTGGGTTTGTTAAGATGGGAGGGGTCATCAAGCTCAATGACAACCACCGGAATGAAGTCCGAATCGCACAGCACGAAGTCGAGATGCTTGGATTTTACTTTGCCGAAGTATCTCATATATGTGCTGTAGTCCTCAGCGCGAGCGGTCTTGGCGACATCGGCAAGGCGCACCTTCGAGAAGAGGTACAGACCATAGTCGGCGGCGATTTCGTCGATAACAGGAAAAAAAGCAGCTTCAGTAGGCGTGAGGAGAGCGGTGGCATTATAGCGCCCCTTTATTTCAGCGGCGAGCCGTCTTTTTTTGTCGGTGAGAAAGCGGATGAGAATAATGAAAAGAACCAGAAATATCAAGGCGGAAATAATATATATAATAATATGAATATTCATGTAAGGTACTCCAAAAAAATATTTGCGGAAAATTTCATAAAATAATGGAATGCTTCGGGTGTCAGAATATGCCGATTTAATCTACGGGTGTAAGACATGTTGTATTCCCGGATTGTAATGGCATAAAAAAAGCACCAACCCCGCAGTCATCTGCAAAACTGGTACCTTTAGTGCGCGATCAGGGGTTCGAACCCTGGACACCCTGATTAAGAGTCAGGTGCTCTACCAACTGAGCTAATCGCGCACATTTAATAAGTGTCTTGTTTTCGGCACAAACATTATTATACACATGCCGGGGAAAAATGCAAGCTTTTTTTTTATATTTTTTAAAAATTTTAAAATTTTTTAGCATAAAACTTGAAAACCCTTGAAAATAAAGGAAAAATTGCAATCGGGGTTGCTTAAATATTTTCATAAGTGTATACTGAAAAATAGGGCTAATATACAAAAATCAGATAAAAATCTCAAAAAACATCATAAAAGATAATTTTTCCAAAGAAGAAATTTTGAAAATTCAAAACAATACAAGCAATATAAAAAATAACAACAATACAAGCAATAAGAAAATAACAACAATTATAGATATAAAGGCTTAAAAGCACTAAGGGAAGGTTGGCATAACTGTCCGGCAGAAAGCCTGAATTTTAAATACCAGATATTAAAACATATTATCTTATTTAAATAGGGAGGTTAGGGTATGAAATTAAAAGTATACAAGCCCCAAAAAAGCGGTGAGCAGATTTCTGATGAAGAAGCAGGGACAGTTAATGCAGCGGCAGACAACGCAGAAACAAGCTGTTCTGCTGCACCGGAGCAGGGCAGGACAGAACCGGACGGCGCACAGCCGGATGACAATAGTGCAAGGACACGAATGGATGCAAATGACAATGATATGTCCGGGGGTGGAACAAATGCAGCACATAGAGAAGGCGGCAGACATGAGAAGTTCACATGGAACATCAAGTATCTGACGATATGCCTGTACGCAGTGCTGGTTGTACTTGCGAGTGTACTTATAATAAAGGCGGTAATAGACTGGGACAATGTAATGCATCACATCAAGGGAGCTATGAACGTGCTGTCACCATTTCTGTGGGGTGCATTCATAGCATTCCTCATCAACCCTCTTGTTAAACTGTTTGATAATAAGATATTCGGAAAAATAAAGCCGCTTAAGAAACACGAGAAGCCACGCAAGATGCTGTCTCTGCTCATATCATATCTTCTTGTCATATTTGTGGTGGTTATCATGTTCGTATATCTGCTCCCGCAGATAGGGACAAGCCTCACGGAAATTGTGAATCAGGTGCCGGGATGGATTGCGGAGATCAACAATGGATTGCTGAAATTTGAGGAAGAGCATCCGGATTTTGACTATAATATAATCAATGATTTTTTTAACAGCATCACTCCGCAGCTTATGGATTTTTCCAAGAATGTGGTGACTAACGTGGTGCCTGTAATTTTTACAACATCAATATCTGTTGTGAAGGGATTGCTCAATATACTGATTGCATTCATCGTGAGCGTATATATGGTATCGGATAAGAAGCTTCTCGCAAGAGGCTTCAAGAGAGTTCTCTACAGTGTAGCATCGGATAAGGCTGGTGATATGATAATGGAGACCCTTCGTGAATGCTACCATATATTCAGCCAGTTCGTACTCGGAAAGACGGTTGATTCATTCATAATAGGATGGATATGCTTCTTCCTTATGACGATACTCAGGCTTCCGTTCACACCTATTGTAAGCCTTATAGTCGGAATTACGAACATGATACCATATTTCGGACCATTTATCGGTGCTGTTCCGGGAATTGTCCTCATACTTATGGTCGATCCGATAAAGGCAATCATATTCACGGTTCTGATTATTGTGATACAGCAGTTCGATGGATTGTACCTCGGACCTAGAATCCTTGGTGAGACAGTGGGTCTGCGTCCTCTATGGATAATATTTGCCATCACCGTCGGCGGAAGTATAGGAGGCGTTGTGGGAATGTTTCTTGGAGTGCCGGTGGTTGCCGTGTTCGCTTATCTTATGGACAAGCTGCTTAATAAGCTGGTTCGCAAGAAAAATGTTGATATTAGTGGGAAAATAGATTAAAATTAGTTGGATTAAGATAATGTAAATATGAGACACAAATAACATTGGGAGGCAACATAAAGTGCGGATGAAAAAGTGTGCGATGATATTGGCTGGCATGATAGCGGCTGTAGGGATAATATCCGGATTTAGCGGAACAGAAGATATAAAGGCTGAAACGAAGTATGAAGATATAGAACAGTTTCCAGAGTCATATAGGCAGGCACTGTATGCTGTTAAAGAGAAACATCCTAACTGGACATTTCAGATTATGAATACAGGACTTGATTGGAGCACAGTTGTATATAATGAGATGAATCCGGCTACAAGAAGCCTTGTTCCTTCATATTTTGCAAGTGAATTTGTAGGTGACTATTATGGTGATGGGTGGTCATGTGCAACAGAGGCTGCGGTGAACTACTACCTTGATCCGAGAAATTGGCTTACGGAGGACTATATATTTCAGTTTGAGTTATTGTCATATAATGCTAATACACAGGGTATTGCAACAGTGCAGAAGGTAATATCTAACTCATTTATGTCGGGATATATACAGTCGGATCAGTACACAAACTATGAGGATATAGGTCTTACATACGCTCAGGCATTCAGCGATATTGGATGCAACATTGGCGTCAGCCCTGTGCACCTTGCAAGCAGGGTGTATCAGGAGCAGGGGACATCAGGCACTTCGGAGCTTATATCAGGTACATATCCGGGATATGAAGGATATTACAACTATTATAATATACAGGCATCGGGTTCTAATCGTGAGCAGATAGTTACCAATGGACTCAACGAAGCAAAATCTGAAGGATGGAACACAAGATATGCAGCACTCATAGGGGGAGCGCAGAAAGTTGCTAACAGATATATACTTCGAGGACAGGATACACTTTATCTTCAGAAATTCGATGTCGATGGGAACTATGATGGGAGGTATTGGCATCAGTACATGCAGAATCTCGCAGCACCATCAAATGAAGGACGAAATGTAAAGAAAGCATACGAGAAGGCAGGAATGCTTGATGAGGCATTTGTGTTTAAGATTCCTGTATACAATAATATGTACTATCAGGAAGGTTTTTCAAAATCTAACGGCAAGACTTACTACTATGAGAAGGGTGTGATGGTTAAGGGAGAGCATCAGGTTGACGGAAAATGGTACTATTTTGACACAACAACAGGTGAGATGCTTACTGGTAAGGTGGTTCAGATAGATGATAAGAATTATTGTTATGACAAGAATGGTGTTAAGGTAATCGGTGGAATAGGTTATGCTGACGGATATTGGCATTACTGCGAGAAGGAGACAGGAGAGATTACGCTGTCTAAGGATGCTTCAGAGGTATTCAATGCAGGGGATTATGCAAAGTATAATCAGGATGTCGTGAATGTACTTGGAACGAATGAGGAAACGCTTCTTGCACATTGGCTGAATTATGGAGTCTACGAGAAGAGAAGACCATCGGAGCTGTATTCATATGATTATTATACAAGTGTATATGGTGACAATGCTATTAAGTATGGCGATTCATCTGAAGCGGTGATAGGCAATTTTGCAATATTCGGAATGGAGAGGGGTTACTCGGGTAGCAATGAGTTTAATGTACTTGCTTATATGACATGTAATCCGGATCTGTATGCTGCATTTGGATATAACTTTAACAGCTATTATGAGCATTACATGAATAACAGGGATAAGGAAAACAGAATCCACACAGCTGATGATAATACATACACAGGATATACCATGGGTGCGGAGCTGTTTGACCCGGCTGTGTATGCACAGAAGAATAAGGATGTTGTGAACGCACTTGGTGAAGGTGCAGGGCAGCTGTTCCTTCATTGGCTCAAGTATGGTGCATACGAAGGAAGACAGGCTAGCCTTATATTTAATGGTAAGTATTACATTGCAAATAACAGTGATGTGGATGAACATTATGCTGGAGATTATATGGGTGCGCTTGTGCACTTCTACACATATGGACAGACAGAGTTCAGAAATGGAAGTACAGACTTCGATGTGCTGGGTTATGCATTAAGTAACCTTGACCTTCTGAATGCTTTTGGACAGGACGGACCAAGCTACTACAGACATTATGTACAGTATGGAATTAATGAAAATAGAAATATGTTTCGTATGGAAGACCTTGATATGTCCATGATATTTGATGCTGATTACTATATGAAGCACAACGGAGATATTGTAGGAAGCTATCCGGGAGCTGAAGGAGCACGCAGGCATTTCACACTGTATGGTATGAAAGAGGGCAGAAGAGGAAATGATACATTTAATGTGTATGCATATAAGAACAGGTATAAGGATCTTCAGAATGCTTACGGAGACAGCCTTAACTTCTATTATATACACTATTTGAATTTTGGTTATGCGGAAGGCAGAAATGGACAGGATGAATAGAAAGAAAATATTGGCATCCGTGTTACTTGGTATAATATGCGTGGTCGCCAACCTGTTGATTGTATTTAATGACAGGAAACTCATATTAAATGATTATACAATGAATATTACCATGGAGATAGACAGTAATGTGAGTGGAGAACTCCAGATGTTCTACTCTTCAAAAAGCAATTATACCAAGGATTGTTTTACGGCGGATAGAGTAAAGACTATTGCTGCTGAAAAGGGGCATAATGGTAAGATTGATTTTGACGTCAATGCGGGCAGCCGCTTTGTAAGGCTGGACTTTCCTGAGGAGGCGAATGCACAGCTGTCATTGCATAGTGTGACAATCAAGCTTAATGGCGTGCAGAGGGATATTGCGGCAGATGAGCTTGCAAGCCGCATTATAGCTGACAATCAGTTAGAGCAGTGCACAGTTCGTGGTGGAACGCTTTATATTACTACGCAGGATACGGACGGATATATTGTAATCGGATTAGGCGATATTGTAGATGAGATTGCTGTGGCGTCTTCAAGAGGAACATATAATATAGTGTTAAAGGTTGCAGCATGTATTGCTATAGATCTGCTATATGTGATTTTCCTGCTCAATCAAGAGCGCGTATACGGATATATATATGATATTGTGAGTAACAGGGCACTGGTGTCAAGATTGTCTAAGAATGACTTAAAGAGTAGATTCGCAGGATCCTACCTTGGAGTAATCTGGTCATTTATACAGCCTGTCGTGACAGTGCTTGTATACTGGTTTGTGTTTCAGGTGGGGTTCAGATCATCGGATGTGGTAAATTCATCAGGAGAGACAGTTCCTTTTATATTGTGGTTTATAGCGGGACTTGTTCCATGGTTCTATTATTCAGACACATGGAGTATGGCAACCAACGTTCTGCTTGAGTACAGCTATCTTGTAAAAAAGGTTGTGTTTAACATAGATATACTTCCACTTGTCAAGATGTTGTCGGGTCTTATAATACATGTATTTTTCGTAGGACTTGTACTTGTGCTGTATACGGTCTATGGTATGTTTCCGGGAATTATAGTGGTGCAGCTTTTGTATTATTCGTTGTGCATGTTTGTGATGATACTTGGACAGGCTTATCTTACAAGCTCCTGTGTGATATTTTTCAGAGATCTCACACAGTTTATCAATATATGGCTGCAGCTTGGAATATGGATGACGCCTATCATGTGGAATATAGATACAATAGGTATATCGGGAACGATTAAGACGATATTTAAGCTTAATCCTATGTACTACATAGTGCAGGGATATAGGGATACGCTTATAAATGGAGTGTGGTTCTGGCAAAGACCGGAGCTTACACTTTATTTCTGGATATTTACAGTAGGGGTATTTGTGCTTGGCAGAGTGGTGTTTAAGAGGTTGAAACCGCATTTTGCCGATATTTTGTAGAGTTATGAGGTCAGATGATGAGAAGTGATGATGTTGCTATAGGTGTGTACAATGTCAGTAAGATGTACAAGCTGTATGACAATCCCAAGGACAGATTCAAGGAGTCATTGGGACTCACAAGAAAGAAGTGCTACAAGGAAAAGTATGCGCTCAATAATGTGAGCTTCGAGGTGAAAAAGGGAGAGACGGTTGGGATAATAGGAACCAATGGTTCGGGTAAGTCCACAATACTTAAAATTATTACAGGTGTGCTAAATCAGACTGACGGAGAGGTTGATATCAGAGGACGTATATCTGCACTGCTTGAGCTGGGTGCCGGTTTTAATATGGAGTACACAGGAATAGAAAATGTGTATCTTAATGGTTCGATGATAGGATATACGAAGGAAGAGATAGAGGCGAAGCTTGAAGATATCTTGAAGTTCGCGGATATCGGCGACTATGTGTATCAGCCGGTAAAGACATATTCAAGTGGTATGTTCGTAAGGCTTGCATTCGCTGTGGCTATCAATATTGACCCGGAGATTCTTATTGTGGATGAAGCACTGTCAGTCGGAGATGTTTTCTTCCAGGCGAAATGTTACCATAAGTTCGAGGAGTTTAAGAAACTTGGAAAGACAATACTATTTGTTAGCCATGATCTTGGCAGTGTCAATAAATACTGTGACAGAGTCATACTTTTGAATAAAGGTGTTAAACTCTCGGAGGGAAGTCCTTCCCAGATAATAGATATATATAAGAAGATTCTTGTAAATCAGCTTGATGACAGTAATAATGGATTTGTCCATAAGACACAGGGTGAAAATTCAACAGCAGAATCGGCAGGCAGTGAGCAGGCAGAGACGAGGAATAGACTATGGAAAAGTAATTATGAACTAAATCCTTCGCTGCAGGAGTATGGCAATAAGAAGGCGGAGATAGAGGATTTTGCCATTATGGATTCTAAGGGAGCATACACAAGCTGTGTCAGCAAGCTTCAGGATTTCAGTATCAAGATGAAGGTGCGTTTCCATGAGGTGATGACTAACCCGATATTTGCGTTTACAATCAAGAATTTGCGTGGAACAGACCTTACGGGAACGAATACAATGTATGAGAAAGTGTTTATAGACGTGACGGAGGCAGGCAGCGAGAAGACAGTGACATTCACACAGAGGATGAATCTTCAGGGTGGAGAATATCTTATATCGCTTGGGTGTACAGGTTACAGTGGAGAAAACTTCGAAGTGTACCATAGAATGTACGATGTATGTACGATAACAGTTATTTCTGAGAAAGATACAGTAGGATTTTTCGATATGGATTCCAAAGTTAAGGTGGAATAGAAAGGGTTGTCTGTGGAAAAATATATCGGTGGAGTTAAACTCAACTATGATAATTATCCGGGAAAGGATTATTACAGTGACGGAAGTATAGAAGATGTGCTTCTTGATATTGTGAAGAATCATGAGGAGCAGGAGTTTAATTCTATAATTGATGAAAAAAAATCATGGGCGGTGATGTATCATCTTTCGGATATAAGACAGAATATAGTAGAATGGCTTCAGATTGAAAATACAGCTGAGATACTTGAAATCGGGTCAGGATGTGGAGCAATAACAGGGGCTCTTGCACGCAAGGCAAAGAGCGTTACCTGTATTGAACTTTCTGAAAAACGAAGTATGATAAATGCTTATAGAAATAAGAAATATGATAATATAGAGATACTTCTTGGCAATTTCGAGCAGGTAGAAGCGAAGCTTGATAAACAGTATGATGTTGTCACTTTGATTGGAGTGCTTGAGTATGGTGGGTTATATATTCATTCGGATAAGCCTTACCTTGAGTTCGTAAAAGCAGCGAGACGTCATGTGAAGCCGGGAGGAAGACTTATAATAGCGATTGAGAATAAGTATGGTCTTAAGTATTTTGCAGGTTGCAGTGAGGATCATGTAGCGAGATGCTTTGCCGGAATAGAAGGATATAATGAGGGTGATAATGTAAGAACATTTTCAAGAAAGGGACTTGAGAGGCTTGTTCTGGATGCGGGCTTTAGCAGGGCACGCTTTTTCTATCCTTATCCCGACTATAAGCTTCCGACAACCATATATTCTGATGAATGGCTTCCCAAGGCAGGCGAACTAAAAAACAATAACCGCAATTATGACAATGACAGAATGAAGCTCTTTGATGAGGACAAGGCATTTGAGCAGATTGTCGAGGAGGGGATGTTTCCCTTCTTTTCTAATTCATTTTTGGTTGAGTGCTATAACTAATAGCCGATGAGGTGTTATGAGAAGGATAATTTTTTCAAAATATTCCAATGACAGGGATAGACGATTTGCGATAAGAACTGATATTGTACGGAATGATGATGGCGGTGCTGACCTTATGGAGGTGGAGAAGCATGTCATGTTCCCTGAAGGCAGTGAGCATTTAGAGAGACAGAGCAGATATTTTGCAGAGTATTCCGACAGATACAGTGCAGCAGGTCTTGAACTTGCCGAGGCTGGGATGGATGGCGGTACTCTGAGGTATCAGTTCATAGACGGTGATAGCGTAAGCGACAGGATAGATGCATATATAGACTGTGGTGATGCTGATAAGGCAGCAGACCTGCTTCTGGCATTTTGTGAAAGGATAAGAGACTTGTATTCCGTGGAGACATGGAAGAGTACTGAGCAGTTCGGGAAGGTATTTGGAACGGTGGATTTTGCCAATGTGAGTCCTGAGGGGATAAAGGGCTGTTCGTTTGCAGATATTGATCTGGTACCTGAGAACATTATAGTTTCAGGGGATAAGGGATATGTAACGGATTATGAGTGGATATTCGATTTCCCTATTCCTGCGGACTATGTGGTGTACAGGGCAATCCGTACATATATGTATTCCGGCGGAAAGAGGAATATGCTCATGCAGCATGAGCTGTACGAACGTGTTGGCATAAGTGATGAAGCAAGAAGTGTTTTTGACAACATGGAGTCGAATTTTCAGAAGTATGTCAAGGGCAGCAGAGTGACCGCAACAGAGCTGTATGATGATATAGGTAAGCCTGCGTATTATGGTGCAGAGCTCATGGAGCTTGGCAGAAGGAATGAGCAGCAGTATCTTCCTATAGTATATCTTGATTATGGCGAAGGATTTTCTGAAGATAACAAGATTGTATATAAGCGTTATGACAGGCGATATGAGATAGAACTTACACAGGATATTAAACGTGTGAGATTCGACCCAAGAAGTCTGCCATGTGTGCTTACCGGGATAAAATTATGCGGTAATGAGGTAAACCAAGAATCACAGGATATATCCTTTAATGGCGAATGGTATGACACTGAGCTTGTTTTTAAGACTGATGACCCTCAGCTGATAGTGGACAATCCGCAGCGTTATGTAGTTGATGGGAAGCTTGTGATGGGAGCCTGCATTGAGAAGATAACTAAGGAGTATCCTGAGAAGATAGTACTTCCGCCGAGAACCAGAGCAGACATCCTGTATCAGTTCGATGAGAGATACGCACCGTATGCCGGGGTATCAATCACATCTCTTTTTGAAAACAACAGGCATATAGACGATATAAATGTATATATACTGGGCGATGGGCTTAGCGATGAGAGCGTCAGAAGGCTTGATGAGACTGCCGGGAAATATGGAAGAAGAATAAATTATATTGATACAACAGAGCTCGTTGAGATGATGAAGCGTCTCAACATACCTGCCTACAGAGGCTCATATACGGCGAACTTCAAGCTGTTCGTACCGATGGTGATTGCAAAGAATATAGACAGACTGTTGTATATAGACAGTGATACAGTGGTGACAGGTGATATAATGCCGCTCTTTGATATGCCTATGGAAGGGATGCCGGTTGGCATGTCACTCGATTCTCTTGGCGTGAAGCACAAGGCACTTATCGGTCTGTCAGCGGATGATGGATATTATAACACAGGTGTTATGTTGTTCGACCTTCAGGAGTGGAAGAAGCAGATGTGCACGGAGAAGATTATTGAGCATGTTCAGAACGTCAGGGCACATTATATGTCGCCGGATCAGGACCTTGCCAATGTGGTCTTAAGGCAGCACATATACAGGCTGGGAGCAGAGTACAATGTCCAGCCGGTTCACATGGTATATGACTATGATATGTACACTAAGAGCTTCGGACAGCCGGGCTACTATGGCAGGGAGGAGATTGATGCTGCAGTTGAAAGACCTGTTATAATTCATTTCTTCCGATTCCTCGGACAGTTTCCGTGGGATGAGGAATCTGTGCATCCAGATACACAGATATTTGACCACTATCTTGGAATATCTGAGTGGAAGGACTACAGTAAGGTGCCGTCGAGGAACAGCGGAACGGTATTTAAGATTGAGCGGTGGCTGTACAGACATCTTAGCAAAAGAACCTTCTTAAAGATATTTAAGCTCAACTATGATATATTCATAAAAAAGGCGGAGAAAAATTCACGCAGCAATAAGAATGATGGGAATATGTAGATGGATGACAGATTTGGATTTGTAATTCTTAATTATAGAACCATGGATGAGACGATGGATTGTGTTAAGTCGATAGATGAACATATCAGGGAAGCACATGAGATTGTCATTGTAGATAACGCGTCCCCTGATGGCTCCGGAGAGAAGCTGAGACAGGTATATGACGGACGGGATGACATCAAGGTTATAATCAATGCGGACAATCTTGGATATGCCTGTGGAAACAATGCCGGAATCAAGCAGGCAAGGCTGGATGGATGTCGGTATGTGGTGGTTCTTAACAGTGATACCAAGGTCATGCAGGACGAATTCTGTGATATAGTTCGCCAGGAGTACAGGGCAAATGGCTATGCTGTCATAGGACCTCAGATTTATAAGCACGGAATACCGTGCTGTGACAATCCCGGAAGGGACAGAGCCATGAGCAGATTTAAGCTTCACATCTTCATATTTATGAACCGTGTGTTTCTGGCATTAAGCTATGTGGCACTAGATGCCGTGTTAAACAGGATTTTCAATGCGTATGTGGAAGCGAAGAAGTCGGACTGTCAGGCGGTGCAGAATGTGGAGAAGGTGGCATTACATGGCTGCTGTCTTGTATTTACACCGGTATATTTCGAGCATTTTAGCGGGTTTGACGATAGAACCTATATGTATATGGAAGAGGATGTTCTGTATCATCACCTGCTGAGGTGTGGTCTCGTGTCAGCGTATGTTCCGGGACTTCATATCGAGCATCTTGAGGAGGCATCCACGAAAAAGGTGTATGCGGGTGTTGAGAAAAGACGTTTTAAATACAGAAATTATATAAAATCGTCAAAAGTTATGCTCGCAATTGACAATAAGAGGACATAAGTGTATCATATTTATATGGGACTTATGTCCTAATTTTTATAAAGCGGATTTGTTGCAGCCGCATGGCAGAGAAACAGTTCTCTGATATTGTTAAAAGAGAATATAGAAAGGGAGAGAAAGCAGAATGAAGAAAAATGTTTTAAGAAGAATACTGGCTCTCGTGGCAGCATTCGTAATGGTCTTCGTATCGGTTAAACCGGCTGATGTATATGCGGCACCGGGAAGCTATACGAATCCTACCAAGGGCGCAGTATCCAAAAAGGGCTTGCAGATTGACTTCGGAATGTTATCCGATGTCGAGGAGCTGGGAATTAGCGAGGCATTTCTCAATATACCGCTTGAGAGAGTCTTAAGCAATTCGGCAACCAAGTATGCGTATGATTATAATGGAAAGACTTATTACTTTAACACAGTAATCGAGGACTATGATACCATTATAAGCAAGCTTACAGAGGCAGGAATCAATATTACTGCTGCATTTATCAATCAATATCAGGACGGATATGAGTATCTTCTCTATCCGGGTGTTACAAGACATGATGGAACCTTCTACTATGCTATCAACACAGCTACTTCGGAGGGCAGGAATGCAGTTGAGGCTGTGTGTCATTTCATAGCAGCAAGATATAACGGAACAGGCAAGGGTAAGATTTCTAACTATGTTATCGGCAACGAGGTTAATGATAATATGGCATACAACTATATCGGGGAGATGGGAATCGATCAGTATGTTCCTATATATTATCAGACCTTTAAGACTATGTATGATGCCCTGAGAGCTGAGAACTCAGGCGCCAATGTATATATCCCGCTTGAGCAGAGATGGACAACCGACAATACATCCAAGGAGTATGCAGGACGCGATTTCCTTGAGATTTTTGACAGACTTTCCAAGCAGGATGGCAACATATACTGGAATCTTGCATATCACCCATATTCTTTCCCAATCACTAACAATAATGTCCTTACAGACAACTGGCCTTCAGTTGACAAGGACGGCGTGAAGAACGATGGCGGTGAGATTACAGATGCCCAGGATACCAAGCTTATCAGCATGAAGAACATCAATGTTCTCACTGACTATATGCAGAATTCCAACATGCGTGATAGGGATGGCAAGGTAAGATCAATTATCCTTTCTGAGCAGGGCTACACATCTGAGTCTCCTATATCAGGTACTGATGAGAAGCTTCAGGCAGCCAGCATCGCATATGCATATTATGCATCTGAGATGAATCCATACATTGATGCATTTATTCTTAATGGACATATCGACACCATAGTCGAGAGCAATTACTACAAGTTCGGTTTATGGAACTCTGTATGGAGCAATGAGAAGAATGAGTATGTGGCTACAACACCTAAGTATGCTTACAACATGTATAAGTATATAGATACTGACAGGTCACTTTCAGTCACAGACTTCGCACTTGAGACACTTGGTATTACATCATGGGATGCAGTTATAGATAATTTTGATGCTTCTAAGTTCAACAATATGAAGTCATTCATCAATGGAAATATCTATGCTGTCAGCTCCATGAGCGATGCGAGCGGAGCAGTTGTTCTCTCGGAGGGACTTGGAAGCGGATTTACCGATGAGGATGGAGATGGCAACTGGGTAGCAGCACAGCCGTACTGGGAGAGAGGCTACAATGTACCATCATTCAGTGTATACAACTATAATAAGGATGGCGTTGCGGGTACAGCACAGTATCATCCTAATGGTACGGCAGTAGTAGACCCTAAGTGTACAGGATATTCATATCAGGCAATATATCATGAGTTTGATGGGGCACAGGATTTCAGTGCAGCACCTTACCTTGGATTTACAATCAAGCTCATGCCACAGTATACAAGCGGCGACTCCGATAAGATGGTAGTGAGAGTCAGAGTATACAGCGGTAACAATATCTACGATGCTAACTGCCAGGTGGATGTCAACACAGACTATAATCTTTTCGTAGACCTTCATGACTGGTCCGGAGTTTCATCGGTTGACAAGGTTGCAGTATGGGTTAAGGAGAACACTACAAGCAAGAGCTACGATGGTGTATTTACTGTATATAATTTTACCAAGGCATCAGGAATAAGCGGTGCAGTAAGATATAACAGGGCAGTAAATGATGTTATAAAGAATGTTCCTGACAGCATATTTAATTCGACAGTATACGGCGGAAAGGATTATTCTGCAGTATACAATGCAGATTACTATTACAATAATAATGCAGATGTGGCAGCTGCAGTGGGATACAATCCTGTACTCCTCATTGAGCATTTTGTGACTAAGGGTATGGCAGCAGGTCTTCAGGGCAGCGAGGAATTCAATGTTCAGGTTTATAAGAACAATTACAAAGATCTTGCAAATAGCTTTGAAAATGACCTTAAGAAGTACTATGAGCATTATGTAGACTATGGCAAGGCAGAAGGAAGAACAGCTGTATCATCAGATGCACCTGCACCAACGCCTACACCTACACCAACTCCAACACCTAGTGCATCTTATGTGGTTGATGGAGTTGATTATGCAGCAGTATTCAATCCTGAGTACTACAGCGAGCACAATAAGGATGTTGTCAATGCATTCGGCAACACTACGGAAGCACTTCTTAATCACTTTGTTACATACGGAATGAACGAAGGACGTCAGGGCAGCGAGGAATTCAGCGTAGAGGCGTATAAGTATAACAACCCTGACCTTGTGAATGTATTTGGAAATGATACCAGAACATACTATATTCACTATATTAAGTATGGCAAGGCAGAGGGAAGAAAGGCAACAGGAAGTACCGGCAACGGCGGAAACAGTGGTGGAAATCAGGGGGGGACTGCCGCAGGTAATTATGTGGTGGACGGAGTTGATTACTCGGCAGTATTCAATGCAGATTACTACTACAATAACCATAAGGATGTAGCTAATGCGTTCGGAAAGGATGCACAGGCACTGTTCAATCATTTCATGGAGCACGGAATCTATGAAGGCCGTCAGGCAAGCGAGGAGTTCAACGTAGAGGCATATAAGGCTAACAATGCAGACCTTGTGAATGCATTTGGAAGCGATACCAGAACATACTACATTCACTATATCAAGTATGGCAAGGCAGAGGGAAGAAAGGCTATAGGAAGCACAGGCAACGGCGGAAACAATAGTGGAAATCAGGGAGGAGCTGCCACAGGCAATTATGTGGTGGACGGAGTTGATTACTCAGCAGTATTCAATGCAGATTACTACTACAATAACCATAAAGATGTAGCTAATGCATTCGGAAAGGATGCACAGGCGCTGTTCAACCATTTCATGAACTACGGAATCAATGAAGGCCGTCAGGCGAGCGAAGAATTCAATGTAGAGGCATATAAGGCTAACAATCCTGATCTTGTTAATGTATTCGGTGGAGATACCAGAACATACTATGTACACTATGTAAAGTATGGAAAGGCAGAGAATAGAAAGGCTACAGGAAGCAATGGCGGAAATCAGGGAAGCACAGGCAGCTATGTAGTGGACGGAGTTGACTACTCAGCAGTATTCGATGCCGATTACTATTATGCACACCACAAGGACGTAGCTAATGCATTCGGAAATGACAAGCAGGCGCTGTTCAATCATTTCATGAACTACGGAATCAACGAAGGCCGTCAGGCAAGCGAGGAGTTCAACCTTGATGTATACAAGGCTAACAATGCAGACCTTGTAAATACTTTCGGAGATGACACAAGGACTTACTATATACACTATATCAAGTATGGCAAGTCTGAGAACAGAAAGAGTCATTAAGTTTCAAGCCTACTTATGAACAGATGGCAGCGGGATAGTGTATTTCGCTGCCATTTGATTTGCTGAATCTAAGAGCAGCTATGGAATGTTCAGGATGAGAAATAAGATAAAGGATACATGTATGAGTTTCAGATTTAACAGATTTTCAATAAAGACATTATTGCTGATAGTTATAGCTTCAGTATGCATAGCAACAGGGGGGATGTACAGCTTCGCAGATGACAGTGGGGAGACGGCGGCGGTTCAGACACAGAATGATGAACCGGGAAAAGAGGTCTCCAAGAAGGGAATACAGATAGTTGATGGAAATTATCCTCTGCTTGTAGACATACAGGATATAGGGGTGAGCTATGGCTTTCTTAACTTTTTCTATAATGAGTTGGTAAGCAGTGAACCGACAGGATATTCCTACACCTACAAGGGGCAGACCTATTACTACAATGCAGATAAGGTTGCACTGTATGACAACACGATAAGCTCACTCACCAATGCAGGAATAAGTATAGTTGCTGCGGTTGTGAATGGATACAATAAGGATTTCCCACAGCTGAGGTATCCCGGGGTGGATTTTAATGATGGCACCCAGTACTACGCTTTCAATGCCGTAACTGAGGAAGGCATCAATCTGATAGAGTCATGTACCTATTTTCTTGCAGAAAGGTATAATGGCGGCGATAGAGGCAAGGTTGTGGACTGGGTAATTGGAAACGAGGTAAATGACAACCTTCAGTACAATTATCTCAAGCCGCGTGAGGGCAGCAGCTATGTGGCGGAATATTATAAGCAGTTCAAGATGTTCTACAATGTAATAAAGGAGATTAATCCTGACGCTGAGGTATACATACCATTGGAACACAGATGGCAGACTGCCAATACAATGACGGACTATGGTGCGAGATGGTTCCTTGAGGAATTCAACCGCAACGAGAAGAAGGATCAGCAGATGGACTGGGGTGTCGCATGGCATCCTTATCCTTATCCGCTCGGTGATCCAGATACGCTTGATGACGGAGATGAACCTACAACGGACACGGACGGTTCGCCGACCTATGGCGGAGAGGTCACGATGGACGAGTATACACCGCTGGTGTCTATGAAGAACATAGATATTCTTACGGACTATTTCACCAAAAATCTTCTTACGCAGAGCGGTCAGGTGCGTTCAATAATAGTATCAGAGGTGGGCTATACATCATACTCGGTTATATGCGGTCAGAATGAAGCAAAGCAGGCAGCCAACATAGCTTATTCATACTACAAGGCTGAGAGCAATCCATACATTAAGGCATTCATAATAAGGGCACACAGAGATATCAGTGAGGGAAGCCCTTATTTCCAGTTCGGACTTCGCTACAAGACTGAGATACCTAAGCTGTCATATGAAATGTTTAAATATATGGATACAACGGATTCACTTGAATACACACAGTTTGCACTTGATGTGTTGGGAATTGATTCATGGAATGAAGTTATAGACAATTTCGAAGCTGATATGTTTGCACAGATGAAGAGTATAGACCATGGGGGTGTGTTCAGAAATGCTGATTCACTAGTGCCTCAGGAGGCGGTACAGCTTCGGGGAGGTACTGACATATGGGATATGAATCAGGATGATGCCATATACTCGAGCAGGGTAAGATATTTTGATTCGCTTGATTTGTCAAATGTACCTTACTTATGTGTGGGTATCAATCTTGATAAAGTTGCAGTGTTAAGAATAAGAGTTACAAGTAAAGACCATATATATGATGCGTATGGAAGCTTGACGGCGGGGGATGGACAGTATATATATACTGATTTATCCGGATGGAAGTACAGAAACAGCATTGACAGGGTCGAGATATGGTTGAGTGATACATGGAACACAGCGGGATACACAGGAAATGACAGCACAGCAGCCCTATATGCGACAGATTCTGTAACAACGGCGGGTGAGATAACCTGCAATGCACCGCAGAAAAAGGATATTACTGCTGCGAGTGTGAGTCCTGTAGGTGATGTGCTGTATTCAGGAGAATATTATACACCTTCTGTTGAGGTGCGTTATAATGGTGAGCTTCTGACTCAGAATGATGATTATTCCCTCAGCTATACACATAACAAGAAGGGACCTGTGGCGAATGTCATAGTAACCGGAATTGGGGAGTACAGTGGACAGATTAAGACTTCCTTTAATATAATATCAAGATATAGTGAGCTGGTAGATCCGGTGTATTATTTCAAGAAATACCCGGCTGCAGCTTCTGCATGTGGCAATGACTATACGAAGGCAGAGGAATATTTTATCAATTATGGAATGGCAGCCGGGCATCAGGCATGCGAGAAGTTCAATGTATATTACTATCAGCAGAATTATGAGGATCTTAGGAATGCATTCGGGGATAACCTTATTGCATACTATAATCACTACATTACATACGGATTAAATGAAGGCAGAATTGCGTCACACATGCTGTCTAATACAACCTATAACGGAGTGGATTATGCTGCAGTGTACAATAAGGTGTATTATATAACAAGGTATCCTGATATTGCTAAGAGATATGATAATGATGATTATCTTGTGCTTAAGTACTTTGTTGAGGAGGGGACGAGAAATAAGCAAAGAGGTAATGATATATTCGATATAGAGGCTTATGCCAAATATAATCCGGATCTGATGGCTACATTCCGTGATGATATATACACATATTATCTGCATTATATATTGTATGGTCAGTATGAGAACAGAATCTGCAATGGAACCTTCTATGATGAGAGAGACTATTCCAAGGTGTATAATGAAGAATATTATTATAATAATAATCCTGATGTGGCAGAGACCTTCGGAAGAGATTCCAATATGCTTCTAAAACATTTTATTGTGAATGGAATGGCAGAAGGAAGAAAAGGCAGCCTTGACTTTGACCTGGAGACATATAAGCAGTATTCGGACTTAAAGAATGCATTTGGCGATGATAATAAGGCATATTATATACATTATATAGACTATGGGGCAGCAGAGCATAGGATAGCGACAAGCTCTACCGTGTACAATGGTGTTGACTATAAGGATGTATATAACAAGGATTATTATCTGGCAAAATATGGTGACTTAAGGAACGCATTTGGTGATGACGAGAGAGCACTTATTGAGCATTTTGTAAAATATGGAATGAAAGAAGGCAGACAGGCATGCGAGGAGTTCAATCCATACCTGTACCGTACACTTTACAGTGACCTTAGAGAAGCCTTTGGATATGATATGGAAAGGTATTATATTCACTACATGAATGTGGGAAAGGCAGAGGGAAGGTAGAAAACAGGATAAGATATAATAAAGTCCCAATCTGATACTTTGCGCTATGCAATAGGTATCAGGTTGGGACTTTTTCATGTATAATTGTGTTACAGCGGTTATCTGGGGATTAGTTATAGTGGTCAGGGTCGAATTTTACGATTACCTTCTTATATACCCCATATATGTGAGGAAAACGGTTGATAAGCCCCTGAAGAAAGCCTTCCATCTCGATGGAGCGGGATTTCTTCATGTTGGAACTGCCTGCATATATGCGGTGCACATTCGATAGGTACTGGTAGAAATGCCAGCGCTCATAGAGGAGCTCAACATTGACAGGAGCTGCAAGCACGCCTGCAAGACAGTCCTCAAGCTCTTTTGCAGAGTCTTCCCAGCTTCTTATATGGGAATCATTGTTCTTATAGCGTATTACAGGATCGGCTTCGATCTTATCAAGTATACCATCTACCTCATCAAGTGAGTTGAAGATATATACATTTTCACTGAATGCATCGAAGTAGTTTCTAAGCTCACGATTTAATTCAGTATTATTTACGATAATCTTTTTGGAGTAGCTCATTCCGTCCAGAAACGGAAGACCAAAGCCCTCATATATACTAGGAAATATTATTCCAAGTGAATTGCCAAGTACATAATCTATGAACTCGTCGGACAGATTGCCGGACTTATATCCATACATGTTGTTACCAATAGCTCCTTCGGAAGTGCTTCCGATTACGATAATCCTGTGCTTCGAGGACTTGAGTGCTTCAAGCAGCTGAGGCACAAACTTGTGCTTGTAGAAGTTGCCGAAAACTACGAAGTAATTATCAAATGGCAGCTTGAAGCCGGGGTTCTTAGCAGGGTCATACAGCTTATCTGTTCCGTGGTATATAACTCTGGTAGGTATATTACGATTATCGAATTCCGGCTTGTAGAAGTCTACAGTATCCTTGAGTGAGAATTCGCTTATGGAGGTCATAAGGTCACAGTAGTGAATTGATGAGCGGAATATCTCGTTGCGCTCAGGATCCTGAACCAACAGGTACGAGCTTCTTATACTGATAATGTCCTGCATGCAGAATACATACTTGAGACAGGTTCTGTTAAGTATGAACATGTGCTCAATATGGTATATCTGCGATGGAGAGAATGCGATATGGAATGTCTGGTCATTTATTGTGTCAGGGTACCATACATTATTGTGGTGCCTAGAAAGCTTGTGAAAGTTATCAGCAGCGCGGTTGATAAGAAGGTGCACATCATACTTGTCACCGTACAGTCTGAGAAACGCCTCATAGATGGATATAGAGTATTTGGCAGTTCCGTTGTACGAAGCAGGTGTCTCGTAGAGGCTGAACAGTATGCGCTTCTTATGGTATAGACCATCGCCAATCAGGTCGGCAAAGTAGTCAACAGGTTCCATTCCACCATGAAAATAAGTGCTTATAAGATTCGAATAGTAAGGATAGCGCCTGTTTAGTATGGCAAAATGCTCCGCATCAAGCTTCGCACGTCTTGAACCGAAGCTTTTAGACTCATAGTGATATACATATGCGTGATTGGCCATAACTATACTGAATCCGTACTGATTGATGCGGGCACAGAAGTCATTCTCCTCATTGTAGCCCGGACTGTATATCTCATCGAATAGTCCGAAACGATTAAGAACGTCCCTCTTTATGAGCAGTGCGAAACCGACACCTGTAGGAAGTATAGTCCAACGCGGAAGCATGTCCTTGACCGTCTCATATATGGAGCGGCTTACCTCGGGGGTCAGTCCGGCTGTGGTATTCTTCCTCGGAGGCATGGTGAGAAGAGTCGCATTGTTGCTTCTCGGACATACGGCACCATGACGTTCATCGGCATAGAGAACCTCCTGCATCTCGGTGAGAAAGCCTTCAGTGACTGCCGTGTCGGAGTTGAGAAGAAGAATATCGGTTGCCGGGTCGGCAAGCTCAAGGGAATGATTACATGTCTTTACAAAGCCAAGGTTTTCTTCGTTCTTGGCATAGGTGAAGTTAGGGCAGCCTGCAATAGCCGATAGAATATTATGTTCAAGCTCCTCCCACTCCGGTCCGCAGTCGTTGATTAACAGAACGGAATTTCCGGATGGAACGTATTTCTTAAGTGATTCAATACAAGAACCGAGTGTTGACCAGTCCTTGTATACAGGAACAACTATAGTTGTCTTATTCATAAGCGATTGACCTCTTTGATTACATAATTAATGTAATTATAGCATGGATTGGAGGGGATGACAATATATTGTGGGAAAGCCAGAAAATTGTCTGAATTAATATGAATTGTTGACAAGAGTAATATATGTGGATAAAATTATAACGATAATGCACATTGTAAAGTATAAATAAACAGGATTGGAAAGAATAATGATACATAATCTGATATTGACATATGTGATATGTCTTATGCTTATATTTTGTTTTTTTATGATGGGTATACAGATCGACCAGATATTGAGGCTTCGGCTTAAAGGAATGTATAATATAGTGTTCGGTTTTTTTGTATACTTTATGTTGTTCGAAATATTTTATCTGCCATTTTTTATCAATAAGCAGAGACTTACCTGCCTGGCAGTTGCCTGGATGATATTTCTTGGCATAGACATGGTTGTATCAGTGATAGTTTTTAGAAAGAGAATATTGTCTGCAACTAAAGAAATATGGGAACAGCTAAGATGTGATAGCCTGCCATATGTGTTGCTCTCGGCAGTGGTGTTCGCAGTTGTCATATATTATGGTACTAGAACATTCTATTACGGATTTGATACGGCATACTATATAGGAATGGTTAACAGTGCAGTACATTATGACAGAATGCTCATATATCAGAGTGAGATGGGCTATAAGATGAGCTCACTGGATTTGAGATATGGTCTGTCAGGATTTTATATGCATACTGCAGTGCTGTGTCGCGTGTTCAAGGTGTCTGCGATAATGATGCAGAAACAGGGTGTAACCATAATTGATATACTTATGACATACTGTATAGCATTTCTCATAGGTAGGAGAGTGTTCAAAAAGGATGTAAAGTATGCATATCTGTTCACAGCAGTGTACTTTGCGATGAACTTTTTCTTCCTGTCAGAGTTCGCTGTGGGTGAATTCTTTATGTATAGGGCTTATGAAGCGAAAGCATATTGCTGTAACGTCGTAATACCTGCACATTTCCTTATAATGTATGCCATGATGCGGAGCAGGGAGATTCAGGGGTACAGGTGGAGGCAGCTGGCAATATTATCAATAGCGAGCATACCTGTGTCGATGTCATCAATACTTATCATACCTGTTCTCACGATGACTTTCGCATGCAGTATGGCAATGATACATAGAAAGTTCAGATATGTGATATATGGAGGAGTGTGCTGCCTGGCTAATGCAGTATCGCTTGTGGTATATTATCTGTATGTTATGGGGAAATTAGTTATTTTTATATGAAATGAGGAGATAGAAAGTGAACTTTTCAACTTCTGTATTGAATGTTTTTTTTAGATATCCATCAGACTGTCTTATGTATTTGTTTGCGGTGATGGCAATGATTTGTCTTATGTATAGAAGCTCTAAAAAGAGACGAGAGTTATATTTATTGTTAACGGCATTTTCTATACTGCTTATATTTAACCCTATATGCTTTAAAATTGTAGGATATTTTGGCTTGGCAGAAACGTATTATAGATTTTTGTGGGCTGTTCCTATCACTTTTATTATTACCGCCTTTATTGTTTACCTTGTTAAGGAATCTTATAACAGGTGTGCAAAACTAGCAATATTATTTACCATATCAGTGTGTATTATGCTTGGAAGAACAGGTGATTATATTGGGGCACATATGTCAAGCGAAAATAATATATATGGATTTAGGGATGATATAATAGAAATATCAGACATTATTGAAGCGGATGCGTGCAGAAAAGAACCAACCGTTCTTACAGATGAGTATGTGTTTAGCAGATTAAGATGCTATAACGCAAATATAGTGTATAGGGTGCCGAGAAATTATTATCTCAATGACAGAATTGGTGAAAATGGATACTACACTGAGGATGGCACTGGTAACCCTGCTCTTGTGCGAATGGAGCAGCTTGGTGAAAGGACTGATGAGGAGACCATGGGAGCTATACTTGAAGAACTTAATGTTGACTATATTATTATTAAGAGCGAGTTCGACATGGGTGAGTATCTTAATAAGTTCAATTATGTGCTTCTTGGAACAACTGATATATATGAAGTCTATAAGTCAGGAACGGAAGGAATGTAATTATGGCGTTGAAAGCTATTATAACAGTGGTTGCACTGATGGTGTTATTTGAAATAATCGGTATGGCGTTCTCATGTGTAATTAGAAAAAAACAGGATATAGCGCTTAATATGCTGTATGGATATTTGATTTATTTTTCGATTTTTGAGGTGTTGTATCTTATCTGTCTTGCATTAAAAAATGATTTAAAGATACTTGGTATTGCTTGGCTGGTTGTACTGGCTATATTGATTGCTTCAGCTATTCTTATTTCAAGGAAAATTCTTCTGCATACATTCGAAGGCTTGGCGGGCTTTGTGGCTGAAAGGTGGAAGCAGATAGTCATTATTGTTGTGTTTACACTGACAATGCTCTTTATATACATATTAGGACTAAGCTATGTCACGGGGGATTCGTATTCTTATGCATGCATAAGCGATGCGATTGCAACCAGAAAAATGTTTCTCCGTGATGTGTATACAGGAGTTGACATAAAAGTACCTGATATTATTTATGCATTGTCAGGGTATTATATGCATTCTGCTGTAATCTGTAAGGCATTGAAATTGTCTGCTGTGTGTGTACAGCACAATATTATAGGAATAATAACCATATTACTAAGTGTAGATGCTATTTATTTGATCGGAAAAGAACTTATGAAGGATAAGTCATGGATGATAGCATGCTTTATTATACTGTATGAAGCAGCCAATCTGTACCTCCTTCTGTATAGTAATGAAAGGTATTTCCTGTTCACAGGAGCTTGTGATGAGATGAGCCAGATACCATATATACTGATTCCGGTAATTGTGCTTGGATTTATCAGACTGCTGAAGGAGAACGAATCTGGTTGGAATCTGGTTCTGCTTGGAGGTATGGCGGGTTGTGCGTTGTCGGTATCATCAATCATGGTGGTTCCTATGACGATACTGTGTGGCACAATAACTGTGGCGATATACAGAAAAAGTATACGAGAAATGGCATCAGGCGGTATATGCCTGATTTCAGGTATTATATATATAATAATCTATTGTGTATGCAAATAGATACGAGGTTGCGATAATGAAAAATGTGATTGAGATGTTCAGAAGTTATCAGGGAAATACAGCCATACTTATTCTTGCTTTTATGTCAGCTATATATTTAATTGTAAAGGCACGAAACGAAGATACAGAGAAATTTATTGCAGTGGGAGCTGTGTTGCTTATTCTGATGTATAATGACCTGGTATTTTATCTTGTTAGGTGGATATGGGGCATTGATATATATAGAAGTTATGTATATGCCATTCCTGTTTCGTTGATGTGTGCGATAGCAGCAACTTTTATAATTTTAAGGGATGCTAATACATTGTGGAAAAAGTGCGTGATAGCTGTCGGAGCAATTATAATAGGACTGGCTTGGTATCGTTCGGATGTATCACCTGATTTTAGTAAGGTGTATGCAACTGAAAAAAATAATGCGTACATACAAATGGCAGATGACATTATTAGCGATGTATCTGAAAGAAGACAGCGAATATGTAATGACGCTTACACGGAAGCTGAGAGAATAAGCATAGCCGCAGATACGGAGATATATAGTTACCTTAGAGGTCTCAGCAGTGAGTTTGTTATGGCATACGATATAACAGATACTACCTGGGCAGATAGTCTGGAATTATCAAAGCCGCTTATATATTCAATGGTTGTCGGCGGCGGACAGACAGAACATAATCTGATAAGAGAAATGCTGTCAATCAATTGCGTGGATTATGCAATTATAGAGACCGAATATGAGATGGATGAATATATGTGGCTTGTGGGATATTCTAAGCTTGGTGAGTATGATAAGTATACACTGTATGGAAGGGAAAAGGAATGTTACCCTATGCGTATTGATTATTGGGGATATGTAAGGCGAGTATACTTCTATCTGCTTGGAAGGCGTGGAAAATATGAGGAGATATATCCGGAGATTCAGATGATAGGCGCACAGGAACAGACCTTGGATGAGGTTGCGTACAGAATTCTGGAATCAGATGAATTCCTCGACAGGAATATGACTGTGGATGAAGCCATAGAAGCAATATATCGTGCGATATATTATAGGGATGTGACGGAAGAAGAAAAGCTATACTGGGAGCAGTACGTTGCAAATAATGGGGAATATAAGGATATGTATTATGAACTGTATTATAATACAGGAGAATTTCATATAGAGTGGGAGTAGATTGTGTTGACTATTGACAATGCATAGATTATAATTATAACGCTATAATAAGTTTGTGAAAAATAATATTATATATAACAGAGGTAGAAAAATGAGTGGATTTAGAGAAAAATTAACAATAGCACATTGGAAAATCATAGCGATATATCTTATGATATTTGATGTTGTTGCAATTAATTTTTCTTATTTTTTTGCTTTATTTATGAGATTTGAATTTAGTTACAAGAGTATTCCGCAGGAATATTTTATGGCATATCTGAAGTTCGCACCAATATATACGGTGTTTACAATTGTAATATTCTATGTACTTCGCTTGTACAGCAGCCTGTGGAGATTCGCTTCCTTCAATGAGCTCAACAGAGTGGTCGGTGCCAGCGTGATAACAACATTGTTTCACTGGGTAGGCATCACAGTGCTTTTTGCAAGAATGCCTATGTCATACTATATAACTGGTCCGATTATCCAGTTCTGTCTTGTCACGGCTGTCCGTTTCTCCTACAGATATATAACTATGGAGCGCCAGCGAAGAGAGCTTCGGGACAATATCAAGCACAATGCGATGATAATCGGTGCCGGAGCTGCTGGACAGGTAATCTTAAGAGAACTCAAGAACTCGAACGAGTCACAGACAAGAGTGTGCTGCATGATAGATGACAACCCTAACAAGTGGGGAAGATATATGGACGGAATCCCTGTTGTGGGAGGACGTGACAGCATATTCGAGAGCGTTGACAAGTACGGAATAGATAAGATTCTGGTTGCCATCCCTACAGCCGACAAGGAGCAGAGAAGGGAAATTCTCAATATATGTAAGGAGACAGGCTGTGAGATTAAGTCGCTTCCTGGTATATATCAGCTCACCAATGGCGAAGTATCGCTCAGCAAGATGAAGAAGGTGGATGTGGTTGACCTCCTTGGACGTGAGCCAATCAAGGTCAATATGGATGAGATATGTACCTATATCGAAGGCAAGGTTATCCTCGTGACAGGTGGCGGTGGCTCTATAGGAAGTGAGCTCTGCAGACAGGTGGCTAAGCATCACCCTAAACAACTTATCATTTTCGATATATATGAGAATAACGCATATGATATTGAGCAGGAGCTTCGTAAGAACTGTCCGGAGCTTAATCTTGTAGTGCTTATCGGTTCTGTGCGTGATAGCAGAAGGATAGAGGGAGTATTCGAGAAGTACAGACCTCAGATAGTATATCATGCAGCAGCACATAAGCATGTACCTCTCATGGAGAACAGCCCTAACGAGGCTATCAAGAATAACGTAATCGGAACATATAAGACTGCGTACGCAGCAATGAAGTATGGAACGGAGAGATTCGTTCTCATCAGTACAGATAAGGCTGTAAATCCTACCAACATCATGGGAGCAAGCAAGCGTCTCTGTGAGATGGTTATACAGAGCATGAATGTGATATGCAGGGACGGAAGAACGGATATACTTCCGAAGCTGTATGCTCATACTGATGATGACGAGGCGTACAGGAATGTGCTCAAGATGACAGCTGCGGCAAGCGAAGTATCTGTTGCCAAGGAACAGCCGCTTGAACCCGGTAAGAAGTATGTGACACAGTACGCTGCCGTACGCTTTGGCAATGTGCTTGGAAGCAACGGCTCGGTAATTCCTCTTTTCAAGAAACAGATAGAGGCAGGCGGACCTGTAACAGTCACACATCCTGATATCATACGATACTTCATGACGATACCTGAGGCTGTGAGCCTTGTGCTTCAGGCAGGTGTGTACGCTCAGGGTGGAGATATCTTCGTGCTTGATATGGGTGAGCCAGTGAAGATAGATCTGCTTGCAAGAAATCTTATTAAGCTGTCTGGATATACGCCTGACGTGGATATCAAGATAGTATACTCAGGACTCAGACCTGGTGAGAAACTCTACGAGGAGAAGCTGATGGCTGAGGAGGGACTTCAGAAGACTGCAAACGACCTCATTCACATTGGAAAGCCTATACCATTCGATATTGAGGAGTTCATGAAACAGCTTGAGATGCTTGCGGAGGTAAGCTATAACAATATGGAGAATATTGAGGAGATTGTTGCTAGGGTTGTGAAGACATATAAACCAACAATATAGTGAGGCATAGTAAATAATGAGCGTGAATAGCTATATTAATGAATTAAAAAAGGAACTTGTTAGAAATAAAATAAATGCAGAAGAAGGGTTACCTTTAGAATTGTTTCTTATGACAACAACGCTTGTTCCTATTGTAAATGTGGATTTAATAATTACAAACGATAAAAATCAAGTTCTTTTTTTGTGGAGAGAAGATAGACATAATGGAGCAGGTTGGCATATTCCTGGAGGATGTGTTAGATTCAAAGAAACAATAAATGAACGCATTCATAAATGTGCAATGAATGAGCTTGGAGTTAGAATTAAATGCGATAACCAGCCGATTGCTGTTATTGAGAACATTATAGATTATGATAGAAATATTGATGATCAAAATGAGAGAGCACATTTCATTACATTATGTTATCATTGTACATTGGCAGAAAAATTAGAATATAGAGAAAATATAAAATGGTTTGAAGAGCTGCCTGAGAATTTAATAAAAACGCAGTATGCTTATCGCTTGAATTGGGAAAAAATAAAGAAAAAAATATAAAATTTTGTATAGTGTAGTAACTGGGTTAAGATTATACAACTATATGTGTGACATTTCAGAAGGATAAAGACTAGAAAGGAGAATATGATAATTTGTAATTATCGCATTGAATAATATGAAGGGATACCGTGGGATATATAATAAATTTATCAAGAGAATATTAGATGTAATTATTTCAAGTTGTTTTTTGTGTATTCTTAGCCCATTTTATGTGTTGGTTTCATTGGCAATATTTATTGAAGATGGATTTCCGATTTTTTATAAGGCTGAACGTGGAGGATACAAAGGAAAAAAATTTAAAATATGTAAATTTAGATCAATGGTGAAAAATGCAGATAAAATAGGCGGTGGAACAACTGCATTTCGTGATTCAAGAATAACAAAGGTTGGAAATTTTATACGAAAAACAAAATTAGATGAAATTCCTCAATTTTGGCAGGTATTTATAGGAAAAATGAGTATAATTGGACCTAGGCCTGAACTGTTAAAATATGTAAATATGTATAGGGATGATGAGATGGATATTCTTCAAGTCAGACCAGGTATTACTGATTTTAGCTCAGTTGAATTTATAAACTTGGATGAACTAGTAGGTGATCAGAATGCTGATGAAGTGTATGAAAAAAAAGTTTTAAAAAGAAAAAATGAACTTCGATTGAAATATGCACGGGAGGTTTCGTTTGAGACGGATTGTATAATCTTAATGAAGACATTTTATGCTGTAATTAATAAAGCCTATGCATTTATAGTAAAAAAAGAACATAGATAGAGGGAAAAATAAATGGAATATATAACATTAAATAATTCAGATTTAAAAGTTAGTAGATTTTGTATGGGAGGATGCCCCATGGGAGGGTATGGTTGGGGGAATGTACAAGAAAGCGACTTTATTGAAGCTATACATGCTGCAATAGAAAATGGAGTTAATTTTTTTGATACGTCAGATACATATGGATTGGGTCAATCAGAAATAACATTGGCAAAGGGCATAGCCGAGAATAGACATAGTGTAATAATTGCGTCTAAATTCGGTGTTCATGTAACTTCAAAAGGGACTATATATGATAATAGACCAGAGTATATTAGAGAATCACTAAATAACAGCTTAAAAAGATTAAATACGGATTATTTGGATTTGTATATTATTCATTATCGTGATGGGAAAACGCCGATAGAAGATGTAGTTGGCGAATTAATTAGACTTCGAGATGAAGGGAAATTACGCTATTTTGGTCTTTCAAATATTAAGACAGACGATATAAGCGAAATACAGCCATATAAAAACTTTTTTGTAAGTTGTCAAAATGAATTTTCACTTGCAACAAGGGATTACGAAAAAGATTTATTTAATCAAGTAAAAAGATTGGGTGTTACACCAACAACATGGGGAAGTTTGGGTCAAGGAATTCTAACAGGAAAATACAATAGAGATAATATAAATTTTGAAAGTAATGATAGAAGGAGTCGAGATATATATGTCAATTTTCATGGTGAAAAATTGAATAATAACCTTCAAATAGTAGATGAATTAAGAAAAATTGCCTCTAAATATGGTAAAAGCATTCCTGCATGTGCTATAAGATTTATATTAGATTATATTTCTGATTCAGTTGTGCTTGCAGGTGTAAAGAACCCATCACAATTGTATTCTAATATAGAGGCAATGGGCTGGAATTTAGAAAAAGAGGACTTGGATAAGCTAAATAATATTTCAAACAAATTTTAAAGAGGAGATTAAAATGACAAGTACTTGGAAAAGTGAGCAGTTAGCATGGAAAATACGACGCCATGGAATAGAAATGACACATCTTTCGGGTGGAAGTCATATAGGAGCAATTTTATCTGTAGCTGATATTATTGCTGTTTTGTATACGGATGTCTTAAGATATAAACCGGATAATCCTAAATGGGAGGGAAGAGATAGATTTATTTTGAGCAAAGGTCACGCAGGTGCTTCAATATATGCGGCTCTTGCTGAATGTGGTTTTTTTGATGTGGAAGAATTAAAGACACATTATCAGAATGGAAGCCGTTTGTCAGGGCATGTATCACATCATTTGCCAGGTGTTGACTTTTCTACAGGTTCTTTAGGACATGGATTATCTGTTGCAGCGGGAATGGCATATGCTCTTAAGAAAGATGGCAGAAAAGAGAGAGTTTTTACAGTTTTAGGTGATGGTGAGTGTGATGAAGGTTCTGTTTGGGAAGCTGTTCTTTTTGCAAACCATTTTAGATTAAATAATTTAGTTGCTATTGTAGATCATAATCATATGCAGAGTTTGGATTTTCAAGAAAATACAATTGAAATGGAAGATTTTTCTCAAAAATGGAAAGCTTTTGGATGGAATACAATAGAGATTGATGGTAATAATCATGCACAATTAAAAAAGGCATTTAAAGATGTTGAAGTGAATTGTGAATTGAAACCACATAAACCTACGGTTATAATTGCGAATACTATTAAGGGATATGGAGTTTCATTTATGCAAAATGACATATTGTGGCATTATAGATTTCCACATACTGGGTGGGAGTATGATATGGCAGTAACGGAATTACATAAGGTTAAACCTGAAGGAGTAGTAGATCCTTATACTCCTAATGGAATTAAGAATCCTGAAATTGCTACTGTAAAGGATGATATAAATAATGACCATACGTTCTCTTATACTTGGAATACCAGTTATCCAGAAAAAATGCGTAGAGTCGAGGCGAAGTCCGGTAGTAATGAAAGGGAACATCTGCTTTAAGGAGAATATAGATGAGAGATACATTTGTAAAGACATTGATTGAGTTAGCAAAAAAAGATAAAAGCATTGAATTAATAACAGGTGATTTGGGATTTGGCGTATTGAAGCCCTTTTGGGAGCAGTGTCCAGACCAGTTTACAAATGCAGGAATAGCTGAACAGAATATGACCTCTGTAGCAGCGGGAATGGCATTAAATGGTAAGAATGTTTTTACATATTCAATAGGAAATTTTCCAACATTAAGATGCCTTGAGCAAATTAGAAATGATTGTGCTTATCATGATGCAAATGTAAAGGTTGTATGCATAGGCGGTGGATTTGTATATGGAAGTCTTGGAATGTCACATCAAGCCACAGAGGATTTAGCTATATTGCGTGCACTACCGAATGTAATAGTAATGGCTCCTGCCGATCTTGTTGAGGCTGAGGAATGTACAAAAGCATTAGCGGGTTATAAAGGCACAGCTTATTTAAGACTTGGTCGCGGTGGCGAGAAAAGAATTCATGAAAAAATTGATAATTTTGAAATAGGGAAAGCAATTGAAGTACATAACGGGAAGAAAATAGCCATTTTTTCTACAGGGGCCATTTTTGAAGAAGTAACAATAGCTTATGATATTTTGAAAAAGGATGGATTTGATCCAGCTGTATATACATTTCCTACAGTAAAACCAATTGATAGTAATTTAATAGAAAGAATCGCAAAAGACTTTGATTTGATAGTAACATGTGAAGAACATAATATTGTTGGGGGATTCGGAAGTGCAGTTTCAGAAGTTGTCGCTGAATTACCAAAAAGAAAAGCTGTCTTGAAACGTATAGGAATAAATGATGAGTATTCAATTATTGTGGGAAATCAAAAGTATTTAAGGCACAGGTATGGTATTGATGGCGAAAGTATTGCAAAAAAAATTTTAGAAATTATTAATGGGTGAAAATGTGGAAAAAGAACAATATCCTAAAGTGCTTATTATAAGCCATAATTTATATGATGTTAATAATAATATTGGTAAGACATTGGTATCTCTATTTAAGGGATGGCCAAAAGAAAAATTGTCACAAATATATTTTAGAAATGATATGCCAAGTTTCAATTATTGTAAACAGTATTATTGTATTACTGATAAAGAAATTTTTTTTTCAGCATTGTATGCAGGAAGAAAAAAAGCAGGAAATTGTTTGTATGAAGATATGCAATTTTGTGTGTCTGAAGCAGAAACAAATTTGTATAGTATTGGTAATAAGAGAAAACCAATAGTCAGCTTGATAAGGGATATGATATGGAATATAGGCAATTGGAAAAATGAAAAATTGGATAAATGGTTGAAAGAAGTTTCACCAGATATTATTTTATTTGTTCCTAACGATTATTGTTTAGCATATAATGTGGCTCTATATGTTGAGAAGGTTACTAAAAAACGTATAATTCCTTTTTATATGGACGATTCTTTTTATTATAATTGTAAAACAACTCTGATTGATTATATAAGAAGAAGAAAATTACGAAAATTAGCTTCTTGTGTACATAATTATTCAGATAAAATATTTACTATTTGTGATTATATGTCAGAGGAATACCAGAAAAGATTTCATAAGAAATGCTTTGCTTTTATGAATAGTGTAAATATAGAAACAAAAAAGAAGAATAGTGAACGAGTTGACCCGTATGTAATCTCGTATTTGGGAAATTTACATAGTAATAGATGGGAATCTATTGTAGAGGTTGGCTTGGCGATTGATAATATTGTAGAAAAATATAATAAAAAGATAGAATTTAGGATTTATTCTGGATCTTTATTGGATAAAAGCATGAAAAAAAGTTTTGATAAGATTAAGAGCATAAGATTTATGGGTAGAATAGAAGCTTCACAAGTAAGAGAAAAACAGCTACAGTCAGATATGTTGGTGCACGTAGAAGCTTTTGATAGGAAAAGCGTAAACTCTACTCGATTATCATTGTCGACAAAGATTCCAGAATATTTGAGTAGCGGTGTATGTGTTTTTGCTTATGGACCTGCTTCAATTTCATCTATTAAATATTTGAAAGAATATAATTTAGCTCAGGTATGTAGTAATCCAAAAGAAATAGAACAAAAATTATATGAAATTATTTTCGATGCAGATAAGAGAAAAAAATATATAGAGAATGGAGTTCAATGTGTGAATAATAAACACAATATAGCTCAAGTTGCCCTAGAATTTCAGAAGTTGATTATTGAGGATTAAAAATGAAAATTGCATATTTAAATGCATATGGAAATGGAAGTACAGGGAAGATAGTTGACAGTTTAAGACGTGTATGTCAACAAAATGGTATAGAAACAATTTCAATATTTTCTCGTGAGCATTCATCTTCTACGATGCCAACAATTAAATGTTTTAATAAAGCGGAATTTTATTTAGATGCGATATGTACACGCATGTTCGATAACCATGGCTTAAACAGTAAAAATAATACAAAAAAAATCATAAAAATATTAAAGGAGTTTAAACCAGACATTATTCATATTCATAATTTACATGGATATTGGATTAACTATGAAAAACTATTTAAATTTATAAGGTATAATGATATAAAAGTTGTATGGACATTTCATGATTGTTGGGCGTTTACTGGACATTGTGTACATTTTGATTATATATCATGTGATAAATGGAAAGAAGGCTGCTGTAGATGCGGTCAGTTAAAAGAATACCCAGCAAGTTTATTATTAGATGGGAGTAAAAAAAATTATAAAAAAAAGAAAAAGTACTTTACATCACTTAATTCAGACAGTATGGTTGTAGTTACACCTTCAGAATGGCTTGGAGATAAGGTTAGGGATTCTTTCTTCAATAAATATGATATAAAAGTTATAAATAATGGCGTAGATCTTCAGAAATTTAGATATACAGTATCTGATAAAAGAGATAATATTATTAACAAAGGATATGAGAGGATAATTTTAGGTGTTGCAGGTGATTGGAACGATAGAAAAGGTCTTAAATATATAATTGATGCAGCAAATCTAAGGAAAAATTGGGCATTTGTAGTTATTGGAAGAATAGATAACAATAAAAAGCAAAATAGCAATGGTAATATTTTATATATTGATAAAACAGAAAATGTTGAAGATTTAGCTAAATGGTATAGTGCAGCTGATGTGTTTGTCAACCCTACTTTAGAGGATACATACCCAACAACTAATTTAGAGGCTATTGCGTGCCATACACCTGTTGTTACATTCCCAACGGGTGGAAGCGGCGAGATTATTAAAAAAACAGGATTTGGTATTATTACTACAGGAAGAACTTGTGAGAGTTTAATAGAAGGGATAGAAAGGGTATTTGAAAAAAATATTATATGCAATGGTTATACGGAATACATAGATGCTGAACGGAAATTTTATGAATATATTGATGTGTATAAGAAGATTATATATTAGATTTTTGGGGGATGTTACATGAAAAAGATAATAAATTCACCATATTTTGGTATAATAGTATTTATACTATTTTTGGTTGCTACATTAACTCAAAATAAAATAATCCAGTTGTTAGGTGTAATATTGTTTTTTTATGCTGTAATATTATGCGATATAGAAAATTCTATTATATTGCTTGTAATGTTAGCACCGAATATAGCTATTATAAAATTCCCGTGGATTAATTTTGGTATTTTAAGAGTAGGATTTGGAATATTGTTATTTCGACTTCAAATATGGAGAGAACTAAAGAACATAAAATTAATAGTTGCTGGTGTCATAGTTGCTGTAATTACATTGTCGAGGGTAGTCTACGGAAATTTTTATGATTTTATTACATATTTGTTTGAATATGCTACGATTATTTTCTGTATATATGTTGCTCAAAATGATATATTTGATGTGAAAAAAATAATAAATTCATTTAAATATGGATGTTTATTAATGTTATTTAGTATGTTGGTACATTATACTATTTCGCAAGGTGCCGATGGTCGTCCGAGAGCGTTAGGTGACGATTCAAATTATACAGCTATTATTTTTTTAGTGTTGTTTATTATATCTTTTATATGTTATATATATAAATTTGATACAAAATATAATTTAGTGTATATGTTAATTGGTCTGGCGGCTGGTTTGTTTACTGGTTCTAGGGGATTCTTGCTATCTTTGATTATAATAATGGTGATTGAAGCAGTAAGAGGTTTTTTCTATAGAAATGAGAGGTTTGTAACTTATATATTTTTAACTTTATTTTTTATAGTTACTTTATTATATTTGCTACGCTTTGAACCAGTAGTTCTCTTGTTTGACAAAACGATTGGAAGAACACTTAATTTAAAGTCTAACTATAATAGTGGCGATTTTATGGATATAACTAGTGGTAGAGTATTTTTATGGAAATATTATATTAGTCATAAAATTACAGGAGTTAAAGAATTGATGTTTGGAACCGGATTTCATAATTATCACTTGATAGAAAATGGCGGTTATGCATTGGAAGCACATAATATGTATATCAGTGGAACAATTGGAGTTGGATTAATTGGATTATGTATAATGTTGTACTTTTTTGGATACATAATCAGCATTGGGTTAAAAAAAAGTAAAAACAATTGGATAATACTACTGGTTCCCATTGGAGTTATGGTTGAATATTTTTTTTTGGATGGTTTGTTTGATATTAGAATTCCGATTTATTTATTGGTAATGGTATGTGTTAGCAAATTGTTTAGTGATAAAATAAATTTATAACAATTATTGAAGAAACGGAGAGCAAAATATGAGAACTTACTTAGTAACCGGAGGAGCCGGATTTATCGGTTCTAACTACATACACTACATGTTTAAGAAGTACGGCGACACTATCCGCATCATCAATGTTGACGTGCTTACTTACGCTGGAAATCTTGAGAATCTTAAGGATATCGCTGACAAGCCTAATTACACATTCGTTAAGGCTGACATCTGCGACAAGGAGGCAATTGAGAAGATTTTTGCCGAGAATGATATCGACAGAGTTGTCCATTTCGCTGCTGAGAGCCATGTTGACAGAAGCATCAAGAACCCTGAGGTCTTTGTAAAGACTAACG
>OGJH01000735.1_pt1 | contig 35695 bp, 25 predicted proteins | sample 1572021 | NCBI WGS metagenome assembly OGJH01 (sample SAMEA2582098, study PRJEB24529) | metagenome | biome: Human gut stool | place: China | collected 2011
CAAGAGCCAGAATGGTGGTCAAAGTATTGACTAGTCCTACCAGAACTTGGTAAAATGAAAGTTAACTGTTTGCATAGCTGTATTATGGTAGAAAAGTTTTATCTTTATCGCGTTAAACTAACTAATACCCCCCATTATGAGAAGAATTTTTTATTTACTTTTCCTTGTCTTATTAGGCTATTCTTTTGACGTAAAAGCTTCAGACACAGTATTTATCCATGAAACACAAATCCCGGTTTTGATAGAGCGGCAGGATAATGTTCTGTTCTATATCCGGTTGGATGCAAAGGAAAGCAAGATACTCGATGAAGTTGTTTTAGATTTCAGTAAAAGTACCAACTTAGCGGATGTTCAGGCAATCAAACTCTATTATGGAGGAACAGAGGCCTTACAAGATCAAAACAAAAATCGCTTTGCCCCTGTAGAGTACATATCCAGCCATCGACCAGGTGCGACATTGGCGGCTAATCCTTCTTATTCCATAAAATGTGCAGAGGTCGGACCATCGGAAAAAGTTGTATTAAGAGGTAATTACAATTTATTTCCAGGTGTCAACTTTTTTTGGATCAGTTTGCAGATGAAAACAGATGCCTCTTTGCATACTAAAATAGTCTCTGATTTACGTGCTGTAAAAGTGGATGGGAAAGAACTCTATTGTAAATTTATTTCTCCGAAAGATATTACTCACCGGATGGCAGTCGGAGTTCGTCATGCTGGTAATGACGGTTCTGCTTCCTTCCGTATTCCCGGATTAGTGACAACCAATAAAGGAACATTATTGGGAGTGTACGATGTCCGATATAATAGTAGTGTCGATTTACAGGAATATGTAGATGTGGGTTTGAGTCGTAGCACTGACGGAGGGAAGAGCTGGGAGAAAATGCGTCTTCCGCTTTCATTTGGTGAGTATGGCGGTTTGCCTAAAGCACAGAATGGGGTAGGAGATCCCTCTATTTTGGTAGATACTCAAACGAATACCGTCTGGGTGGTTGCCGCATGGGCACATGGTATGGGTAATCAACGTGCCTGGTGGAGCTCCCATCCGGGAATGGATATAAACCATACCGCACAGCTGGTATTGGCAAAGAGCACAGACGATGGTAAAACATGGTCGAAACCGATCAATATAACAGAGCAGGTAAAAGATCCGTCTTGGTATTTTCTCCTTCAAGGACCCGGACGTGGAATAACGATGAGCGACGGCACATTAGTATTTCCAACGCAGTTTATAGACTCTACCCGTGTTCCGAATGCAGGAATCATGTATAGTAAAGACCGGGGGAAAACGTGGAAAATGCACAATATGGCACGAACAAATACAACGGAAGCACAAGTTGCGGAAATAGAACCGGGAGTATTGATGCTGAATATGCGTGACAATAGAGGAGGAAGCCGGGCTATTGCCATAACGAAAGATTTGGGAAAAACCTGGACAGAACACCCGTCTTCACGTAAGGCACTTCAGGAACCGGTATGTATGGCCAGTCTGATTCATGTCGATGCCAAGGACAACGTTTTGAATAAAGACCTCCTGTTGTTTTCAAATCCGGATACGACTAAAGGGCGCAATCATATAACAATAAAAGCAAGTCTGGATAAAGGACTTACCTGGTTGCCCGAACATCAAATCATGCTTGACGAAGCAGAAGGATGGGGATATAGTTGCCTGACGATGATTGATAAAGAGACAATCGGTATTCTATATGAGAGCAGTGTGGCACACATGACTTTTCAGGCGGTGAAATTAACAGATTTGTTAGGAGTGAAATGATAGATATAATAGTGGTTAAACTATCCGATATGATAAAAGAATAAAACCGTATATTTATCGTGGCGTGCAAAAACAACATATTTTGTTAAATTATCAGTGAAATTTGCTGAAAAAATAATATCTTTGAATCCGTTAATATCTAATGCCCCCACTATGATGATTAATTTGATCGGAAAAAAGGCTCAAATAGCATGTGAACTACTATGCTGTTGCAGTATGGCATATGCACAGAGCAATGACAATTCCGAAGTTGTCGTTCTAAATACAGGCTGGGAGTTTTCCCAGGCAGGGACGGAGCTGTGGCGACCGGCACAGGTTCCGGGCACCGTTCATCAGGATCTTATCAACCATAAACAACTTCCCGATCCTTTTTATGGCATCAATGAACAAAAGATTCAGTGGGTGGAAAATGAAGACTGGGAATACCGGACTGCTTTTACAGTTACCCCCGAACAACTGAAACGGGATGACGCCCAATTGGTTTTTGAAGGCCTTGACACATACGCCGATGTATACCTCAATGGAGCACTGTTGCTGAAAGCCGATAACATGTTTGTCGGTTATACCATACCCGTCAAGTCCCAACTCCGTATCGGAGTAAATCTTCTTCACATCTATTTTCATTCCCCCATCCGGCAGACACTGCCTCAATATAACTCGAACGGATTCAACTATCCGGCAGACAACGACCATCACGACAAACATTTAAGCATATTCTCCCGTAAAGCCCCTTACAGCTATGGCTGGGACTGGGGAATCCGCATGGTGACCAGCGGCATCTGGCGTCCGGTGACCATCCGTTTTTATGACGCAGCTTCTATCAGTGACTACCACGTAAAACAACTAGCACTGACCGACCAGCTCGCAAACCTGTCTAATGAATTAGAAATAAACAACATACTCCCCCGGCCATTTCAGGCAGAGGTGAGAATCAATACCTCATTCGAAGGAAGTGCAGAAAAAAGCATCAGCCAGGCAATCACCTTACAGCCCGGAATCAATCATGTTTCCATACCTTCCGAAGTGGCATCCCCCGTACGTTGGATGCCGAATGGATGGGGAAAGCCCGCCCTGTATGATTTCTCCGCTCAAATCATAGTAGAAGATAAAGTCGTAGCCGAGCAATCGTACCGGATAGGACTGCGTACTGTTCGCCTCGTTAATGAAAAAGATAAAGACGGAGAATCCTTCTATTTTGAAGTAAATGGTGTACCTATGTTTGCCAAAGGAGCCAATTACATCCCCCAGGATGCACTCTTGACTAACGTCACTACCGAACGCTACCAAACCTTATTCCGCGACATCCGCGAAGCGAACATGAATGTCATTCGTGTATGGGGAGGTGGAACGTACGAAGATGACCGTTTCTATGACCTGGCAGATGAAAACGGAATACTGGTGTGGCAAGACTTCATGTTTGCCTGCACTCCCTATCCGTCCGACCCCACCTTTCTGAAAAGGGTAGAGGCGGAAGCCTGCTATAACATCCGTCGCCTTCGCAATCATGCTTCCCTGGCGATGTGGTGCGGCAATAACGAAATACTGGAAGCCTTAAAATATTGGGGATTCGACAAGAACTTCCCGCCCGAAATCTATCAGGAAATGTTTCGAGGCTACGACAAACTGTTCCATCAGCTCCTTCCAGCCAAGGTTAAGGAACTGGATGCCGGCCGTTTCTACATACACAGCTCCCCGTATTTTGCCAACTGGGGGCGTCCTGAATCCTGGGGGATAGGAGACAGCCATAACTGGGGAGTCTGGTATGGTCAAAAAACATTCGAGTCACTCGATACAGACCTGCCCCGTTTCATGAGCGAATTCGGTTTTCAGTCCTTCCCGGAAATGAAGACCATCTCCACTTTCGCCGCTCCGGAAGATTATCAGATAGAATCGGAAGTGATGAATGCTCATCAGAAAAGCAGCATCGGCAACGCCCTGATTCGTACCTACATGGAGCGCGACTATATCATCCCCGAAAAATTTGAAGACTTTGTCTATGTCGGACTAGTACTGCAAGGACAAGGAATGCGTCACGGACTGGAAGCACACCGCCGGAACCGTCCTTACTGTATGGGTACCCTGTATTGGCAACTGAATGACAGCTGGCCGGTAGTATCCTGGTCGAGCATCGACTATTACGGTAACTGGAAAGCCCTGCATTACCAAGCCAAACGAGTCTTTGCTCCAATCCTCATCAATCCTATCCAGCAGAACGACAGCCTCAATATCTACCTGATTTCCGACTGTCCGGACACCAAAGACCACCTGATGTTGGAAATGAAAGTAACAGACTTTGACGGAAAGAAACAAGGCAAGCCTATACAACTCAACACATTGACAGTTCCGGCTAACACTTCCCAATGCGTGTACCGTATAAAACCCGACACCTGGCTATCACCGGAAGAACAGCAACGCTGTTTCATGCAACTGACGCTAAAAGACAAGGCAGGAAACACCCTTGCCGAAACCGTATACTTCTTTAGAAAAACAAAAGACCTGCTTCTGCCTGAAACAACCGTTTCCTGCAAGATGAAACAGAAAGACGGCATGTGTGAACTGACATTGTTTTCTCCTGCTCTTGCAAAAGATGTCTTTATTGAAATTCCTTTGCAGGGAGCCCGTTTCAGCGACAACTTTTTCGACCTTCTTCCCGGAGAACGTAAAACGGTCGTCATCACTTCTCCCCAAATAAAGAAAGGAGAGGAGCTGCCTTTGACAATCAAACATATTCGTGAAACTTATAATTAATCTATTAATAACTTAACACTTAATTTTTTAGTTTATGAAGCAACTCTTTAAATTAACCGGATGTCTGGCACTAGCAGGACTTTTTGCCTCTTGCCAATCGGCGCAACAGGAAGCCAACTACCAGATCATCCCCATGCCACAAGAAATTGTAACCGCTCAAGGAAGTCCCTTCATCCTCAAGAGCAGTGTGAAAATTCTCTATCCGGAAGGAAACGAGAAGATGCAACGCAACGCAAAATTCCTGGCAGACTATCTGAAAACGGCTACCGGAAAAGATTTCGCCATTGAAGCCGGAACAGAAGGTAAAAACGCAATCGTACTGGCATTAGGCACGGAGAACGAAAATCCGGAATCCTACCAGATGAAAGTTACCGGTGACGGAATCACGATTACTGGTCCTACGGAAGCCGGCGTATTCTATGGCATCCAGTCCCTGCGCAAATCATTGCCTGTGGCTGTCGGTGCGGATATTGCCATGCCAGCCGTAGAAATCAATGACGCTCCCCGCTTTGGCTATCGTGGCGCGCATTTCGATACCAGCCGTCATTTCTTTACCGTGGATGAAATAAAGACCTACATCGACATGCAGGCTTTACATAACATGAACCGCCTCCACTGGCATATCACCGACGATCAGGGCTGGCGTCTGGAAATCAAAAAATACCCGAAACTGACTGAAATCGGTGCTAACAGAACAGAAACAGTCATCGGACGTAACTCCGGCGAATACGACGGCAAACCTTACGGTGGATTCTACACCCAGGAACAAGCCAAAGAAATTGTAGATTATGCAGCCGAACGCTACATCACCGTTGTTCCCGAAATCGACCTTCCGGGACACATGCAAGCTGCCCTTGCCGCTTACCCTGAACTGGGTTGTACCGGTGGTCCATACGAAGTATGGAGACAATGGGGTGTATCCGAGGATGTGCTTTGCGCCGGAAACGACCAAGTATTGAAATTCTTGGAAGATGTTTATGGTGAATTGATTGAAATCTTCCCATCACAATATATTCATGTAGGGGGAGACGAATGCCCGAAAGTAAGATGGGAAAAATGTCCGAAGTGCCAGGCACGTATCAAAGCATTGGGATTGAAGTCAGATCAGAGCCACAGCAAAGAAGAACGTTTGCAGAGCTTTGTCATCAACCATATTGAGAAATTCCTGAACGACCACGGACGTCAAATCATCGGTTGGGATGAAATCCTCGAAGGCGGACTTGCTCCGAATGCTACCGTGATGTCATGGCGTGGTGAGAAAGGTGGTATCGAAGCTGCGAAGCAGAAACACGATGTCATCATGACACCGAACACCTATCTGTATTTCGACTACTACCAAGCTAAAGACGTAGAAAACGAACCGTTCGGTATCGGTGGTTATCTGCCGATGGAAAGAGTGTATAGCTACGAGCCGATGCCGGCTTCTCTTACTCCGGAAGAACAGAAATACATCAAGGGAGTGCAAGCCAACCTCTGGACAGAATACATCGCTACCTTCCCGCATGCACAATACATGGTATTGCCTCGTTGGGCTGCTTTGTGTGAAATTCAGTGGTCCAGCCCCGAAAAGAAAAACTATGCCAACTTCCTGTCCCGTCTTCCACAACTGATTAAGTGGTACGATGCAGAAGGATACAATTACGCTAAACACGTATTTGACGTACAAGCCGAGTTTGACCCGAATCCGGCAGAAGGAACAATGGACGTTACCCTGTCTACCATCGACGGTGCCCCTGTTTACTATACATTAGACGGCACAGAACCTACTGCCGCTTCCCCCGTTTACGAAGGAGTATTGAAAATCAAGGAAAATGTAACCCTGTCCGCCAAAGCCATTCGTCCCAACGGCGAAAGCAAGACAGTGACAGAGAAGATTGATTTCAGCAAATCCAGCATGAAGCCGATTGTAGCCAATCAGCCTATCAATGAACAATACCTGTTCAAAGGAGCTTCCACTTTGATAGATGGTCTGAAAGGAAATAGCAGCTATAAGTCAGGCCGTTGGATCGCTTTCAACGGAAACGACATGGATATGACTATCGACCTCCAGCAACCTACTGAAATCTCAAGCGTGGCAATCTCTACCAATGTAGCAAAAGGGGACTGGGTATTTGATGCCAGAAACCTGTCCGTAGAAACTTCAGATGATGGCAAGACCTTCAAAAAGATTGCTTCCGAAGAATATCCGGAGATGAAAGAGACAGACAAAGACGGAATCGTTGAGCACAAACTAACCTTTGCTCCTGTGACCACCCAATACGTGAGAGTCATTGCTTCACCGGAGAAATCACTTCCGGCATGGCATGGAGGAAAAGGTAAAAAGGCATTTTTATTTGTAGACGAAATCAAAATTGATTAATGAATATAAGAAAAGAATACCCTAAAGTTTGTCTTTTCTTATGGATATTGGGGATGTGCTTCCATGCACATCCCATTCTGGCACAGTCCGTCATACCTGTCCCATTAAAAATGGAGCAGGGGACGGGTTCTTTTTTACTGTCAGAAAAGACTAAACTTTATACAAACCTGCAAGGTGGAGAAGCGGAACTCTGGGAGAATTACCTGAAAGCATTACCTGTTCAGCTGAAAGAAGCGAGAATGAAAGACAGGAAACAGATGCTTTTCTTATTGATAACCCCCAAGACCCCCCAATTGCCATCACCGGAAAGCTATACACTCTCCGTCACCTCTCAACGAATCGAGATCCGGGCAACTTCGGGAGCCGGATTATTCTATGGAATGCAAACCCTGTTACAGCTGATGCAACCGGCAAGCACAGGCAGCTATTCCGTACCCTCTGTCGAGATAGAGGACACCCCTCGTTTTGCTTATCGCGGACTGATGCTGGACGTATCCCGTCATTTCTCTACCAAAGAGTTTATAAAGAAGCAGATAGACGCATTGGCATATTACAAAATCAACCGTTTGCACCTGCACCTGACCGATGCGGCAGGCTGGCGGCTTGAAATCAAGAAATACCCTTTACTGACCGATTTTGCAGCCTGGCGTACAGACCCCACCTGGAAGAAATGGTGGAACGGCGGACGTAAATACCTCCGTTACGATGAACCCGGAGCTTCCGGCGGCTATTACACCCAGGACGATATTCGTGAAATACTGGAATATGCCCGTCAGCATTACATCACGGTGATTCCGGAGATTGAAATACCTTCCCATTCGGAAGAAGTGCTGGCTGCCTACCCGCAGCTATCCTGTTCGGGAGAACCTTACAAGAACTCCGATTTCTGTGTCGGTAATGAAGAAACTTTCACCTTTCTGGAGAATGTACTGACGGAAGTCATGGAACTTTTCCCTTCCGAATACATTCATGTAGGAGGTGATGAGGCCGGCAAATCGGCTTGGAAGACCTGTCCGAAATGTCAGAAGAGAATGAAAGACGAGCATCTGGCCAATGTAGACGAGCTGCAAAGCTATCTGATACACCGTATCGAAAAGTTCCTCAACAATCATGGACGCCGTCTCTTGGGATGGGACGAGATTCTGCAAGGAGGTATCGCGCCCAATGCAACCGTTATGTCGTGGCGTGGAGAAGAGGGTGGTATTGCTGCCGTCACCTCCGGCCATCATGCCATCATGACACCGGGTGCATACTGTTATCTGGACAGCTATCAGGACGCCCCGTACTCCCAGCCGGAAGCTATCGGTGGCTACCTGCCATTGAAGAAAGTATATGCCTACGATCCTGTCCCCGCTTCCTTAACTGCGGAGCAGGCAAAGTTAGTCTATGGTGTGCAGGGTAACCTATGGGTGGAATATATCCCCACTCCCGAACACGTGGAATATATGATTTATCCCCGTATGCTGGCATTGGCGGAAGTAGCCTGGTCGGCTCCGGAACGTAAGTCGTGGCCCGATTTCCATACCCGCGCACTGTCAGCAGTGGCCGATTTACAGAAAAAAGGATACCATCCTTTCGATTTGAGCAAAGAAATCGGCAGCCGTCCCGAATCTCTTCAACCAGTCAGCCATTTGGCGCTCGGTAAAAAAGTGATCTATAACTCCTCCTATAGCCCCCATTATCCCGCACAAGGCAACACAGCCCTGACAGACGGCATACGTGGTGACTGGACTTACGGTGATGGTTCATGGCAAGGATTTATCTCGGACAACCGTCTCGATGTGACGATTGATATGGAAAAAGAAACCCCTATCCATTCCATCACCGCCGCTTTTATGCAAGTGGTCGGCGCGGAAGTATTCCTGCCGGAGACAGTGATTATTTCCATTTCCGATGATGGAATTAACTTCACGGAGTTGCAAAAACAACACTTTGAAGTGAGCAAAGAAACCCCTATCCGGTTTACGGATATTTCATGGCAGGGAGAAGCCAAAGGAAGATACGTACGTTATCAGGCGCAGGCCGGAAGCGAATTCGGAGGTTGGATATTTACGGATGAGATAATTGTGAAATAGACATTGTCAATATCATTTATGAATAAAAGAGGGAATCTACTCAACCAGATTCCCTCTTTTTTTGTTATATTTGTATTATTACCTTAAAAACTAAGAATATGGTACAACACGCTAGACTCATTTTCTACAGCCTTCTTCTTCTGGTAATCCCGTGCGAGAGCACCTTGGCGCAGAAGATTCCCGTCACGCCCATAGACTCATTGATAACTGTTGGATATGCCACCGGAAGTTTGAAAACCCTCTCCGGTTCCGTAGAGAAGATTACGGAGACACAGATGAATAAAGACCAGATAACGAACCCTTTGGAAGCAATCCGCGGACGTGTGCCGGGCTTGACTATCCAACGCGGGTCAAATGGTCCGGCAGCCTTGGATGCAGTACGCCTGCGGGGAACTACCTCACTGACCAGTGGCAATGACCCTTTGATAATCGTCGACGGAGTATTTGGTGACTTGAGTATGCTCACCTCCATTTACCCTACGGATATTGAGAGCTTCACCATTCTGAAAGACGCTTCCGAAACCGCACAATACGGTTCACGAGGAGCTTCCGGTGTGATCGAGGTCACCACTAAAAAAGGAATGAGCGGCAGAACACAGGTAGCCTACAACGGTAGCTTCGGAATTTCCACCGTCTACAAGAATCTGAAAATGCTGTCCGGCGATGAGTACCGCCGTGTCGCTTCGGAACGCGGGATTTCCATTCTGGACAAAGGAAATAATACCGATTTTCAGAAAGAAATTGAACAGACAGGACTACAACAAAACCATCACATCGCCTTTTATGGCGGTTCCAGTGAGTCCAGCTATCGCGTTTCTCTTGGTTTCATGGATCGTCAGGGAGTGATTTTGAATGAAGACATGAAAAACTTCACTTCGAATATGAACATGAATCAGAAAATGTTCGACGGCTTCCTGAACTGCGAGCTGGGAATGTTCGGTTCCATTCAGAAGAATCATAATCTGGTGGATTATCAGAAAACGTTCTATTCGGCAGCCACATTCAATCCCACCTATCCCAACCATAAAGACCCCGTCACCAATTCCTGGGACGGAATAACAACCGCCAGCCAAATTACCAATCCATTGGCATGGATGGAAGTGCAGGATGATGATGCCACTTCGCACATCAGCACGCACGCCCGTCTGACTTTCAATCTGCTGGAAGGACTGAAACTAAACCTCTTCGGCGCCTATACCTATAATATCGTGGAAAATTCGCAATACCTCCCCACCTCCGTCTGGGCGAACGGCCAGGCTTACAAAGGAACCAAAAAGCGAGAGTCCTTGCTGGGCAACATGATGCTGACCTATAAGAAAAACTGGAAAAAACATTTCTTTGACGTGTTGGCACTTGCCGAACTTCAAAAAGAAACCTACACGGGATATTATACAACAGTAAGCAATTTCAGCACCGACAAATTCGGGTATAATAATCTTCAGGCAGGCGCACTCCGCTTGTGGGAAGGCACTAATTCTTACTACGACCAACCCCGTCTGGCATCTTTCATGGGACGTTTCAACTATACATACGCCGACCGCTACGTACTGACGCTGAACGCCCGTACAGATGCTTCCTCCAAATTCGGAGCGAACCACAAATGGGGATTCTTCCCCTCCGCATCTGCCGCATGGGTGATTAGTGAAGAAGAATTTATGAAGCAGTTGCCGATGGTGGATAATCTGAAATTCCGTATTGGCTACGGTCTGGCAGGTAATCAGAGTGGGATTGACTCATACACTACATTGAACCTTGTAAAGCCGAACGGTGTAGTCCCCGTCGGAAACTCCGCCGTCGTATCTTTAGGAGACTTACGGAACACGAATCCCGACCTGAAATGGGAAGTGAAACATACCTTTAATACCGGTATCGACGTAGCTCTTTTCGGCAACCGCCTGCTGCTTTCCGCCAACTATTACAACTCCCGAACCACAGACATGCTTTACCTTTACAACGTAAGCGTACCGCCTTTCACCTATAACACCTTGCTTGCCAACATCGGTTCCATGCGCAACTGGGGTACGGAAATCGCCATCGGCATCACCCCCTTGAAGACCAAGGATATGGAACTGAATATCAATGCCAATATCACTTTCCAGCGCAACAAACTGCTCTCATTAAGCGGTATGTACAACGGCGAAATGCTTTCTGCTCCCGAATATAAAAGTCTTTCTGGCCTCGACGGAGCCGGCTTTCATGGAGGATACAACCACATCGTATATCAGATGGTGGGTCAACCGTTGGGCGTGTTCTATCTTCCCCACAGTACGGGACTGGAATCCGACGGAAACGGCGGATACACCTATGGCATCGCCGATCTGAATGGCGGAGGTGTCAGCCTTGAAGATGGTGAAGACCGCTACGTGGCAGGACAAGCCGTACCTAAAACGATTCTTGGCTCCAACATCAGTTTCCGCTACAAGCGTTTCGACCTGTCTTTGCAGGTTAACGGAGCTTTCGGACATAAAATTTACAACGGAACCTCCCTGACCTATATGAACATGAATATATTTCCCGACTATAACGTAATGAAGAAAGCCCCGAAACAGAACATCAAGGATCAAACCGCCACCGACTATTGGTTGGAAAAGGGAGATTATGTCAACTTCGACTATGTGACGCTGGGTTGGAACGTGCCGATTGAGAAAGTGCAGAAACTGAAGAAATATGTCCGCTCCCTGCGTCTGGCATTTACAGTCAACAACCTGGCAACCATTTCCGGTTATTCGGGACTTTCACCTATGATTAACAGTTCAACGGTGAACTCCACTTTAGGCGTGGATGATAAACGGGGATATCCGTTGGCGCGGACGTATACACTGGGATTGAGTATTAACTTTTAATGGAGGAGGAGATGATGAAACAATATATGAAAAATAAAAGTCTTTTTTTGCAGAAAGAAGAACTGCTTTCAAGGATAGCGGAACTGTTTTCAAAGAAGATCTTACGTCCTTCGGGAGTGCTGGTATTCCTTCTTATAACGTGCCTGGGTTTATTCTCATGTAGTAAGTTTTTGGAGGAAAATCCGAAAGATAAGTTACCCGAAGATGACGTTTACAATACAATCTCGGAAGTATATCTCAATGCAGTAGCTTCGCTTTATACATACGTAGGCGGTTATAGTGATAGTCAGGGATTGCAGGGAACGGGTAGGGGAGTCTACGACCTGAACACCTTTACCTCCGACGAAGCCATTATCCCCACCCGTGGAGGTGACTGGTATGACGGTGGTTTTTGGCAAGGACTTTACCTGCACGATTGGGGAATAGAGAATGATGCCATTCAGGCTACATGGGAATATCTCTATAAAGTCGTCATGTTAAGTAACAAATCACTGGAACGGATAGACAAATTCGCCGAAACTCATTCCGCTACGGAACTGCCGGCATACCGTGCCGAAGTACGTGCCATGCGGGCTATGTATTATTATTACCTGATGGATTTGTTCGGACGCATCCCGCTAGTTCAATCCTCTTCCGTAGCAATGAAAGATGTAGTGCAAAGTGAACGGAAAACGGTCTTTGACTTTGTTGTCAAGGAATTGCAAGAGGCGGCTCCTTTGTTGAGCGATGCACATAGCAACCAGTCCGGCCCTTACTATGGCCGTATCACTCGCCCCGTGGTAACTTTCCTACTGGCCAAACTGGCTTTGAACTCCGAAGTTTATACAGACAATGATTGGACGGACGGACAACGCCCGGATGGAAAAAATATAAAGTTCACAGTGAACGGCAGCGAACTCAATGCCTGGGAAACAGTCATCTACTATTGTGACCAACTCAAGACTATGGGCTACAAACTGGAACCGGAATACGAAACGAATTTCTCTATATTCAACGAACCGTCCGTAGAGAATGTCTTCACTATCCCGATGAACAAAACTCTGTACACCAACCAGATGCAATATCTCTTCCGTTCCTGCCACTATAATCACGCCAAGGCTTACGGACTAAGCGGTGAGAACGGTCCCAGCGCCACCATTGAAGCCCTCGAAGCTTTCGGTTATGAAACCGCGGAACAAGATCCCCGTTTTGATATTTGCTATTTTGCAGGAATTGTCCACGACCTGAAAGGAAACATAATCAAACTGGATAATGGAACGGTACTGGAATATCTGCCCTGGAAAGTATCTCTGGATATAACAGACACCCCATACGAACAAACCGCAGGAGCCCGCATGAAAAAGTATGAAGTCGACCCGACTGCCACAAAAGACGGTAAGTTGATGGAGAATGACATTGTATTGTTCCGCTATGCAGACGCTTTGTTGATGAAGAGTGAAGCGAAAGTCCGGAACGGAGCAAACGGAGATGAAGAACTCAATGAAGTTCGTAGCCGTGTCAACGCTTCTCCCCGCACTGCCACTTTAGAGAATATCCTTGCCGAACGTCAGCTGGAACTGGCTTGGGAAGGATGGAGACGACAGGACTTAGTCCGCTTCGGGAAGTTTACAAGAGCTTACAGCAGCCGTCCGCAACTGCCGGATGAAGCAAGTGGCTATACAACTGTATTCCCTATACCGGAGAAAATACGGGTGATGAATGAGAGGTTGAAACAGAATCCGGGGTATTAGGAAGAAGATAGTAGTAATCAAAATAAAAAATCCTCGATTTTCATCCGGAGAATCGAGGATTTATATTATTTGTTGCAGCAATCGAATTACTCAATCAAAACGAAATCATATTTTTCAAATTCACTCCCATTGATTATTATAGCAATTTGATGAAGCCCGAGATGGAATTTTCTCGTCGTAACCACGCGGAAAGAGTGCTTTCGCGTTATTCGTGTGGTAGAATTCCCAGTATATTCTTTTTCGCTGATTTTATGAACTTTCTTCGTCAGCGTTCCATTTGCTTTTTGGTAATAAATACCATATTCAAGCCGTATTTTGATTGTCTTATTGCTATGATTCAACAAGTTAAAACCAAACTCCAACGAATCCCCGACTTTAACCTTAGGACTTGAAATCTGAAAATCCTCCACACTAATATTATTTCTGATAGAATCAAAACCAAACAACTCCATCACCTCCGGAATCCCTTGCTTTAAGAGCGTCCGGCAACCGTGTTTAATAATCCAGTCTACCTCTTTCGATTCACCCTTCCATTTCTTTGCTAAATCAATGACAATTTCCGGATTATCTTTCGCAATATCATTCAAATTATTGGCAACGCTCAACCGTACAAATCTTGCCGGATCATTTTTAAGATTCTCCAAAATAGGAATAATAGGTGTCGGATCTTTCTTCAGATTCGGCAAAGCCATCGCCCAAGGCAAACGCGGACGGCAACCTTCTGACGCAAGCCGCCTTACTCCCCAATGCTCATGTTTCGACCAAACCAACATCTGCTTCATCATTTCATCCGGATATTTTATAATAAAAGGATGAGTCACAAACTCGCAACTTGTGAACTGCGTGATTTTCTCTATCGCCTTGACAGACGTTTCATAATCATCCAACCCATATTGCTCGACATAATTATCCAGAATCGCCCCATACTCCAGCATCAATCCAAACTTCGTATCATCTATCACCGAAAAATCAGGCCGCGTACTTTTTACATGATCCAACAACTCAAGAATCTTAGCGATTGCCTCTTTGTAATCTGCCGGCAAAAACTTTTTCAGAATGGTAGTGATATGTATGCAGCGCTGTTTAAGTTCCCTGCCTTCCCATTCATCATCCATAACTTGAGAAACAAACCCGTGAGCATCAAAATCATCGATAACAAGTTTCAAATCTTTCGTAAATAGATCGAAAAATTGCTCGTTGTACATATTCTTAAAAGGTTCTGCCATACTTGATTTATATATTTTAGTTAGAGCCCTGACTTATTGGATATATTGTTCAATAATACTATATCTTTCCTTTAAAGAATCAATATGCTTCACCTCCCCCTCGGTCATTCCTTTCATATTAACTCCACATTTCTCGCAAAAGGACGAATCAACAGGATTTTTATGTCCATTTTCGCATATATACTTCTCGCCATTATCTCTTGTAAACACACCGCCTTTTACAACTTCTATTTTTCCCGTATCCGGCAGGCTGTTTAAACACTCTAATATTGTTTTCATCCATTTTAAATCCTTGGCATCATAAGAATTCTTTGTTGCTGACAACAATCTCACCCCTTCGTGGATTTTTCCTTTCACTATTGTTTCATATATAGACTCACCATCAAAAAGACAGCACTCCTTTATTAGAATTCTTATCTTTTTGTGTTCAATATGCTGATAGATAACGGGAATGACGAAATCAGGAGGAGTGGCAGATAAAACCTGTTTGATGTTAGCCGCCTCTTCCGCATAATAATCGAGATCTATGGAGATATATCTTTTTATAAGACTTTCTATTATCTCTGTTTGCGGATATTCCAGTAAAAACTCTACCCATTCGGAAGTCAAAGGTACCGCATCTTTTATTTGCGAAATAATATACCGCCTGTCTATTTCCTTTTGCAAATCAGATTGACTGATGGATGTACGAATGATCTCCTCTTCAGATAATTCTTTATTATTAATTTCAATGATACAGGCCGTTCCGGAAACAGAAACCATAAACATTGATTTATCCTTACCGGAAATTTCATCAAAATCGACTCTGAAACCAACAATCGCATTTGCACCCAAGTTTAATGCTTTTTGTTTCAATGCCTTTGATGCTTCGCCGTATATAATTTCCAATTTTCTTCTATACGAGTCAGAACGTCCACCAAAAAAGTCAGTGAATGATGCAGCAAAATCGGAGAATATATTGGTACCTATCACGATATTGGAACAGATGGTATCTATGTATTTTTTTATAGGACAACCCTCTATTGTGTTAGTCGTGGACATGATAAATTCGTTTCTCATAATATGAATTTTAAAGTGTTAGTATTTATTTTATGTCGCTTTACGTCCATTTGTTTGCTACACAAATATATGTCTTTTTTTTAAAAGGACAAGCCCTAAAAATAGAAGTGAGCCACAAAAAAGATTGCAGCTCACTTATACCTTATATATTATAGCAAAAAATTAATCGAAGAAACTCTTGAACTTCTTGAAAATCTTCTCCTTCACCGACGTGTTAGGTTTGAAGTTGTCCGAAGCCTCCATCTTTTCGAGCGTGCTCTTTTCCTCTTTATTGAGCGCTTCCGGCACATAGATACTGATGTTGACGAGTAAATCCCCTGTTCCGTACCCGTTCACATTCGGCAATCCCTTGCCGCGCAAACGGAGCACCTTACCCGGTTGAGTACCCGAATCAATCTTCACTTTCACTTTGCCGTCGATAGTCGGAATTTCTACGGCTCCGCCCAGAGCAGCAGTCGGGAAACTAAGCAACAGATTATAAATCAAATCATTCTCGTCGCGAATCAAGTCCTGATGCGGTTCTTCCTCTACGAGAATCAGCAAGTCGCCTGCCACACCGTTGTGTTTGCCGGCATTTCCTTTGCCACCCATAGAAAGCTGCATACCCTCTGCCACTCCGGCAGGGATTTTCACCGACACCACTTCTTCACCGTAAATGATTCCGTCGCCACCACACTTCTTACATTTGTTCTTGATAATCTTACCCTCACCGCCACAAGTAGAACAAGTGACGCGAGTCTGCATAGTGCCCAGAATAGTCTGCTGGTTACGGATCACGGAGCCGCTGCCCTTACAAGTAGGACAAGTCTCCGAACCGCCGTCACCTTCGGCACCCGTGCCATGACACTGGTCACACGGCACATATTTTTTGAGTTTAAATTTCTTTTCTACTCCGGTAGAGATCTCCTTCAACGTCAGCTTCACTTTCACACGAAGGTCACTGCCGCGATACCGGCGTTGCTGTGAACCGCCACCGCCAAATCCGCTAAACCCTCCGAAGCCTCCCCCGAAACCGCCGCCGCGGCCACCGAAGATGTCGCCAAACATAGAGAAAATGTCATCCATCGACATCCCCTCGCCACCGAAACCACCGAACGGACCGCCATTGCCTGCCGCACCGCTCACTCCCGCATGACCGAACTGATCGTAACGCGAACGCTTTTCCGGGTTACTCAACACGTCATAAGCCTCGGCCGCCTCCTTAAATTTCTCTTCCGCCTCCTTATCCCCCGGATTCTTGTCAGGGTGATACTGGATTGCTTTCTTACGGTACGCTTTCTTAATCTCCTCTACTGTGGCTGTCTTCGTCACCTCCAATATTTCGTAATAGTCTCTTTTTTCTGCCATGCTTCTTTAAAAATTATGAGTTTTATGGGTTGCGAATCCTTATTCCCCTACTACCACTTTGGCGTGGCGCAACACTTTGTCGTTCAGTGTATACCCCGTCTGCACACAATCCAGAATCTTACCTTTCTGTGCTTCCGACGGTGCGGGGATTACCGCGATGGCTTCATGGAAATCAGTATCCAGCGGTTGGTCTTTCGTCTCGATGACTTTCACACCATTTTGAGCCAGAACAGCCATAAATTTATTGTAAATCAGTTCCACCCCTTCTTTTACGGCATTGACATCCGTTGCCGTTTCCATCGTCTTGATGGCACGTTCGAAGTCGTCCACTACCGGAAGAATACTGCCAAGACTCTTTTCGCCACCATTCAGGATCAGTTCGGCCTTCTCCTTTAAAGTGCGTTTACGATAATTGTCGAACTCGGCAGACAAGCGCAGATATTTATCCTTTTGCTCTTCAAGCGCTTCTTGAGCCTTTTCCAGTTCCTTTTCCAACTCCTCTTCATGAGTCAGCGGAGCGGTTCCCTCTGCTTGTTCGTTTTGCGGTTGGTCTTCCGCAGGATTGTGAGTTTCCTCCACATTCAGTTCCTCTTCCTTCACTTTTTTTTCTTTCGGATCCATCTTGGTATTTACTATTTTATTATTTACTATTTAGAAACACACGTTATCTATGCAAGATACCGCTTATAAACATACCGGACTGACCGGATGTCACAGATTTCGTCTGCAAAAACTTTGCCAAGTTGGCCGTTTTGCTAAAAAACGCAGCAAAGGTAACACTTTTATGTCAGATTGGCACATATCAGATAGCTCATAATTCATTTTAAATGTCTACCTTTGCACGCTCAAATAGTAAATAGTAACTAGTAAAATAGTAAATAATAAGATGATTACAGTTTCGAACGTATCGGTTCAGTTTGGTAAAAGAGTGTTATTTAATGACGTAAACCTGAAGTTTACGAGTGGTAATTGTTATGGTATTATCGGTGCGAACGGTGCGGGAAAATCTACGTTTCTTCGTACGATTTACGGAGATCTGGACCCGACAACAGGTACGATTGCGCTCGGACCGGGCGAACGTCTCTCGGTGTTGAGTCAGGACCACTTCAAGTGGGACTCATATACCGTCATGGATACCGTCATGATGGGACATACCGTGTTGTGGGACATCATGAAGCAACGCGAAGAATTGTATGCAAAAGAAGATTTCACAGACGAAGACGGACTGAAAGTATCCGAATTGGAAGAAAAATTTGCCGAGTTGGACGGATGGAATGCGGAAAGCGACGCAGCGATGCTGTTGAGCGGACTGGGCGTGAAAGAAGATAAGCATTACGTATTGATGGGTGAATTGAGTGGTAAGGAAAAAGTACGTGTCATGCTGGCGCAGGCATTGTACGGAAATCCGGACAACCTCTTGCTCGATGAGCCTACCAATGACTTGGATATGGAAACAGTGACCTGGTTGGAAGAATATCTTGCCAACTTCGAGCATACCGTATTGGTGGTAAGCCACGACCGTCACTTCCTCGACTCTGTATGTACACACACCGTAGATATCGACTACGGAAAAATCAATATGTTTGCCGGTAACTATAGTTTCTGGTACGAATCCAGCCAATTGGCTCTCCGTCAGCAACAGAACCAGAAGGCGAAGGCTGAAGAGAAGAAGAAAGAACTCGAAGAGTTTATCCGCCGTTTCAGCGCGAACGTAGCGAAGAGCAAGCAGACAACGAGCCGTAAGAAGATGTTGGAGAAACTGAACGTAGAAGAAATCAAACCTTCTTCACGTAAGTATCCGGGCATCATCTTCACTCCCGAACGCGAGCCGGGCAACCAGATTCTGGAAGTTTCCGGATTAAGCAAGAAGACGGAAGAAGGCGTAGTGCTCTTCAACGACGTGAACTTCAACGTAGAGAAAGGTGACAAGGTGGTATTCCTGTCACGCAATCCGCGCGCGATGACTGCTTTCTTCGAAATTATCAACGGAAACATGAAACCCGATGCAGGTACTTTCAACTGGGGGGTAACCATCACCACTGCTTACCTGCCGCTGGATAACACTGATTTCTTCAATTCCGACCTGAACCTGGTAGACTGGTTGAGCCAGTTTGGAGAAGGCAACGAGGTATATATGAAAGGCTTCCTCGGCCGTATGCTTTTCTCCGGCGAAGAGGTGCTGAAGAAAGTAAGCGTACTCTCCGGAGGTGAGAAGATGCGTTGTATGATTGCCCGTATGCAGCTGCGCAATGCCAACTGCCTCATTCTGGACACTCCGACCAACCATCTGGACTTGGAATCTATCCAGGCATTCAACAACAACCTGAAGACGTACAAAGGAAATATCCTCTTCTCTTCTCATGACCACGAATTTATTCAGACCGTTGCCAACCGCATCATCGAACTGACACCGAACGGTATCATCGACAAGATGATGGAATATGACGAATATATCACTTCCGACCATATTAAGGAATTGCGGGCGAAGATGTACGGAGACAAATAAGTGACCGGACGAATAAAAGCTCCTGACTCCCATACATGAAGTCTGATGAATAACCAATTTAACAGCAACCTATTCTCAACAATGGGTTGCTGTTCTTTTTAGCACTATGGAAATAAAATATTTTGAAAACAGAGAAGATTGGCGAAAATGGCTGGCGGACAACTTTGAAAACGCCAATGACGTTTGGTTTGTATTCCCCTCCAAATCTTCGGGCGAAAAAAGTGTTACATACAACGACGCTGTCGAAGAAGCCCTTTGCTTCGGATGGATCGACAGCACCATAAAGGCGCTCGACAAAGAACATAAAATCCAGCATTTCACACCCAGAAACCCTAAAAGTTCCTACTCGCAAGCCAACAAAGAGAGACTGAAATGGTTGCTGGAACATAATATGATTCATCCTGATTGGGAAGATAATATACGAAAAGTATTGTCAGCCCCTTTTGTCTTCCCGAATGATATCATCGGAAAACTGAAAGAGGATAAAACTGTATGGGAGAATTACCAACAATTTTCCGATGCGTATAGACGTATCCGAATTGCATACATTGAAGCTGCCAGAAAACGGCCCGAAGAATTTGAAAAGCGATTGAACAACTTCATCAATAAAACGAAGGAAAATAAAATGATAAAAGGATTTGGGGGAATTGAAAAATACTACTAGGCATGTCTTCTTGATTCAATTATACCATAAATTCAGGCACGGATTACGCAGAATTACACGGGGGGGTAAGTGCGATACATACAAAGCAACCGTGAAATCCACGTAATCCGTGCCTGATAATATAACCTGATAATATAATCTGATTTTACAAGAGTACTGCCGCTTCTCTTACAACTCCAAATTCTTCTGTTCCGCCACCTGTGGCAACACAGAATTCTTATCCCGTTCCTCCTGCGAATATTCCACCACACAGTATTCCGTTACCCTGTTTTTAGTGGTCCGTTTACGGAACCCGTTTTCATCAAGCACCGTGACCAACGTCTTCAATATCTGACTGTTGGACTGAATACGCCCATTCAGACTCAAGGTAGAAAGCAGATGTGAAGCAGGATACCATTTGGCTTCTATATCTCCGGCTTTGCCGGGTCGGAAGTAGAAGAACAAATTCTCTTCCACCGGCTCTTTCTGTCGGAAATTCTCATTCCGACTGTTCAGACTGCTAATCTCGTCACCCTCATACCAGAACCGGAATCCCTGGCGATAGAGAGCCAACGCCTGCGAATAAATCCCCTCATGGTTCACCGGGCGACGATAATCGATGCTCTTAATGCTGTTGAACAGCATACGTCGGTTTTCTCCAATATCCTGCAGACAGCGCGGATTGTTGGTGCTTGCCGCGAATGAAGCATGCCGGATAAACGTATGCGATTGCGTGTCGTACACCTTGCGTTCGGTTATCTTTTCCTGCGTGATGATACGTTTCAAATCGGCCAGTCGGTTGGAACTTACTCCGTCAAACTCTTCGAGATTGATAATGAGGCAGGTGGACAGCAGCAACATGTGGTCTTTGTTTTCCGGAGTAATCATACCGTTGCGGTAATAGGTGCGCAGTGTGTCCGGCAGCAGGTTACGGATGAATGTACTTTTTCCTTTTCCCTGCTTGCTATACAACAATAACATTTCCTGATTTTGCTTCTCGTCGTCCAATGCACAAGCCACCATACCTACCAGCCATCGGCGGAGACTGTCTTCCCAGAAGTCCGGATCGTTGGTAGTCACCGTGGCAGCGAGTTGCTTGATATAATCGGTCTTGCCATCCCAGGGACGCAGTGACAGGAAGTAATCGATAAACGGGTCGAAATCGATTGCAAAATTGGAATCGACTACCGCTTTCAGCATAGGCAGCGAGCAATAAATAGACGATAATTGCAAGTGCGTGTAGATGGAATTGAAGTCCTTTCCCCGCATTGCCATAAAGGGCAGGGGAGCTTGAGAACCGGCGAATCGCCGGAATTCCACCCTGTCCAAAATCGTGTTACGACGGAATTCGTAGTGCTCTTTCAGAAAGTCGATCACTTTCTGTACGAGCGGTTTCTTTAGTTCCTCCTCGTTGGCATCCGTCTTGTTGGTGTAGAGGTAAGCATTGCGCAGAGGCGTCTCCGCGTTAAAATCCGGTTCGCTGCCAAAGTCGTGCAGCGTCATGCATACAGCGTCTTCTTCGCCGATGTGGCGTGTGTAACACTGGTTGCCCAGACAGTAGATAAAACTGTCGCGGCTGTTGGGCTCGAAACGGAATTTCCGTTTCGTGTATTCCACTGCTTTGCGGTATTCCAGTTGCGACAAAGGATCGATGTTGGAGAGAGCCGAGATGCCGGAGGGGGTGGAAACGGCCACTTCCTTTGGTGGTTCAGCAACGGGAAGTGCTGCTTTCTGATGATTTTCTTTTCGTTTCTTAGGCGATGATTCTTCTGCTGTCGGAACCTTGATTTCAATCTGGAGAGAAGATACGTGCTCCAACCGTTCTCCGGAGAAGAACACGTCCGGGTCATAGGTGGCATACATTCCACGCCCTAAATCACTGCCACTGGGATCTACTTTGCTATCCAGCAGTTCAGAATAGTAATGCGATGACAGTTCGAACATTCGCTTGTGATATTGCTCCAGTTCGGCATACGTCACACAGCCTTTGGCCTTCAACTCCGTGCGCAGGCGCATTGCCTCCTCCGTTTGTAGGTAAACGAGCAGTTTCAGACCGTGGCGGCGGGGACTAAGTGCACAGGCTATCGTGGCGGAATCTTCCTCGGCGAGACGGCGCAGACGCGGAATGTCCTCCTGCTTCATTTCGTCGAAGTCGAGCACCGGCAGGTCGTTGTATGCCGACAAGCTGTGGGGGAGGCGACATTCGGAGTAGTTGGTTGTCAGAGTATAAAAAGGTAATTGGCGTTTGATGCTATCCGCTTTTGTTAAATTATCCTCGTTAAGAGCCATTTCAATTTGTTCGATTTTGCGACGGTGAAGATTGCTGCCTATTTGTTCGAAGAATTTGCAGAATTCAATCTGACCGATGACTTTGGAATACCCGCGATAACAGGTTACATAAAATTGATTCATAATAATAAAAAATTAGTGAATGATAAGAACTTGTTTATTAACAGATAGCTGTTGCAGAAAAGGGAAAAAGCGTGTTGTGTCACTTTGTGCTTTAGATATAGCAGTTCTGTTTCGGTGTCAAAGGTATGATTTCTTTTCAGGGCGGTGAAAGACATTTTCCGCCCTGAAAAGAGGCTCCGGATTGTAGCGGAGCAAAAGAGGCTGTGTTATTCTCCGTAAAGAATGAGACGTACCTTTTGAATGCATCTACTTAGTTGGTGTTCAGAAAGATACCCGTCCTTCGCGTTTGCCTTGCGGAAGTCTGCCATCTGCATGGCCATTTCGGCGATGATGTGAGGAGGAGTTTTCTGGGTCAGGAAGGGATTGTCGTCGAAGAATCTGATAATCGGCACGAGAAATTCATTCCGTTCGCTGGGGAACACTTCTTTCTTCTGCTTTCTAAGGTGTTCCAACAGCCTTTCACCGGCTTTTACCGATTCGGACAACTCGTTTCTATTGTATAAATCTAACTGTTGCGCGTGTTCGCCTGTTATTTGAAATTCGAACACAAAAACTTTGCTTTTTCCATAATTTAATTTGTTTTTATGGGTTAATAATTATTTATAAAAAGCTGCGAATATAGTACTTTTTAGGTTCCAAATAAAGAATTTTTAAGAAAATATATATTGAAGCCCTGATAACGGATATTTTTCTGTTTTTTTCTCTCTGTCTATATATTATATATTCTTTATATATAAAGTACACGCACACACATTTTATGAAAGAGAGGAGGTACCACCACCACCTCCAATTTATAAAACGTGCGTGTACTTATAAGAAAAGAAACATATTGTGTGTATGTGCGGATGCGTACATTATTATATAAGAGACAGTGTATTATTTATGCCACTTCCTTTTCCCAATTCAACTCTATTAGGTTATAGGAAATCTTCTTTTTCATTATAGGTTGCCTTTTTTTCATCATAGCTACCTTCTTTTTTCATTATAGCTAATTTGGTTATCATTATAGCAAATCCGTTTTTCATTATAGCAAACCGTAATCTCCCTATAACTATCTGAAAGCTCTCCTTGATTTAGTCATCCTCTGTTATAAAGCGTCTCATGGCTCATCGAGATATTTCACGATGAGACGTACCTGCCGGGTACTGTAAGCATGATCGTTCTTCCCTTCGCTTCCGCTGTACATGGCTTCATAAAGTTCCTGATTATTCTTGATCCATCCTCTGAATTTCTGCATGGCGTATATCAGTGGCAAATGAGGATTATACAAATGGGCAAGTTCCGATTTCAAATACGGACGGATGACGAACGGTTCTTCTTCCGCCTCTGTTTTTTCAGCTTTCATATTTTTCTGAATTGGTTTTTTCGTACTCCAAATATACTAAAACGGACTGGAATACACAAGTGAATAAGTAAAATAAAATCAATATAAATAAAAGTAGAATCAATCTGAATGAAAGTAAACCCAAATAGAATGAAAGCACACTAAAGTACGATGAAGTACATCTATTGCCGCCACTGCAAAGCCGTACCTTTGATTCGTTGAAAGGAAAGAATAGAGCTCATTCTTCTTGTTCAACCCCATTGTGAAACTCACAATCTGTAATTTAATTTCTAGCTTTTGATCTTTGATTCCCAATTCCCGGCTTTTGACTTCCGGCTTCCGGCCTTTAGTCCCTGGCCTTTGGCTTCCAGCTCCTGGCTTTTAATTTTTAATTCTCAATTTTTAATTGATTATGGCAATACCATTTAAAAGAATCGGTCGTAAAGACCCGAGAAAGGTTGATGGGGTGGTGAAGTATCACCCACAACTTGTGACACAGGGACAGAGTGTTGATTTGGACAATCTCGCTTACAGTATGAAAGAGAAAAGTTCCCTGTCGTTAGGCGATATCCAGAGTGTGCTAACCAATCTTGTTGAAGCGATGCGTGCAGCGCTGTTCGACGGTAAATCCGTCAATATCCGCGACTTCGGTGTATTCAGTCTCTCTGCCACGACGCGGGGAGTGGAAACGAAGGAAGAGTGTACGATGAAGAACATCAAGAGTGTGAATATCAATTTCCGTCCTTCCAGCAGTGTCCGTCCTAATCTGACATCTACCCGTGCCGGTGAGAAAATCGAGTTCCTTGACCTCGATGCACCCAAGAAAAAGAAAACTGAAGGTGGAGATTCCGGCGATGAAGGTGGAGGAGACTCCGGAGGAGGCACCGGTGGAGGCAGTGGTGAAGCTCCGGACCCAGCAGCTTGAGTCATAGAGCGTAGATAATGCTTACAACTGATACGAAAAACAGTGGCACTATGATGAGAAAGATTGATTTGATTGTGATTCACTGTTCCGCCACCCGTGCCGACCGTTCGCTCACCCCGGATGACCTGGAAACGCAACACCGTCGACGTGGATTTAACGGAACAGGATATCACTACTACATCCGCAAAGACGGAACGGTACATATCACCCGACCGATTGAACGCATCGGCGCCCACGTGAAAGGTTGGAATACCGGCAGTGTCGGCATCTGCTACGAAGGCGGTCTGGATTGTCACGGTCGTCCGGCGGACACACGGACACCGGCTCAACGGGCAACACTCCATTTGCTTGTACATCAATTGCTTGAGACTTTCCCCGGTAGCCGGGTGTGCGGTCACCGGGATTTAAGTCCCGACCGCAACGGGAACGGGGAAATTGAACCGGAAGAATGGATCAAAGCGTGTCCGTGTTTTGAGGTGAAAACAGAGTTTGGAACTTTCAGCCACATAGAGGCTTAGTTTTCAATAGGATAACGAGAAAATGAGGTAAGAGGTTTTTCAGGAAGTGGCTAGTCATTGGAAGTAATTAATCATTTAAAAAGAGCGTGGAAAGGAGGTGTGTAAAGTTATGGCAGTCAAGAAATCTGTTTGGGATATGATTTTGAAAGTAGTCATCGCGGTGGCTTCGGCAGTAGCGGGCGTATTTGGTGCGAATGCGATGAATCTGTAAAAATGAAGAACAGAAAACTGATAGGGGAGGGAGAACTTTTGCAGGGCGTTCCCTCCCTTTCTATTTTCCTTTTATGCCTTGGCAATTATGTAATAAACAAAATAAATCATTTAGAAAATGAAAAGCAATTTATTGAAACTATATTTAACCGCATTGGCGGTGATAGGAGGTACAGGTGGAAGTATTAAAGGACAGATTCCACAGATTCCTGCTTATGCACCTTCTCCTACGGTGTATTCCCCACAAACATCGGCCATGATGCGTTATGATGAGGTCCCCGTAAATTTATGTACAGGGCGGATTGATTTCAACATTCCCCTGGTTCATATTAAGGACCGGAACTTTAATTTTCCCATTACCATGTCTTATAGTGCAGACGGTTTTAAACCCGCAGAGGCAGACAACTATGTGGGCCGCAATTGGGTATTGAATTGTGGTGGAGTAATCTATCGACAAGTGAGAGGAATTCCGGATGATATGGCGGATTATAGTACGTCCGTTGAAATTATTGAAGGTGGAGGCAAAGATTATCACTTTAAAGGTTTTATGTCGTTACTTGGCCACGGGCGGTTTGACATGGATGAGATGAGAAATGGTATCATTGATAATCCCTATAAGTATGCCAGTAGTAAAGATGATTATGCACCTATGCCTACGATTACGGGCACTGACATAGAATCTGCCCCGGATATGTATTATTTCAAATTTGGACAACATTCCGGTAAATTCATGATAAATTTTGATGGAAGTGTGAGTGTGGTAGGGTATAGTGGGCACAAGTACGAGGTAGACTTGAGCGAGTATGAAATGGCTACTTCATTGTATGCACATTCCACGATTATACGGATAAAGACTGATGATGGTTATACATATACATTTGGAGGCACAGGGTACGGTCCTGTGGAGTATTCAGTAGCATCCTGGGAAAAAAAGACACCGGTCACGGGATATGACGCTTACCACAAACACACGGTAAATGCTTGGTTTCTGACTGAAATTAAAGCCCTTAACGGACGTTGTCTCCATATTCATTATAAAGATATTGATGAAAATTACCATCGGAACTTTGCAGCTCTCATCGATATAGGTGTGTTGCCTGAAAAAGAATGGCAGGAGATTGCCACTCTCTTTTCTCTGACAGGGCACGCTGCCTATCGAAATCCGGAGCCTATCGGAATAGGAACTCTGCCTGGAGAACTGTATGATAAAAAAGCTAATTCTTACTATTATAATCTAAGCAAGATAGCCTTGGTAGATTACATTAGCACGGGAAATTGCAGAGTCGATTTTCATTATTCACTGAAACAGCAGTATACTCCTTTCGAATATGTGCCCGAAGGTTACTATCGTTTCCGGGGAGCACAATTGGATTCGATAAATGTGAGTTACGAAGGAAAGAACATTCAGACACACTTTTTTGGTTACACTTATCAATGTGCCAATCGGTTATTTCTGACTTCCCTGAAACATGCGCAACAGGGAACTTATCGTTTTTCCTACCATATTCCTACCGGATCTATTCTTCCTACCACTTCCAACATCGACCATTGGGGATATTGGACAGGAGGCACGGCAGATAAAAATATAATGCCTGGCACTCGTTATGCCGGTAATATTATTGCGAATGATTTCAAGTTGACCACTTCGCTTCGCAATCCTTCTCCGGCCAACTGTAATGCTACTCTTCTTGATATGGTGGCATATCCCACAGGTGGAAAGGCTGTTTTCGAATATGAACCTCATAAATACTCTTATTTGTATGACCAAAATAAAGAAACATTTTATGAGAAGACGAAGCTGAACGCACCTGGATATGAGGCGATAGCTGGAGGAGCGCGAATAAAGAAAATGAAGTTCTATGATGAGGATGCCAAGACGCCTGTTAAAGAAGTGCGTTATGAATATGCTGATGATTCGGGAATGGAAGGGGTGTTGACTTATATGCCATTATACAGGTGTATAGGTACTTATTTGGTAGATAATAATACAATATTAGGTTTTACAATTGAAAATAGTGATGGCATCGGATCGCAATACAAACCTTCACAACACATTCTTTATCCCACCGTGAAAGAGTATTATATTGATTCAAAAAGCGGAGTCGGTGAGACTGGCAGTCCCTACAAAGAAACGTTTTTTTATATGGAAGACCACTTTTGGGATTATACGGATTTTACCTATAACACTTATGCTAGTAATGAATATAATCCACTTCGCTATACTTTTGGTTCGCGCATGGATATGGTGTATTATTTTAAGAGGAGATTTCGCTGGCCCGGTATAAATCTAAGTTACAAAAATGGCAGGGTGAGGGGAGAATATTATTACAACGACCAACATCGACTGGAAAGGCAGGTCGATTATGAATATGAAGATGTTCACCGTCCGGACTACAGTATGTGTATTTATGTAGAAAGTCTTCAACCAGGCACTTTTTATGGAATTTATACACATGTCAACAGAGAGTTTTTCAGTGCGACTTTATTGAAGCGTAAAACGCTGATTGAATCGGATGAAGCATATCAGAAGACAAGTTGGAGGGAGTTATATGAATATGATGATTTCGGATATCTCACTCGCCATACACAAGTGCTGACGGGAGGAGACTCTTTGCAGACTAGTTATCGTTATCTGGAAAATACTCCCTCATTGGTCACTGACAAAATACAGGAGATGCATCGCGAAGGAAAAAAGAAGGCTATACAAGCTGTTCATCTCGACTATCAGATGCAGCAGGGTTGGGGCACAAAAGAGACGTGGCCCGTTGCTTTCCGTCAGTCTCTTGGGACGGATTTACAGAGCCTTGAGGCGAGAACCGTTTATCTGGTATACGACCGCTATGGAAATCCTGTGCACATACGTAAGGATGGTATAGATAATATATTCATTTGGGGGTATGACGGACAATATCCGGTGGCACAGATAGAAAATGCCACGTATGAAGAAGTAACGGAAGCTTTAAGGGGTGATACTCCGGAAGTCGTTTCCGGAGAAGAAAACTATTCCATTTTTGCTGATGTGGTAGAAGGACTAAGGAATGAATTGCCACATGCGAAGATTTCTAATTATACATACATACCGGGAGTGGGAATGACCAGCACGACTGACCCTTCAGGGAAGACGGAATTCTACGAATACGACGAACGTGGAAGACTGGTTCAGACCTATCGATTGAGTGAAAACGGTGATAAGGAAATCTTGCAGCTGAATAACTACCACATTATAAATGAATAAAATGAGTAAGATTATAAAATATATACTGCTGGCATGCTTTCTGGCAATTGCGCTGGAAGGATATGCTCAAGAAGTGGCAGTGAAAAGAGTGCAAAGTAGAGGAGGTGTGCCTTTTAATGTGGGAGAACTTCTGGAATCTTTATCGCTTTGTTATTCTTCCGACACAAATAAGGAATATGATCAGACCGGAGATAAGAGTAAGGATATGGTATTCAATTTTGGACTAAGCCGACAAGCGATTGTTGTAATCAACAATGCGAACTCGGAATTGGACGCAACGACAATGCGTTTAATACAGAATGACAATAAGAAAGAAAACACTATTGCTGTGTCTCGTAGTCCTGAAGAGTTATGGGGACTTGAGTATCCTTTTTTATCAGGCGAAATCTACTCACGGATATATAATGATAAAAATAGTATAGGGGATAGACAGGCTGCTATTGTGCGAACGTTGGAATCTGGATATTATAGAATATTCTGTGAAGGAACCTCACTGAACGGGCAGCCTGTAAATGGAATTATTCAAACTAATATTCATATCTTTTATCTCGGAGAAACGGGAAGGAATTCGATAGAAGTAGGACCTTATAGTAAAAATTTTACATATAAATCTGTAGCTAGTTTTGATAATGTACTTAATGGACCCAAATATTATTATGAAATAAAGTTAGATTCTCCTATGAGTATTGATATCTCTACTAATAAAGGAGGAAATTTCGTATTTGATTTATTATCAGGAAGAGATACGGTGGCCAGTAGTAAAAATTATCTAAAAAAAGATCAATATTCGACTGAGATTCCGAAGAAAAGTTTACTTCCTGGCAAGTATGAATTGCAAGTTACTATTCCTAGGTTCGGAGGAAAATTAAACCTGGAAATAAATGGTAAGATAGTAGACGGTATAGTTCTTGGTGATACAAAAGATAGCCCGATAGATATTGGGCTTGTAGGTGTTGATACGGATTATGTAACAGCGTTTGACACTTCTGATTATTTTGATGATAAAAAAGGAACTGCTAAAAATTATCGTGGAGATGTTTACCATAAGTTTGAACTGGCTTCTACTATTGATGTAGAGATTACCGCATCTGCGGTAATGCTGGGTGGTGGTAAAGTTCGGCTTTTAAATAGTCAACAGCAAGAATTGGCTATGATGGATACTTCTTGCGGAAAAGTTCTGTTTTCAGGGAAAATGAGTCCGGGAGTTTATTATCTGGTTTCGGAGGGGAATCGTGCGGACGGTGAGATGACTCTGCATATTCAGGGAAGCCGTCATTATGAGTATACACCTTCTGCCGGAAGGAATTATATCGAAACGGTTCTTCCCAATGAGGCTGTTTCTGTAAAGGATAATAGTCTGAAAGACCCATCGAAAGCCCAACATACAATTAATTATTACGACTTCCTCGGACGTCCTCAACAAACATTGCAGTATGCTGCGTCACCTTCTCGAAAAGACTTGACGGTTCATTCCGAGTATGACGTTTTGGGACATGAAAAACAGAAGTGGCTGCCCATAGTTAGTGCACATACAGGTGCGTATGTGGCCCTTGATGATTTGAAAAACAATGCTTCGGCTTTCTATTCTGATTCTTGCGCATATAGTAAAATTGTTTATGAGAATTCTCCATTAAATCGCATTGTGGAAACCTATGGATCAGGAGAAGTATGGCAGCAAACCGGTCATGGAATAAAGAACGCCTATCGCATTAGCATCCTGTCGGACTTCTGCAAATATTTTAGTGTTGACGGCGAACGTGCCCATCCGACTCTAAAAATATGTATGGAGACATATCCTCTCAATGAGCTTACCATTGTGGAAACAGAGGATGAAGACGGACACCTAAGCTGTCAATTTACAGATAAGAAAGGAAATATAATCCTGAAAAGGCAGATATCCGATATCGATACACTGGATACTTATTATGTATATGACGATTTTAATAACCTGTGTTTCGTGCTTCCTCCTGTAGTTAGCGATAGTCTGGTAGAAAAAGATTTGCAGAATGTGCTTGACCGCTATGCTTATCAATATCGTTATGATGACCGTAACCGTTGTATTGGTAAGAAACTCCCCGGGTGTGATTGGGCGGAAATGATTTACGACAGTGCCGACCGACTGATCTTTACACGGAATGGTGAACAGAAGAAGCGGGAGGAGTGGAGTGTTCGTTTCACAGATTTGTTTGGCCGGGAGGTTCTGTCAGGGCTTTATCATGGAACTCCTGATTCGAAGGAATGTAGCTCGTGGAATATTCATGTAGCTTTCTATCCCGATAGTTTATCCGCCATTTACGGTTATGTTATTTCTTGTCCCGAAAGTATCTATCTGAAGGATTTGGAGATTTTGAAAGCTGACTATTACGATACGTATGACTATCAGAATTATATATCTGGCTTTCCTGCCTCATTGGGATATGTCGCTGATGAGAAATATGGTCAACGCTATGTAAGTAGTCAGGAGAAATCGCAGCATAACAAGGGGCTTTTGACAGGGGCCATGACACGTGTATTGGAAAGCGGACAGGAGTTGTACAGCAGCTCTTATTACGATTACAACCAGCAGTTGATCCAATCCCGGCATACTACCGTAAATGGGAAAGTGGTTGTTACCAAATCAGCATTTAACTTCAACGGGCAACCTACGGTGTCTTGCGAAGAATATGATGATAATATCCGATTGGAGAAAAGTTATACTTACGATCATGCTAAAAGACTGATTAAAGAGGTACATATTTTGGGAAAGGACGTTACCAGCTTTTCTTATTCCTTTGATGAAACAGGGAGAATTAAAAGTCTGACCCGCATCAATGGCACTGAGTCATTAACAACGACAAACAGTTATAACATTCGTAGCTGGTTGACAGATATTGATAGTTCTGTTTTTAAACAGTCTTTACATTATACAGATGGTGCAGGTACTCCCTGTTTTAATGGAAACATCTGTAGTATGACTTGGCAAACCGATGCATCAACAATACGTGGTTACCAATTTTCTTATGATGAACTTTCGCGTTTAAAGAATGCACTTTATGGTGAGGGCAATACTTTATCTGCCAATAAAGATCATTTCAATGAGCAGGTGACGGGGTATGATAAGATGGGAAATATACTCGGTTTGAAACGTTTCGGGCAGACTGCAGCAAATGCTTATGGAATGATTGATAATTTAACCTTTACTTATAATGGTAATCAATTAAAGGCTGTAGAAGATAAATCTTCCGCTTCCGCCTATGATGGTGGTTTCGAGTTTAAAGATACAGCTCACCAGCCCATAGAGTATATTTATGATTCAAATGGAAATTTAATCCAAGATTTAAACAAAAAGATTGCTGGTATTCAGTATAATTGTTTAAATTTACCAAGTCGGATAGAATTCGAGAATGGCAATAGTATCTCTTATCTTTATGATGCAAATGGGACGAAAATTCGTACAACGCACGTAACAGATAAAATAACTACTACCACAGACTATTGCGGCAATGCGATCTATGAAAATGGAGTACTTGGCAAGTTGTTGACAGAACAGGGCTATATCACTCTTTCGGATGCTGTTTATCACTATTTCTTGCGGGATCATCAGGGAAACAATCGAGTGGTTGTAAATCAGAATGGTACAGTGGAGGAAGTGAATCACTATTATCCGTTCGGAGGGATATTTGCTTCATCTCCGTCGGTTCAACCTTATAAGTATAATGGTAAGGAACTGGACAGACAGAGTGGATTGGATTGGTATGATTATGGGGCGAGGATGTATGATGCGGCACTGGGAAGATTTACCTATACTGACCCTCTGGCAGAAGCATGGGCATATGTCAATCCATACGATTACTGTTTTAATAATCCCGTCAATCGAACAGATCCTACCGGAATGGCATCCGTGTACAACTGGGATAGGGAAAGATATGAGGACGAAAACGGGAATGAGGTTTCGTGGGAGAGCGTGAAAGAGGAATATCAAATAGAAAATAAAGATAATGGGAATGCGTCAGAACAACAGGAAAGTGATTGTCTATCCCTTGTTCCACCCGAAGTAAATGCAATATTAACTCCGTGGGGAACCGCAGCATCATTACATGCCGGACTAAGATACACAGAACATCCCTTCGGCGGAGGATATTTCCGTACGAAGAAAGGCGAATATTATTCCCAAAATATCTTCCAGCAACCAGCCGGTACGAAACTGGCTAGAAAAGCAAAAGGGATGGTAAATAGTGCGCAGGTGGCGAAGAATGCTACAAAGTTAATGAGAGGAGTGGGAAATGTAACAGGACTGGTAACGAGTGCAATCTCTGTTTACAATTTTTTACTTAATCCAAACTTTAGAGATGGCAGTGATTTCGTATTTGGAATTGGCAGTTTAGCTTATTGGGAAATCGGACTTATTTACTTGATGGGAAGTAGCTCTTATGATACATCCGTAGAGAATCAAAAACAAATTATAAAAAATATAAATAATGGAGTACCTGCTTCTTTAGGAACAATAAACCTTCAAAGAGGTATGTTTTGGTAAATAAAAACAATAATAAAATGATATTATTAGACTATTTTACTTATGGAATATTTCGTTTTTTCTGCTGTATAGGAAAAAATGAAGATGATGCTAAATTGCTCGCTGTAGTAGGAACTGGTGTGTTTTTAGCATTTGCAACAAGTACCATTTATGCCATATTTTTGATACGAAACGAAGTGTTGATGAATGCAAATGTCATAAAATATAAAAGTGTTAGAATTGGGTTATGGACAGGACTTGTAGTCGCAATCCTATGTGCTATCAAGTATTATTGGATTACCTCTAAGAGTTTGATAGAAATAGACAAAAAGTACAAACAATTTTCTGTTTTGAAACGAACAATTGTAAGATGTTTACTAATATTTATTTTCACACTTATCCCTGTATCCCTTTTTCTAATTTATCGTTATGTTGATGCAAATTTCTAAATAGAATTAATATAAATCTTTACCCTGATATAAATTATTTTTTAATCAACTTATGTCAGGGTAATTCTTTTATTTTTTCTACACCGGCTTACTCGGAACTTCCTTGATTTTAAAGAGGGTGTTCATCTTTTCATAAAATATTCTTGTGATACTATGGAAACTTTATCGACAATTTCAACAAAAAGATTACTGATATTCAGTATAATTGTTTTAAATTTACCGTGTCGTATAGAAGTTTGAGAATGGAACAGTATCTCTTATCCCACGAAAAGATATCGGTCTACTATTCGTCTAAACAACCTATTTCTAACAGCTTAACTGTCAGATAATGGCTGACTCAAACTTTTCAGAACAATATGATTTTGGAATAAAAATATTAAAGGAATTTGGATGGAAGCCATGAAAAAAATTAAGAATGTAAAGGAGGCTCTAGAGCTTTTTGAGAGTGCTGCAATGGAACGTAGTGAAGCATTAAAGATGAGTAATAGTAAGAAAGCCAACCGTAATTATGATAAAATGGCAATTATTGTAAAATATCTTAGAGAAAATAAGTCATTACATGAATTAGCTGTTTTTTATCAACATCCTGATATCTGTTTGCGTTCATCTGCTGCTGCATATTTGTTACCTCTATATGAAGAGAAGAGCATTGATGTTTTACAGGAAATAGCCGAAATGAAAGGTATTGAAGGTTTTAATGCAGAAATGACAATCAAAGAATGGAAGAAAGGTAATTTACATGATTTTTATACTTTGTAATTTATACTTTGCTTGTCTTATCCTGATATAAGTTGATAAAGGATCAATTTATATCAGGGTATTTTGTGATTCTGAAATGACCCAGCTATTTTTATGGATAAGTTGATTTTTATGGTTTAGAACTATTGATTATGAATAGAAAAAGACATTTGACAAGACAAGAGGAGAGTATTTTGGAAGAACTTATATCTAAATCAAATATAAATCCTCCTTTTAATTGGAGAGAAGATTTATTAGTATCCGAACTAACAGATAATGGAATGGGTAGTTTGTCTTTATATCCGCCCGGAATTGCTGATAAAGAGCGTAAGTTTGGTACTCAAGCAAGTGATTGTCAATTCAAAGATATGGATGGAGTGACAGTTATAGCATCTTTATATTTAGATAGAGAAGGGAATATGTATGAGCTTGATATATGGAAAACTGATTTTAGTCCATTGAAAGAATTGACTACAGATTTTCGGAATATTTAGGATAGACTAAGTTTGGGAAACTGTGCAAAATGAGATAGCCGTGAAAAACAAGATATGAATTATGGAAAATAAAAGATTATATACTATCAATATTAAAAGCCGAAAAGAACCTATTGTAGGGATAGTTGAATATTCTTCCCTCAAGTGGATTGTGATAAAGAAAATCACAAATGATTATATATTTGATGGCTTTTCGTTGATTCAGAGATGTCATGTGAAATCATGCAAACGTACAAAGGATAATAAATTTACAGAAAAAGTGCTGGCTGCAAACGGTATTATGGATATAATAACTCCTCAAATTCCCATAGAAAATCGTCTTGCTCCTTTTAAATGGTTATATAGTCAACAGGAGGTTGCAGAATTTTGGATTGTAGTAGAAGATACTTCTTTTGTAGGTAAAGTGAATGAGGTAAAAACAATCATTCTTCATTATACTATTCTGAATTCACGTGGAAAATGGCTGACTGATATTTATACATTAAAAATAAGAGACATAGTTTTTATTGATATAAATACTGATTATATCCTTTCATTATTAATGCGAATCAGTAGTTGAACTCTGATTCTTTGTTTTAGAAAATTAAATAA
>OGJH01000740.1_pt1 | contig 35545 bp, 27 predicted proteins | sample 1572021 | NCBI WGS metagenome assembly OGJH01 (sample SAMEA2582098, study PRJEB24529) | metagenome | biome: Human gut stool | place: China | collected 2011
CGTTCTCTTGGGGGTTCAAGGGGGCCATTCTCTCACGTGAGAGAATGGCCCCCTTTGCTCGCTTCCCCGCGTCAGGCGGGGAAAACCGCAGCCCTTTCGGGACGCAAAAAAGAAGGGACCACTGTTCGGTGGCCCCCAATTTTTACAGCTTGCGGAAGCGCTCCGCAATGACCGCTGCGGCCTCGGCCGTCGACAGCGCACCGGTGTCAAGGTAAAGATCATACCCCTCCGGCGCGCCCCAGGTCTTGTGGGTGTAGCTCTCGTAATACTTGCGGCGCTGCTTGTCCATCTTGCGGATCAGACGGATGGCTTGGTCGCGCGTGAGCTTTTCCTGCGCCATTTTGCGCTGGATGCGGTGCTCGTCCGGCGCGGCGACGAACACGGTGAGAAGCCTCACGTCTTCGCCGCGCAGCACATAGTCTGCGCAACGCCCCACGAACACACACTCCTCGTGGCGGGCGATGCGGCGGATCTCGTGGCTTTGCAGGGCGAAGAGCACTTCGCTCGTCGGTTTGCCGCGCAGCACGTGGTGGTTGCCCTCGTGCACGGTCTGGAAGAGGTAGGGGTTGGTCGCCTTTTCGTCCGAGGGGGAGAGCGTTTTTTCCGAAAGCTCGCCGTACTCGCACGCGAGGCGGATCAGCTCGCGCTCATAGACGCGGATGCCGAGGAGATCCGCTGCTTTCACGGCCACTTCGTGGCCGCCGCTGCCGAACTGGCGGCTGATGCTGATGATGCGATTTCCCATAGTATGAATCTCCCTCCGCTTTTCTATTGTTTCAGCGCGTTGAGCGCCGGCTGGGGAATCGAGAATGCACGATCCGCCGGCGTGATGACGGCGGAGAGCGACACCGGAGCGTCGGAGAGGATGAGGTGCAGCGCGCCGCTGCACGAGATGTTGACGGACTGGAGCTCGCCCTGCTCGCTCACGCGGACGGAAATGCGTCCGGAGGAGAAGGTCACATCCTGTGCCTTGATATCCGGCGCGATGGCGGCGGCGAGCTCGCTCATCGCGTCGGAGTCGAGCGAAAGACCGTAGAGATAGCCGTCGCTCACCTTATCGCAGCCTGCGCTGCCGTTCAGAATGGACTGGTAGCAGAGGTCAATGAGCGACGTGGCATCGACGAGCTGCTGGCTTGCGGTGTCGACACTGTTGCCGTCTGCGTCGCAGATCTTGCTGCCGGAGAAGTAGACGGCGAGGGTGTTTTTTTGGATGCTGCCGTAGCTCTGGCCGTCGATATTGCTGCGGTCATACTGAAGCGTGCTGTTCAGCACGATCGGGCCGCAGTCGGCGGAAAGAGCAATGTCGGCAGACAGATCGTCTGCGGTCAGCTCGCCCCAGGCACCCAGCAGACGGAGCGCGTTGTCCGTCAGCGTGGAAGCGTCGTCATTGCTGCCCGAATGGATGGCGGTGAGCACATCATCGGGGATCACCGGCGCGAGCGCGTCGGTGAAGTGCGCGGCGGCCTCCACGCGAAGATCTCCGGAGTTTTCCGCCGTGAAGCTTACGTCCATCAGCTCGCCGCTCTCGGCGGTGAGATCCACGCGGATCGCGGAAAGCGATGCGGCGTTCGCGAGCTCGTCCGAGGTGAGAAGACGCAGCAGTGTGCTCGCGTCGTCGCCCTCGGCGGTGAGGGTGTAGCGCTTTTCCTGCCCGTCAACGGATTTCGTCACCGTGAGCGTGCGGCAGAGCTCGGCGGTCTCATCCATGAGCTCGGCGTAATTTGGGAATGCGCCGCCGACGGCGTAGGACTTGCCGTTTTCAAGGTAGATCGCGCCGTCTGCGTAGTAGAGCGCCGCGCCGTCGCGGTCGATGCAGGTGATGGGAGCGCCGTCCTTCTTCGTACGGGCGACGGAGGCATCCGCGCTCAGGCTGATTTTGCCATAGGAGGCGTCGACCGTGACGTCCATGGTCATCGGGTCCTCCTTGACGCGCGCCTCGACGAGGCGGTAGGCTTCGAGGTCCTTCTTAAAGTCGGAGTGGAGGAAGAACGCCGCAGCCGCGCCGAGCAAGACTAAAATCGTGATGAGAATAGGGAGGAAGCGGCGGTGCCTGCGCTTTTTCGGCGCGGGCGGTACTGCGGGCTGCGTGAGCACGTTTTCGCGTGCCTCGCGCTCCTCGCGAAGAAGCCGAAGTTCCTCTTCCGCGCGCGCAAGGCGCGCCTCGATGGAGTCGGGATCGGCTGCGGGAGCGGGTTCGGAAGTGGGAACGCTTTCTGCGCCCTCGACCGCGGCGGTGACGACCGGCGCAGCGGTCGCTGCTACTGCCACGGCGGCGGGGACTGCCGTAGATTCAGCGGATACAGGCGCATCCGCCTGAGTGGCATCTTCGACCGCTGTAGACGCGGGGGCACCCGTCTTGGCAGGGGCTTCGTCTGCTGTGGACGCATTGGCGTCCTCGCCGCGGACGATCTGCTCGGCCTGCGAGACGGCGCTCGCGCTGCGCGCCAGCGCTTCGGCGCGTCTGCGCGCTTTGCGCTTGTGGCGGTGGACGAGCAGAACGATGATAAGGATCAGAACAGCCAGCACGGCGAGCACGCCGAGCCAGATGCCCCAGACGTCGAGCGTCCGCACGGCGGCAAACTCAACGCTGTCGCCGCTCGTGGAGAAGGTGAGGTAGCTGCCCATCGTGCCGCAGTCGGCCTCCTGCCAGCTGCCGCCGTTTTCACGGGTGTAGATGCGCAGCTCCTTCTGCCCGTCGGGCGGGAGATAGCGCACGGTGTGCGTGTCCTGCCCGTCGTCGGCAAGTTCGATGCGCCACTGCTCGAGCACTTCGGCGTTGGCAACCATCGAAGGCATTTCGCCGCGGCTGAGGCAGGAGAAGTAGCCCTTCACGCGGTCGAGCACAGTGCCGGACTGCACGTCGAACGCCGCGGGCGTGAGCGGCTGGGCGGTCACGGTGATGGCGTCGCCGTCGTTGTAGTTGCCCTCGACCAAGATGACAGCCTGTCCGCTCTCTCGCGTCTGTTCAGAGGCAAGGCCGGGGGTGTAGGCCTCGTAAACAGCGGTGACGACGGTGTCAAAGTGCAGATTCGTGAGGTCGGTGCGGTCCCAGTGGACGTGACAGCCGCTCTTGGCGGGCGGCTCGGGGATGTCGCTTTCGTCGATGGAGTCGCCGTAGTTGAAAGTGCGGCTGAGCACAGTTTTATCGTCAGCAACGAAGGTGAGCGTGAAGGACTTCATGCTCTCGGGCAGGTCGCTGAGTGCGAGCAGCTGAGAATAGCTGATGGGCTCGGCCCGTCCGGCGTAGCCCTGACGGTTGATGCCGGGGAGATCGTCGGAGACATAGTAGTTATGCTCAAATGTGCCCGTGTCGCTGCCGGAGATCGCACCCTGGTACTGCTGACAGTCGGTGATGTCGACGAGCGAGTAGTTCCAGCGGACGCTGCTGCCGCTGCCGTCGACATTTTCCTGCACGCCGGAGCCGACGATGCCGCCGACATACTTCTTGCCGCTGAGCGTGCACTTGGAGAAGTTCCCGAGCACCGTCGCGCCGGTGAGACCGGCGATGCCGCCGGTATAGCTGCCGTTTTCGTTCGTGATGGTGCAGGACGACGTCTCACACGCAGTCAGATAGCCGAGGTCCATGCGGCCAACAATGCCGCCGACATAGCTGCGCTTGCCGGACACATCGCCGGTGTTGACACACTTCTGGATGATGGACTTGTATTCATACTGCTTGCGGTAGATGTTCGAAAGGTGACCCGTGACATCGTCCTCGGGGTCAAGCGTGTATTCGATGGCCATGGAGCCCGCGATGCCGCCGGTGTTGACGTCGCCGTACACCGCGCCGCTGTTACGGCTGAGCGATACCTTACCGAGCGTGACGGAGTTGATATCGACACTCGAGGCGTCGACGATCAGATCACCCGTGCCGCCGGTGAGCGAGGAGATGGCGGAGAACATCGTGTTCGTGAGCTCGTTGAACTTGCTGCTGATGTTGCGGATATCGGCGGAAAGAGCCGTGCTGGTGTTTTTGACGTTTTCGGTGATCAGTGAGAGCTGGCTGTTCGCCGCGGTGACCGAGCCGACGACCATGTTGATGTTCGACACGGTGACGACGTCGGAGACGTCAAAATCCTGATCGAAGCTGACGTTGATATCCGGCAGGGTGGGATTCTCAGGATCGAAGTCATCGGGGTCAAAATCACCGTCGATGCTGATGCTCGGCTGGGGGATGGCGTCGGGATCGACGTCGATGGTCACGTCGTTTGCCGCGTCCGATGCGTCGGAGAGGTAGCCCGAGATCAGGTCGAGACGGTCGGAAATTTCGCTCGAGCCGTATTCGGCGTCGTTGACGGCCTTTTTGACGAGCGAGTCAAGCTCCTTGATCTGCGACTGGATGCGCGAGAGCTGGCTGGCGGAGACCTGCGTGCGCACGTAGGGCTCCATCTGGCCGGCGATGCCGCCGACGTCCTTGCGTCCGCAGACCGCACCCTCGTTGCTGCACGCGAGGATCTGGCCGCTGCTGCGGCCGACCACGCCGCCGACATTGTAGCCGATGTGCTGGTAGCCGACGGCGGCATAGTTCGTGCTCGACGCGATCGCGCCGGAGGAATAGCCCGCGATGCCGCCGGTGTCGGTGGCGATGTTGAGCGTGTCGAGACGGGAGAGGCTTGCAAGGTCAAGCGAGAAATCGAGGCTCAGGTCGCTTAAGTCAATGCTGGGGTCGGTGCTCTCGATGTTTACATACGCGCGGCCGCGGCAGGAGACGATGGAGCCGAGGTTCTCGCCCACGATGCCGCCGGTCATGCTCTGGCCGAAGATCGCGCCCGAGGCTTCGCACGCGCGCACGATGCCCGTGGCGAGGGTGCGGCCCGCGATGCCGCCGACGCTGCGTTTGCCGGAAACACTTCCGTTGAATTTGCAGCTTTCGATCGTGCCGTGGTTTTCACCCACGATGCCGCCGATATTTTCGCTGTCGCCGGACGGGGTGACCGTGCCCTCAACATTCAGGTTTTTGATGACGGCGTCCTTTTGCAGCACGCCGAAAAGACCGGCGGGGGAGACGCTCTGCGTGATGGAAAGGCCGCTGATGGTGTGGCTGTTGCCGTTGAACGTGCCGCCGAACGTCGGGATGGGGAGCTCGTCATCGTCGGTCAGCTCGATATCGTTGTCAAGCACAACGGTTTTACCGCGCGACCAGGAGTCGAGCGTGCAGGAATGCGCAAGCTCCTGCAGATCTTCTGCGCTCTTGATGTGGATGGCGCCGTCCCCGTCTGCCAAGACCTGCGTGACAGGGAGAAGCGAGATGAGCAGCAGGCACGAGAGTGCAAGCGCGCAGAAGCGATAGAAATGATTAGTCTTCTTCATCGTCTTGCTCCTCATTTGCAGATCCGGAGATCAGATTCAGGTCGATGTCGCCCTCGACCGTGGCGTGCATGATGCCATGCACCGTACCATTGATGTTGCCGCGCACCATGCCGTTGACGGAGACCTTACCGTGACCCGATTTCTTTTCCGTGATGGACGGGACGGAGAACGAGGTCTTGTCGACGATGCCGCTGCCGATGAGCAAGATCTGCGGCAGGGCGAACATGACCATGATGATGGAGATGACCGTGCCGCGGCCAAGGCTCTCACCGATGCCCGCGATGACGGGCTCAGATGTCATGCTGCCGATCAAAAAGCCGCAGATCGAGAGGATCGAGCCGGAGGTGATGATCGTCGGGAAGGCGAAGTTCAGCGTCTCGACGATGGCGTCGCGGTGGTGCATTTTGGATTTGAGCTCCTGATAGCGGCTGGCGATGACGATGGCGTAGTCGATATTGGCGCCCATCTGGATGGAAGAAACAATTAGATATCCTAAGAAGAAGATGTACTTGCCCGTGATGGTCGGGAACGAGAAGTTGAGCCAGATGCAGCCCTGAATCACGAGGATCAGCAGCACCGGCATACCGGCGGAGTTGAACGTGAAGAGCAGCACCAGCATAACCACGAGCACCGACACGATGCTGACGACCTTGTTATCCACGGCGAAGGACTTTTCGAATTCGTATTCGTTCGTCGATTCGCCCGCGAGGTAGACGTTTTCATCGGGGTAATACTTTTCGGCAATTTCGAGAATTTTGTCGGTGAAGGCGTAGGTCTCGTCGCTGCTTTCGGGCAGCGTGAGGTAGATGAGCATGCGGTCGTAATCCGTACCTTGAAGCTGGGCCTTGGCGCTGTTCATCTGGACCTCGGCATCCTGGAGCATCTGCGTCTGGTCGTCACTGAGCGTCACGATGCCGGAATCCACCTGCTCGCAGACAAAGAGGAACATGTCGATGAGCGGCACCTTGTAGGTGGCAAGGTTGCCTACGATCTGGCCGTATTCCGCCTGCTGGGCGGCGTAGGCGGCGTAGACGACCTGCGCGGCCTCGTAATCGAGACCCGCGAGCTCGGCGAACTGGCGCGGCGTCAGCTTGTCGGCCAGCATGTAGCCGTCGAGCGCCTCAATGTTGGTAAGACCCATCGTGGAGTCGACCTCGTCGTACTGGCCGAGCTCGTCTAAGATGGCGGACTCCTTGTCGTAGTCGCCCGTGGGGACGATGAGCGCCAGCATGTTCTTCGAGGTGAAGTTGTCCTCGATCATCTGCTCGGCAAACTGCGTCTCATTCTGCTTGGGGGCGGAGATGAGGCCGTAGCCGTAGGCATAGGGGCAGTCGGATGAGAGACGGTAGCCGATGACGGCCAGCACCACGAAGACGATGGGGATGATGTAGCGCGTGGCATAGTCGAGCTTGCCGACGAACGGGATCTTCGGCACGAAGCTGCGGTGCTGCGTGCGGTCGATCAGCGGGCCGAAGAGCATCAGAAGGCCTGGCATCACGATGAACGCCGCGAGCAGCGCGAACAAAATCGACTTGATGAGGCACAGCGCCATATCGGGGCCGAGCTTGAACTGCATGAACAGCATCGCCACAAGGCCTCCGATGGTCGTGAGGCTGCTCGCACCGATCTCGGGGATGGATTTGCTCAGCGAGACGATGACGGCCTCACGCAGCGGCAGCAGCCGGTGCTCCTCTTTAAATCGGTTGCAGAAGATGATGGCGTAGTCGATGGACAGCGCTAACTGCAAGATGCTTGTGACCGAGTTTGAAATGAACGAGATTTTGCCCATCAGGAAGTTCGTGCCCTGATTCAGCACAAGTGCGACCACGAACGTCAGAATGAGCACCGGCACCTCGCCGTAGGTCTCGGACGTGAAGAGCAGCACGAGCACGATGACGATGGCAACATACACCATGATGACACTGATCTCATGGTCGATGGTCTCCTGCTGCGTGTTGCCAAGGTCCGTGTCGACATACAGATCGTAGTCGGACAGGTATTCCTTCACGGCTTCGAGCGAGTCGAGACAGGCCTCGTCATCCTCACTGTAGGCAAAGGTGATGGAATAGAGGGCGGAGAGGTTATTATAATGTGCGGTGGTCTCGTCGTAGTCCACGCTCTGCACGCCCTTGATCTCCTTGATCTTGGGCTCGAGCGCGGCGGCCTGCTCTGGTGTGATGTTGGCCACCATGACCTCGGCCGTGCCATAGGTCGTGAACTGCTCGTCCATGATGTCGAGCGCCTGCTTCGTCTCGGAATCAGACGGCAGGTAGTACGTCAGGTCGCTCTCGACCTCGACCCAGTTGCGGGAAAAGGCGGAGAATACGAGCAGAATGATCGTGAGCAGAAAGATGAGATTTCGCTTGTCGACGATGACCGTCGACAGCTTTTCCATAAAGCTGGAGCCGGTCTCCTTGGTTTCGTTACTCATGGCGGTACGCATTGCCTCCTTTCTCGTGGGTGGGTCTTCGCTTCTTCATGCGCTCAAGGCCGCTTTTGATCGGCGGCTCGGGCGGGGCGAGCTGCACCACGTCGCCGAGCGAACAGTCGAGCTGGCGGCAGATGCGCACAAGCACCTCGAGCGAGACGAGCTCATTTTTCGAGAGCTTGGCGAGCGTGTTGGAGCTGATGCCGACCTCGCGCGCAAATTCCGTTTTATTTAAGCCCTTGTCGATGAGAAGCTTAAAAAGGTTGTTGTAGGTAACATACATGGTGGTACCTCCTGTTCAATCGTCAACATTATATGAAAATATCCGGAAGAAGCAAGATTAAATTTGCAAAAGCAGATATTTTTTGAACAAATCTGGCGAAGTGACAGAAACAGGCCAGTACAGATGAACAATGCGCAGCCCCTTTTGAAGCGGGGATTTGTTGATCGAGTGAAGGAGAAGATGAAAAAGGGCAAGGAAGCACCGGAGAGCGGTAAAAAGACATCTTGACTTTTGCACTGTCATTTGCTATGTTTCAGTTAGAGATGACTAACTGATGTAAAACGAAAGAAAATCGGAACGAGAGCATAGCGAGACGAGGCAGAACGAAGGAGACAGGTATTTTAGGATAAGAGGAGACTTGGCTATGAAAATTTTAGTATTCGGCGCGGGCGTGCTCGGCTGCAATCTGGCGCGGAATTTCTTCCGTGCGGGAAAGGACATCACGCTGCTGGCGCGGGGAGCATGGGGCGAGAGCATCCAAAAAAACGGCCTTCGGATCAAGGATAAGTTTTCGCCCCGCATGTCGGTCAGCCGCATTCCGGTCGTGACGGAGCTGAAAGCGGAGGACGAGTACGACGTGATCTTCGTCGTCCTGCGCTATACGCAGCTCGACGCGATCCTCGATACCCTGCGGGCGAATCCGACAAAGAATATCGTCTTTGTGGGAAACGACGTGCGCGCAAGTGCGCTGAGCGCTTCGTTGCCGGAGAAAAACGTGATGTTTGCCTTTGCGTCCTCAGCAGGACATCGGGAGCGGGAGTATGTGGCGTCCGTCGACCTAAAAAAGATCACCATCGGCCAGATCGCGGGTGCGCCGTCGAACGAAACGCTCATCGGGCAGATCTTTGACGGCACCAAATATAAGGTAGCCTACGAGCCGAATATGGAGGACTACCTTCTCTGCCACGCGGCGTTCGTGCTGCCGGTGGCCTTTGCCTGCTACAAGGTCGACGGCGACCTCAAAAAGCTCAAGGGCAACACAGCCTACTTAAATCGCTTGATCGACGCTAACATCGAGGGTTACCGTGCGATCAAAAACGCGGGACATGAAATTTTACCGAAGGACGACGCAGAGTTTGAAGGCGCGGCGTACCGCAAGACCTGTCTGCGCTTTTTTAAGCTCATGTCCGCCACAAGCCTCGGAAAGATATGCGCGTCTGACCACGCCATGAATGCGACTGATGAAATGAACGCCCTGAACCGCGACTTGAAGGCGTTCTTCGACGAAAACGGCGCGAAATATCCCGTGTGGCAGGAGCTTGAGCAGGAAGTCGCAAAATACCTGAAGTGAACAAAAGGGAAGCGCCCGTCATTTGGCGGGCGCTCTTTTTTGCCCGCTCACGGAAAAATCAGACTCCGGCGAGGCATCGGTGAATTTTTCGACAGATATTGCCAAAGCGGATGATCCATGACTGATACTGAGAGCGCCCGGACAAAAAATGTTTGGGCACTCTTACTGTATGAATAAATTGTAATTTTCCCATGATAAAGAAGTAAATATTGTAAAGGAAGCTTGACAAGATGAGCGTGTCATGCTATAGTAAGCTTGTAAAGGAAACTTGTCATGCAAGGAGGCGCTTTTTTGAAGAATAAAGTTGAGCAGTTACGAAAGGAGCGAGGATTAAATCAAGATGATTTTGCAAAAATGCTTCGTGTTTCAAGACAAACCATTAGTTCAATCGAAACAGGAAAGTATAATCCATCATTGGAATTAGCTTTTGCAATTTCAGACTTTTTTGGCAAACGGATTGAAGAAATCTTTATCTATGAAAGAGGTGCAGAAAATGAAAAAGAGTAATTTGATAACCGGGATACTATATGTGCTTTTCGGGGTGGTTTGTTTGATTGTTGCGCTATTGATTGAAACAAAGTTAGAGGGCATTTTATGGGGATTTGCTGGCGCAGGTATCTTCCCTGGAATTATGATGATATGCAAATATTTTTATTGGAGTTCCCCCAAGAATAAAGAGCAATACGAAGAACGTTTGGAGAACGACCGAATTGAGCAACATGACGAGTTGAAAACAAAAATTAGAGATAGAGCCGGAAGATATGCCTACGGCATAGGACTGGTGGTTATTTGTTTCTCTATTTTGGTTTTCAGTATTCTCGGAGCATTGGAAGTTATCGACAATGCTCGCATGATCATACTCTATCTCAGCGGATATTTAATGTTTCAAATTATCACAGGAATTATCATTTTTAATAAGTTGATGAAAAAGTATTAAGGGAAATCCCTTTAGGAACTAAAGGGCGCACTGCTATACTCTCCTATCGGGAGTATAGCACAAGGGATGATGACGGGAATGTGGAGGATAGCGGAACTCTGCTGCTGCGCATGGTGTGTTGCACAAGGCGCTGCAGCAGGCGGTGGCAGTCGGTTATCTGCGCTTCAATCCTGCCGATGCCTGCAAGCTGCCTCGCGTGGAGCATAAGGAGATCAAGCCGCTGGAGGGGTGAAAACAGAAAAAAGGAGCGGAGCTGCGCCCCGCTCCTTTGCTATCACAAATCGAAGTCCAAGCAATTTTTCCTTTAAACGCGGATATTATCTTCATCAATCGATAACACCGCTCATCACATCACGATACGTCTTATCCAAAAGCTCGCGTAAATCCGATGTGTCCGCCTGATAGCGTTCATTATTGATCGAAATGGTATCTTCATCCAGTTCAACAGGGATATCTTTGTCCAATATTTGAATCCAAAAATAGTAAAAGCTATCCGACATCCTGTCTACTTGATCCGTTGTTTCCTGCACATCCAGTTCATTGATAGCACGCACGATCTCTTTCACTCGGTCATCGTTTGTCACCATATAATTCGGCTCATTTTGAGGGTAAATTTTAAAACTGATATAGTTTGCGTTTTCGGCGTCGAGCGGAAGTACGCTGTGATCGTGGCAAAAATAGGCGATAGCCGAGACGATCAGGATCAAACCGAAAATGCAAAAAAGTTTTTTCTTCATCGCTGGCAGCCCCCTTGAATACTGTTTTTAAATTCACTGATATTTTAAGTATATCATGCAAAAGCAGCCGCAGCAACTTTTTCAAGGCAGTTGTGCGCTTTTTTGTGCGCTTTTGGAGTTTTCACGCATTTTCGCACTGTGCATTTCGCTCTCAAAAGTTGCAAAAAAGCCTTGAAATCATACGATTTCAAGGCTTTTAGCTGGTCCGAGTGGCGAGACTTGAACTCACGGCCTCTTGACCCCCAGTCAAGCGCGCTACCAACTGCGCCACACCCGGATGATGTGTACTGCTCAATGTCAGCTTAGATAGAATAGCACACCAGTCCGGAAAATGCAAGCCCTAATTTGAAATTTTTTCAAAATTTTTGTCGAGTCCTCACCACGGGACTTCTTCATCCGCGCGCAAATAGAAGTGTCCGGCCTGCGGCGTGACGCCGGCGTTGGAAAACAGCTCTTCGAGCGTAACGAACTCGTAGCCCTGCTCACTAAGAACGTCGATGGTCTGAAGTGCGGCCTCGACACTTGTGTCATATGGGTCGTGCAGGAGAACGATGTCGCCGCTTTTGGCGTTTTCGATGATGTGGTGCGCGACGAGGTCCCTGTTGCGCACGCTCCAATCCATCGTGTCGAGCGTCCAGTAGATGAGCGGGACGGAGACGGCGCTTTTGAGCGCGTCGCTCGCAAAGCCCCAGGGTGGGCGCAGCCAGTAGTCACCGTCGCCGAGGATGGCGCGCAGCGTCTCGTCCGTTTTCTGGATTTCGGCGAGTGCAGCGGCGTCAGCGCTGTCAAGACGGATGTGCGTGTAGCTGTGGCCGCCGACCTGATGGCCTTCGTCTTTCATGCGGCGGACGAGATCATCGTTGCCCGCGATCTGCTCGCCGATGAGGAAGAACGTCGCGTGCGCGCCGCGCTCCTTGAGCCCGTCGAGCAGAGCTGCGGTCGTTTGCGGGGAAGGGCCGTCGTCAAAGGTCAGCGCAATGCAGCGCCGCACTTGGGACGGGGCCGAGACGGTGACGGCTTGGCCGTCTTTGGCGCAGGAAAAGCAGAGTGCAAGAAAAGTCAACAAAAACAGCAGCAAGAGCGCGAAACGTCGTTTCAAGATCATCACCTCAGGCTCTATTTTACGCAGCAGGCGGACAAAAAAGACCAACCTGTATGACAGATGATGGAAAAAGTTTGTAAAAAGGAGCCGAAAACGAGAATTCCGCTTGCATACGGCGCGAGGATATATTATAATCCAAACATGCTGAATACTAATAGGAAAGGAATATCCTATGGAGAGCAAAAAGTTAGAAGCGCTGCTGATGGCGGTAGACCTCGGTAGCTTTACCAAGGCGGCGGAGGTGATGGGCTACACGCAGTCCGGCCTGACCCACATGATGAATTCCCTCGAACGCGAGGTCGGCTTCACGCTGCTCGAGCGCGGGCGCGGCGGCGTCCGACTGACGAAGGACGGCGAGCGTGTAGCACCCGCCATCCGCGAATTTTTGCAGGCCAACGCGCGGCTTGACAGCACGATCGCGCAGGTGGCGTCCTCGCGCAGCGAGGTCATCCGCGTGAGCGCATTCGCCAGCATGGCTATGCACTGGCTGCCGAGCATCATCCGACGCTTTCGCGAGGAGCGGCCCGACGTTGATGTCGACATCCGCATGGCCGACCACATCCGCAGCCCCTATGAGCTTTTGGCGCAGGGGAAGATGGATGTCATCTTCGTCAGCCATCAGGAAGAGGAGAGCGGCTATGAGTGGATCCATCTGTACGACGATCCGATGTACGCCGTACTGCCCAAGGACTATCCCATCGACGGGCGCACGGGGTATCCGCTGAGCGAGTTCGACGGGCGTGACTTCATTATGCCTGCGCAGGGCTTCGACAAGGACATCATGCGCATCTTCAACCGCGTGGGCGTCAAGCCGCACATCCTGCCGACGGCGGTGGACGACCCGACGGTTATCAGCATGGTCGAGCACGGCCTCGGCGTGAGCATGATGACGGAGCTGACGCTGCGAGGACGCGGCGACGGCGTTCTGCTTGTGCCGGTGGAGCCCAAGTCGGCACGCGAGCTCGGTATGGCTGTGCGCGCAGGCGAGGGACGGCAGGCGTCGCTCCAGCAGTTCCTTGAATGCGCGCAGACAGTGCTCGCCGAACTGGAACCCAAATGAAAAAGGGCTTGTAACGCGGCGCAAAAACGGGTAAAATAATCGATACGACTCGAAAAGGAGAAAAAGGTTTTCCATGCTGACATTCAAACCCGTTGCGCAGCGGGATCTTTCCCGCCTGCGCCGCTATTATAAGGATTGCAACTACCAATTATGCGAGTATTCCGCGCTCGTCAAGCTGATGTGGCGCGGGCATCTGCACCCGCAGTATGCTGAGGCAGCGGGCTGCCTGATCGTGAAAAACTGCATCGACGGCAAGCCCTGCTTCGACTATCCCGTGCCGGGACCGGACGGCGATGAGGAGGCCGCGCTCTGCGCCATTGAGGATTATTGCGTGGAGCAGGGCATCTCGCTCGAGCTGTCCGTCGTGCCAAAGGAGAAGGCGGGAAAGCTCTTAGAGCGATATCCGCGCTTCCACCTCAACAATTTCCGATCATGGCGCGACTATATTTACGAGGCGAACGATCTGCGCGAGTTCCCAGGCCGCCATTACAGCGGCCAGCGCAACCACGTCAACAAATTCCGCAAACTCTATCCCGAGGCGCAGTTCCGTGCGCTGGGGAAGGATGATCTGCCGCTGATCGAGCGCTTTTGGCAGGACTATACGGAGGTATTTGAAAAGACCTCGCAGTCGGCCAAGCAGGAGTTGGCGCTTGCCAAGACGATGCTGCGCCTGACGGGCGTGTCGTGGCTCTATGTCGGCGGCATGGAGTACGAGGGACGGCTCATTTCTATCGCGATGGCCGAGCGCTGCGGCGAAACGCTGCATGTCCACATTGAAAAGGCACTCTACGGCTACGAGGGCGTCTATCCCGCGACGGTGCAGGAGTTCGCCCGCTGCTACGCGGTGGATGGCGTCAGGTACCTCAACCGCGAGGACGACGCGGGCGACCGCGGCCTTCGCACCTCGAAGCTCCAATACCTGCCGTGCAAGCTCGCGGAAAAGTTCTGCTTTGACGTGAAAAACGAGCTGGAGGACTTGGACGAGATCCCGACGCTCAAGACCGAGCGCCTGACACTTTCGGCCTTTACCGACAAGGACCGCGAGGCCTACAACGCGCTTTGCCTCGACGATGAGCGCAACAAGTGGTGGGGCTACGACTACCGCACCGACTGGAAGGGTGAAGACTTAGACTCTTATTTCCTCGACGTTGTGCGAGAGGACTTTGCCAAAAAGCGCGCCATCAACTTTGCCATCCGTTTAGACGGCAAGTGCATCGGCGAGGTGCTGCTCTACCGTTTCGACGGCAAGGGCGGCGCGGAGGAAGGGTGCCGCATCGCGCCGGAATACGGCGGACAGGGCTACGGCGTCGAAGCGTTCCGCGCCGTGGCCGAATGGGGCCTCTACCAGCGCCACCTGGGACACGTCGTCGCCAAGTGCTTCAAGGAGAACGACGCTTCTTATAAAATGCTTTCTTCCTGCATGAGGAAGAAGGGAGAGGATGAGAAGTTCTTCTATTTTAATAAAGAAGTTTGATATGCTCCCCGCCTGACGCGGGGAACGGATAAGGGAGGGATATCTCTTTTCAAAAAGAGATATCCCTCCCTTACACCCTCCCAGAGAAAATTCCCATTGCAAGCGAGCAGCTCGAAGAGCTGCAATGCTTGCCGATTGTACTGCCATGCGCGCGGCGCTGCCGCGTTAGCATTGCAAGACGATTTGCTTCTGCTCCTATCATCCGCTGCCGCTCTGCCCATCTTGTAGGAGTACAGCCTAATCACCGCCTATCGCCAGTCTCCACAATGTGGCGAGCGCAGCAATGCCACATTCTGCAGGCAGTCTGCCGCCGTGCAAACGTCACACGCGCCTCACGGTAGTAAGGCGCGGTTGTGAGTTGTCACGAATCGCAGGGATTCATGGCGAAGCCATGTACACCGCGCCCGATTCCGCGGGCTGAGCAGTTCTTCAAGCCTAAAGCTGTCAATGTCGGGGGTCGAGGGGAACTCCCCTCGCGTTCTCTTGGGGGATTTAAAGGGGGGCCATTCTCTCACGTGAGAGAATGGCCCCCTTTCCCGCGTCCCCTGCGCGTCGCAGGGAAAATCTGCCGCCCGCGCGGCATAAAATTTCCGCTCATGAGCATAATAAGGAAAATTATGTGGCGGAGGGCGGTTATGGAGCTTTTTTCGGAAAACTACGAGGAAAACACCCACGCGCTGGATGATCTGCTTGGCGTGGGACGGTGCTTTGATATGATCTCGCGCGACTTGTATGTCGGCGGCAGGCGGGCGCGGCTGTGGGTGGTGGACGGTTACGGCGACGACGCGGTTATTGAGCGGATGCTGAGCTTCTGGCTGCCGCTCAGAGACATTAGCGACGCGCAGACGATGCAGCAGTTCATCGACCGATACATCACATTCAACGAGGTAAACGCCGAGAAAAGTGTCAAAAACACGGTGACAAGCGTATTTTTGGGCAAGATGGCGCTTCTGGTCGAGGGCTATGACGAGTGCGCGCTGATCGACGCGAAGCAGTATCCCGCGCGCGGGGTGGAGGAGCCGTCGTCGGGCAAGGTGCTGCGCGGCGCGCACGACGGGTTCATCGAAACGCTTGTCGCCAACGCGGCGCTGCTGCGCCGCCGCATTCGCGACCCGCAGCTTACGCTCGAAGGTCACAAGGTGTCGGACTGCTCGCGCGCGGACGTGGTGCTCTGCTATCTCGAAAACAAGGTCGACAGAAAGCTGCTCGACGAGGTGCGGCAGAAGCTTGCAAAGATCGATGTGCGCTCGGTCTCGATGAGCCAAGAGAGCATCGCTGAGGCGATGATGGGCAAGAAGCAGTGGTGGACGCCGTTTCCCAAGGTGCGATACACTGAGCGGCCCGACGCCGCGACGGCCTGCGTCATGGAGGGTGACATCGTCGTGCTCGTGGACAACTCGCCCGCGGCGATGATCCTGCCGACGCACTTTTTCGACTTTGTGCAGGAGGCAAACGACTTCTACTTTCCGCCGCTGATCGGGACGTATCTGCGCATCCTGCGCATTGTGGTGTTTTTGCTCACGATGTTTATCACACCCGTGTGGTTCCTGCTTGTGAAGGACCCCGCGCGCACGCAGGCGGGGCTTGAGTTTTTGGCCATCGACAGCGACTACTCCGTGCCGCTGCTCGTGCAGCTTTTGCTGGCGGAGTTTATCGTCGACCTATTGAAGCTCGCCTCGCTCAACACGCCGGACGTGTTTTCCAACTCATTCAGCATGCTTGGTGCGCTCGTGCTCGGCGATTTCGCCGTGCAGGCGCACTGGCTCGTGCCGGAGGTGCTGGCCTACATGGCGTTCGTCGCCATCGCGAACTTCGCCCAGCCGAGCTATGAGCTCGGCTATGCCTTCAAGCTGCTGCGGCTGATGCTGCTGCTGTTTGTCGGTGCGCTGGACTGGGTCGGGCTTGCGCTCGGCTGCATCGGGATCATCGCTCTGCTTGCGGCGACAAAGCCGATCGTGGGGAAGGGGTATCTCTATCCGCTTTGCCCGTTCGATAAAAAGGCGCTGTTTGCGCTGCTGGTGCGAAAGCCCATCAGCCGCGACAACACCTGAATATGAAAAAAGGCATCCTGCGAAAGCAGGATGCCTTTTTCTTGTTGGTTCATGCGCACAGATGTGCGGCACGAGAAAGTCGTAAGGGATTTTCGATTAGAAAATGCCCTGAGCCATCATAGCGTCGGCGACCTTCTGGAAGCCAGCGATGTTGGCACCGGCAACCAGGTTGTAGCCCAGGCCATAGCGCTCGGCAGCCTCGACGGAAGCATCATAGATGTTCTTCATGATGGACTCCATCTTAGCGTCGACTTCCTCAGCGCTCCAGTAGATGCGCTGAGCGTTCTGAGCCATTTCGAGCTCGGAGACGGAAACGCCGCAGGCGTTAACAGCCTTGGAAGGAGCGACGGTGAGGTGCTTCTGCTCCATCAGGAAGGCCAGAGCATCGTTGGTGGTGGGCATGTTGCCGACCTCGATGTAGTAGGGAACGCCGGACTCAGCGATCTTCTTGGCCCACTCCATGTTGACATCGTTCTGGGTAGCGGCGGGCATGTAAACGTCAACATCCTTGACGCCCCAGCACTTCTGACCCTCAACGAACTCAACGCCGAACTTGTCAGCGTAGGGCTTGCAGTGCATCGGATCCTTGGCGCGCATCTCGAGGATGAAGTTGAGCTTCTCTTCGCCGCAGACGCCATCCGGGTCGTGGATGTAGCCGTCGGGGCCAGCGAAGTAGGTGACCTTACCGCCGAGCTCGTCGATCTTCTTCATGATGCCCCAGCCCACGTTGCCGTAGCCGGACATAGCGACGCGGATGCCCTTGACTTCCTTGCCGTCGTGCTTCAGGACTTCACGCAGATAATAGACGGCGCCGAAACCGGTCGCCTCGGGACGGAGAATGGAACCACCGGTGCAGATGGCCTTGCCGGACATAGCGCCGAACTCGGCAGCGCCGACGATGCGGCGATACTGGCCGTACAGATAACCGACCTCGCGGCCGCCGACACCAACGTCACCAGCGGGGCAGTCGATGTCCTGACCGATGTGACGATGGAACTCGGTCATGAAAGCCTGGCAGAAGCGCATGACTTCGCCATCGCTGCGGCCGATGGGGGAGAAGTCGGAACCGCCCTTGGCGCCGCCGATGGGCAGGCAGGTCAGAGCATCCTTGAAAGTCTGCTCGAAGCCGAGGAACTTGATGATGGAGAGGTTGACGTTGGAAGCGAAACGCAGGCCGCCCTTGTAGGGGCCGAGGGCCGCGTTGTACTGCACGCGGTAACCACGGTTGACGTGATACTGAAGGTTATCGTCCATCCAGACAACACGGAACTCGATGGTGCGCTCGGGCTCGACCATGCGCTCAAGCAGGCAGGCCTTCTCGTACTCGGGGTGGGCGTTGATGACCGGCTCGAGGGAAGACAGGACTTCTTCGACGGTCTGCAGGAATTCGGGCTCATTCGCGTTCTTGGCCTTGGTCTCGGCAAGAACTCTCTCAATGTAAGCGTTCATGATAAGTAGCCTCCTCTAAAATTACCCTGCAAAACAGGGCTTGATGGTTCAGCCATCTTGTCTATGAGTTTATCACCAAAGGAAAAAATTCTCAAGCAAAACGCTATTGGCGCTGTGCAAGAAATTCTTTCTGACTTTTTGTGCATTTGGCAGAAAAATGGACAAAAAACTTTAACTTCTTTAATAAAAGATATTAAAATGCTGCAAGCTGTCTTTCAAAGCGGTCATTTTATCGAGAAAAACTGGTCGCAATCTTGCATTTTTGTGCAATGCATTCCAAAAAGAGATAGGGGTGTCGCCACCCCTATCAAAATTTGTAATAGAAAGTGCTTTGCCGCCGCTTTACGGCATTTCCTGTGCGTTTTCAACGGGATCCGCGCTGTCCTCAGTCGAAACGCTCGTTTCTACGGGCGGTGCGCTCTGGGCGCTGCCATCCAGCAGCTCGACGTCGGACGCTTCGATCCAGTTTTCCGTGACGTAGCCGTCGCGGTAGTAGACGCACACGCGGTCGCCGACGTTCAGCAGCGGCGCATAGGCGACCTCAGCCGCGCTCATGCGCACGGAGAAGGCGCTCTCGCCGTCAAAGCGCAGGAAGTAGATGCTGTTGCCATCTACGACCGCCGTGCGGATCTCGGCGATCGTGCCCTCGACGCTCTTATAATCGCTCGGCGTGACGTCGATGGAGCCCTGATCGTCGGAGATGAGGTTATTTTTGAGCAGCATTTGACGGTAGTTCGCCTCGCAGTCGGCGAGCGTCGCGCCGGTGGCGACGATCTGGTACTGGTTGACATTGACCATCGCGTACATCTTGACGAGCTCGCTCGCGTCCTTGAGCGCCATGAAGTACGTCGGCTGCTTGGCGACGTTCAAAAGCAGCGGGAACGTCGCGTTGTAGCGCAGGTTCTGCACCTGACCCTCGGCACTGTCCATGGCGCTGTACTCTGTCGCGCCTGCGCAGGGATAGTACTTTGTCTCCTTTGTGCGCTGGTTGGAGAGCAGGAAGCCGATGTTGCTCTCGTCGCCGCCGACGCTCGTCACACCCGTGTAGAGATAGACGTCGTCGCCCTCGGCAAGGTAGTTGTAGCCGTCGGTCGTGACCGTCACGTCGCGCTGGCCGAAGATGGAGTTCCAGAAGCCGTTGTGATACTGGCCGTAATAGTCGTACTGCTCGATGATGAGCTCGGCAGAGTAGACGTGGTCGACCCACGCGGGCGGCTCTTCATAGTATTCGCTCTCGCCCGTGATGGCGTTGACGAGCACCGCGCCGTGGTTGTCCGTGCCGCCGAACAGACCGATGGTCTTTTCCTTCTTGGCGCAGACCCAGTAGGGCGTGCCGTCCTCGTCGATCTCAAAGACCGGCTCTTCAAACATATAGGTCGGGTACGCGAAGCGCAGATGACGGTAGAGGTTGCGGGAGAAGTGCTCGGCGGTCGTGTACTTCATGCCCTCGTCAAGGCGCACGACCTCGACATTCTGCGTGACCATGTCGATGATAAGGTAGGCGGGCAGCCCCTCCGAGCGGTTGTTGAACCACTTGATGATGTCGCCGTAGCGCAGCGGCGTGACGCGCACGGGGCGGCCATGGTAGTTGATCTGCGTGTAGTTTTCCGCGACCTCGAACTGCGAGACCATGTCTGCCAGTTCGCCGAGCTTGCGGTCGCCGAGCTTTTCAGCGCTGTCGCGGTCGAGCATCGGGATGCGGTCATACGAGACCTCTTCAATTTCGCTTGCAAAGCTGCCGCTCTCGATCGGCAGCAGCGCCTGATAGTCCTTGGCTCGCAGCACGACCCACGACGTCAGCGCGCCGACGAGCGCTGTGACGATGAGCGCCGCCACGACAAAGAGGGGCACCGTGCACTGCTTTTTGACGAACGTGAAGTAGCCCTTGGCCCCCGTGCCCTGAAAGCCGGAGGTGAAGAGCGCGCAGATGCAGTACGTGACGCAAAGCAGCAGCACGAAACCGTAGAACTCTTCGGCATGCAGGTTGATGGCGGGCATCTGCACGTAGAAGAAGACTGCGCCGACAAGCAGCGTGACAAGCGTGTTGACCGCGATGCGGCCGCCCTTGCTGCCGATCGACTTGCGGGGCTTGCGCTCGCGTTTGGGCTTGGGCGCGGCGTTCGGGTCGAACTGAAAGCCGCCGGCGTCCGAGCCAGAAAATTTGATATCCATAGAATATTTCCTTTCTGATGAAATGGGAACGGTGCTTATTTTTATAGTATACCGTGATTGCCCCATAAAAACAAGGGAGGGGCAAAAATCGTACACCGACGGCTTGAATAGTGAAAATACGAGAGCGGAAAAGCAATTGTGCATATCACACGGAAAAAGTGGTCGATGGGTTGTATACAGTGGCTAAAAATGCAATTTGCCGCAACTTGGACTTGCTATTTTCACTTTGCCTCGTTATCATGGCGGTAGGGCGGCATGCGCGTGCCGCCCAATATCGAACGAAGGAGAATTTGTATGAAAAGATTGTCTCTGAAAGCAACGTCCCTGATCCTGGCACTTGTTCTCGCGCTCAGTCTCTCCGTCACCGCCTTCGCAGATGATAACGCCGCTTCGATGACCCGCGCCGAAGTGACGCAGGAGGTCATCAAGAACATGGGCCTCGCCGCACAGGCGGAAGCGAGCGCCAAGGATGCGAGCGCATTCAAGGATGTTGCCGAGGGCAGCAAGTTTGAAGGCGCGATCAACCTCGCCTACTCCAAGGGCATTGTCAACGGCGTCAGCAAGGACGCATTTGTGCCCGACGCAGCCGTTACGCAGTTGGAAGCGGCCGCCATGATCCTGCGCAGCACCGGTCTGGACAAGGCACTGCTGAAGGATTGGCCCGCGGACTATGACGATATGGCCGTCTGGTCCGGCCTGATGGACGGCCTGACCTACGAGGCGTCTAAGCCCGTGACGACGGCGATGCTCGGGCAGATGCTCAAGAATGCCGCGGCGATCGCGGATAAGCCGGTCATCGGCATCAGCTGGTCCTATAATGGACAGAATTACGACTCCCACAAGACGATCTTCAAGACCGTCGGCGCTATCCCCGTCGAGCTCGATCAGGTGACGAGCACGGCCGTGAAGTACGATGCCGAGGGCAAGATCGAGTCCGCGTATCTCGAAGAGAGCGGCATGCTCAAGCAGGAATACGCCGACAAGGTGAAGGAGAAGGATCTCACGGCCAGCAACGTCGGCGCTGTGATGCAGGCCATCGACGGCGTCTTCTTCACCGGCGGCGAGGATGTGAGCCCGTCCCTGTTCAAGGTCCCCGAGAAGGAAAAGAACGAGGGCGAAGAGATCAACGCCACGCGCGATATCTCCGACTACATGCTCATGGCCTACTGCCTTGAAAAAGACGTGCCGACGTTCGCGGTCTGCCGCGGCGAGCAGGTGATGTCCATCGTCTCCGGCTGCACGTTCATCCAGGATATCCCCAACTATTATAAGGAGCAGGGGAAGACCTACAACGATACGCACAGAATGCCGGCCGACGCGCCTGACCGCACCTATGCCCGCCACGATGTGACCATCAATAAGGACGCCTCCAAGTGGCTCTATAAGATCGTCGGCTCCACGGAGCTGAAGAACGTTTCCTCCTGGCACCACCAGGCGGTCGGCGGCGTTGAGGGCACGAACCTCACCGTCGTCAGCACGGCGACGATCGACGGTGTGGAGATCATCGAGGCGGTCGAGCGTCAGGATAAGACGTTCTGCCTCGGCGTGCAGTTCCACCCCGAGAATGACTGCAAGTTCGTGCTCTACACCAAGACCCCCGAAAAGGCCCTGTGCGACTATGAGACCTGCTTGAACTTCTTCGAGATGCTGGTTGAGTACGCGGGCAAGTAAGGACACGTACCGTACAACAGAATGCATAGAAAAAAGGTCCCGTCTTCGGACGGGACCTTTTTGATGTATTGTAATTGTTTATGACGCCTTCTGTGCTTTTAGGATGGCGACGGCCTCGCGGGCGGCGGCACCGGCGTCTTCGGCGTAGTAATCCGCGCCGATCTTGTCGCAGAAGCTCTGGCTGATGGGCGCGCCGCCGACCATGACCTTGATCTGATCCTGCAAGCCGCGCTCGTGGACGAGCTTGACGACCTCGCGCATTTCCTCCATCGTGGTGGTCAGCAGCGACGAGCAGGCGATCACGCCGCAGTGATTCTCCACGGCGGTGCTGACGAACTGCTCCGCCGACGTGTCTACGCCGAGGTCAAAGACCTCGATGCCGCTGCCCTCCATCATGATCTTGACGAGGTTTTTGCCGATGTCGTGCATGTCGCCCTTCACGGTGCCGAGGCACACGCGGCCGACGGGCTCGGTGCCCTCACCGACCATCAGGGTCTTCAGAAGCTCCGTGGCGGCGGACATGCAGCGCGCGGCCATGAGCATTTCGGGAACGAACGTGCGGTTGGCGGAGAACGCCTCGCCGAGGCGGTTCATGCCGACGATCATCCCTCGTGAGAGAATGTCACTCGGCCCGCAGCCCTCGTCGAGTGCTTGCTGGCAGAGGGTGAGCAGCTTTTTCTGCTGGCCGCGCTCGAGTGCGCGGGCGATGTTCTCGAACACATCGGCGGATTCCTGTGCGGAGGCCGCGGCCTGCACCGTCTCGGCCTTTGCGGCACCGATCTCACGCTTCGGCACGGCGGGGAGCGGAGAAACGGGGATGTGCAGCCCCGCGTTGTACTCGTTCACGGCCTGATCGAGGTACTGATCCACGTGCGGGAAGACCGTACCGGCAAGGCCATAGGTGATCGAGGGGATGAAGTGCCCGCCGGGGCAGCAGCGCGCGAGCGTGTCTCTTGCGTAGGCGAGAATTTCATCGGGTTGCGCGTCCGCGCGGTCGATGGCCGCGCCAAAGCCGCCCATAAGCGTGAGCTTGCCGCTTAAGTGGCGCTGGAGGGCGGGAATGTCGTTCTCCGGCAGTGTACCCTGCCAGACCTGAATGCCGATCTCGGCCATGTCGTCCACGATGGGGACGAGGTACGAGTCGGCGTGGTGGATGGTGATGACGCCGCGCGAGCGGATGTAGCCATAAAAGCGGCGGTAGGGCTCCTTGAAAAACTCGCGCCACATGTCGGGCTTCATAAAGAGGGCGTTTTTCGTGCCCCAGTCATCGTGGGAGAAGATGACATCGGGCTGCAAGCCGTCAATCAGGCGGCGGACATAATCGAGGCGGTACTGCGTGATCGTCTCGATGAGCTCGTGCATCTCGTCGGGATGCTCGTAGAGCGCGGTCAGCGTATCTTCAAAGCCCATGAGGAAGTGGCACTGCTCAAAAATGCCTGTGCCCATGAAACCGGCGAGGAGCTTGCCCTCGGCGTCCGCGGCGGCGCGCGAGCGCGTGCGGCACTCCTCCCAGCCCTCGGAGCAGACGCTCAGGTCGGGGACATGGACGGTGTTCTTCCAGTGCGTCACATCGGGACAGACCGTCAGCTCCGGTGTGTGGACGGGGATGGGGCCGGGCGCATCTTCGGGGAAGCTGATGGTCGTGCCCCAGCGGTCCTTGCTCACGGTGCCGCGCTTGCGGTTGCCGCGAAGATAGGTGTTGATGGGGTCCGTGAGGCACATGTGCAGCGCTTCATACTGGCAGAGCTGACGCTCGGGCTGGCCGTCGGGCTTGATGAGTTCAAGAAAAATTCCTTTCGGGGTAGACATGGGGAAGATCTCCTTTATCAATACAGCACGCAGGCTGTGTAGGTCAAAGTGCACGGACCGCAGTTGTAATCGAGGTTCGAGCGGATGCAGACATCGCTGACGAACAGCCCGTAGGCCTCCATCGAAGAAAGCCTCTGCTTGGGATGTCGACAGGGACGGTCCGGATAGGTGCAGGTATGGCAGAGCGTGCATGTGCCCGCCGTCAACGGCAGACAGTGAGGGAATAAGAGCCGCGCCTGACGGGCAAAGGTCAAAAAGCGCTTTTTGTGCACCTCCGAAAGCGCCGTCATGCCGGTGTAATCAAATTCATCCTCGAGCTGCGCGGTGCTCTGGACCAAAATCCCCTGTGAATAGCGCTTGATTTGCGCCCTTGCCTGCTCGAGTGTGCTGCAGGTGGGCGGGCAGCTCCAGCTTTTGCCGTAGCGGCCGCAGCGGTCAGCTTTGCACATGTCGCGGACGGCTTCGAGCGGATCGAGTGCATCCATATTCACTGCTGCGCACTGGGAAAAGCCGACCTCGCGGGCGAGGGTGAGAAGGTCTGTCATAAGCAATGCCTCTTGACAAGGGAATTTATTTCTGCATAAAATACTATTTATACATTATTTATCTATTATATGGGTGGGGGAAGCTCGTGTCAAGCATTCAAGTTCAGCAGGGGGCGAAAATCACGCCGGTCCCGTTTGAAGAGGGGGAGACGCTGCTCTCCACGCTGCGGCGGGCGGGATATTCCATCCCCGCGGCCTGCGGCGGCAAGGGCCGCTGCGGCAAATGCCGCGTGAAGGTGAACGGTGTGCCGCGCCTTGCCTGTAAGACGAAAGCGCAGGACGGCGATTGGATCGACCTGCCCGAGACGATGCGCGGCGTCATCCTGACGGACACGCTCACACTGCCGAAGGCGCAGGCGGGCCGCTCGGGCCTTGGCGCGGCAGTCGACCTCGGTACGACGACGGTGGCGCTGCGGCTCTTCGACCGCGCAGACGGAAAGCTGCTCGCGCAGGCTCAGGACTGGAACGCGCAGGCGCCCTACGGCGCGGACGTTATCAGCCGCATCCAGCACACGATGGAAACGTCCGACGGGCTCGGCGAGCTGTCGCGCTGTATCCGCGCGCAGACCGAGACACTTTTAGGACGGACACTTTCCGCCGCCGGACGGAAGTTGGAGGAGGTCAAGGAGTTCGTCATTGCGGGCAATACCGTGATGCAGCACCTTTTCGACGGGCGCGAGGTCGCGTCCATTGCCCGCGCGCCGTTTCAGCCGGAAACGTTGTTTGAAGACGGCACGGGCGATCCACTTTCGGGCATTTCCGTGCAATTTGCCCCGTGCGTCGCGGGCTATGTCGGCGGCGACATCACGGCGGGACTGTTGGCAGACGGGCTTTTCGCGCAGCCGGAATTGCGGCTGTTTCTCGATATCGGCACGAACGGCGAAATGGCGCTGGGAAATGAGAACGGCGCGCTCTGCTGCGCGGTCGCCTCGGGCCCCGCGTTCGAGGGCGCGGGCATCAGCTGCGGCATGCCGGGCATCACGGGCGCGGTGAGCCATGTGCGCTACGACAGGGGATTCCTCTGCGACATTGTCGGCGGGGGAGAGGCAAAGGGCATCTGCGGCTCGGGATTGGTCGACCTTGTCGCTGTGCTTTTGGACTGTGGCGTGATCGACGAAAGCGGGCGGCTGCTGCCGCCGCAGGACGCGCCGGAGGACATGCGCCGCTATCTGACCGAGGACGGTCAGGGCAACGGCGTCTTCCACCTGACGAAGGCCGTTAGCCTGACGGCGCGCGACGTGCGCAACCTGCAGCTTGCCAAGGCGGCGGTGGCAGGCGGTATTCGGGTGCTGCTCGAGCAGCGCGGCGTGACGGCGGACGATATTGCAAGCGTGGAGCTCGCGGGCGGGTTTGGCAACTATCTCTCGCCCGAGAGTGCGGTGCGCATCGGCATGCTGCCGCGCGCGTGCCTTAGTAAAATCAGACCCCTTGGCAACGCGGCGCTCGCGGGCGCTTCGATGCTGGCGCTTGACGGGGAAAACTGGCGAAAGCTCGCGGAAATTCCGCGAAAGTGCCGCTATCTCGAGCTTTCCGGGTGCGACGACTTTTCCCGCGCGTTCACCGACAGTTTGACATTTTGAAAATCGTTCCGAACAGGAATTTTTAATGGAGGAATACCCTATGGAAATGCAGTTTCCCGTGATTTTGGACGGCGCGACCGGCACAGAGCTCCAAAAGCGCGGCTTCACCGGCGACATGAGCGCCGAGCAGTGGGTGCTCGAGCATCCCGAGAGCATCCTTGAAATTCAGCGCAAGTATGTGGCGAGCGGCTCGAATGTGCTCTACGCGCCGACGTTCGGCGGCAACCGCCAGAAGCTCGAAGAGCGCGGCATCTTCAACCGCACGGAGGAGATGAACAAAGCGCTCGCGCAGCTCTCGAAGCAGGCGGCGGACGGAAAAGTATGGGTCGCGGGCGATATCGCGCCCACGGGCCGCTTTTTAGCCCCCCTTGGCGACGCGTCGTTTGAAGAGCTCGTCGACATTTACACCGAGCAGACGGCGGGCCTTGAGCAGGCGGGCGTCGACCTTTACGTCATCGAGACGATGATGACGCTGACCGATGCGCGTGCGGCGGTTCTGGCGATCCGCAGCATGAGCAAAAAGCCCATCCTTGTGTCCTTTACCTGCGATGAGAGCGGCAAGATCCTCTCCGGTACGGACGTGGTCGCGGCGCTTTCCGTGATGGAGGGCATGGGCGTGAGCGCATTCGGCCTGAACTGCTCGGCTGGCCCCGAGCAGATGTTGCCGCAGCTCCAACGCCTGCATAAATACGCGCGCGTGCCGCTGATCGCCAAGCCCAACGCCGGCATGCCGGAGATCGTGAACGGCGAGGCCGTGTACAACTGCCCGCCGGAGGAATTTGTCGCGCTGGTGCCCGAGATGCTCAAGGCAGGTGTGGCCCTCTTCGGCGGCTGCTGCGGCACGACGGAGGAGCACATCGCCGCGCTGAAAGCAGCGCTCAAGGACGCGGAATACGTTCGCCCCGCACCGGAATGCCTCGACCTTCTTCCCGCGGCAACGGAGAAGGAAGCCTTCTTCCTGCCCGCCGATGCGACGCACGGCGCGGTGCTGACCGCGGACGGCGATTTGGAGGACAAGCTCTCCGACGCGATGGATGACGAATGGCCGATGGTCGCGCTGAAGCTCGCGTCCTGGGCGGACGTCGACGCGCTGGCGGACTACCAGTACATGATCAGAAAGCCACTGTGCCTTATCTGCGATGACGCGGAGCTTTTGGAGGCGGGCCTGCGCGCCTATCAGGGAAGAGCCTTGTACGAGGGAAATCTCACCGAAGATGCCCTTGCGCCGCTGGTCGAAAAATACGGCCTGCTGGTGTAAAAAGAGAAAAAGAAGAACGGGACGGAAATGAACATTTCCGTCCCGTTCTCTATATAGTAAAGCGCGTCACGCCGCGGCGCCGCCAGTGCTGACGATGCGGAAATACGCATTCGACGTCAGGCGGTACATCGCGCAGTAGAGCAGCGCGAAAAGAAGCAGCGCCGCGCCGGTCACGCCGAGAAACAGCGTGAGGTTCTGGATGCCGAACAGCTGCATGATCTGCCAGACCATCGGCTGGGCGAAGGCGAGGTGCAGCGCCGCCGCGGCAAGCGGCAGCAGAAAAATGAGCAGCATTTGCGCGTTCACGCTCTCACGGATGTCGCGCTTGGTCATGCCCACGCGCTGCATGATGGCAAAGCGCGAGGCATCCTCATACCCCTCCACGACCTGCTTGTAGTAGAGCATCAGAAGTGTTGCGAACAGGAACAGCACACTTAAAAGAATGCCGAGGAAGAAGAGACTGCCATAGAGGGAGAAAAATTCCGCACGGACGTCCGCCATTTCCGTGGGATGCCAGTGGTTCTGGACGGCAAGCGTGTTGATCGCGTCCTCCGCGCCAAAATAGAGGCTCGCCGTCGAGGCAAGCATCACCAGCACCATCGTCGAGAGAATGCAAATGGAGGCGAGGCCCGCGCCGTTTCGCTTCATGCGGTAGGTGAGCGACGAGAGGGAAACAAAGTTGCGCTTTTTGTAGTAGAATTTTTCATCCTTCTGGAGTGTTTTGCAGAGCGTCACGCTGCCGGAAATGAAGAGAAGATACGTCGATAGAATGACCATGATGACCGCGAGGAAGAAGAGCAGCATCGCCTGTACGGGGTCGTTGATGGTCGCGGCGATGTAGTACGCGCCGAGCAGCAGCGCAAGGCCGGGGATGACGAGCAGCCATTGCGACTTCGGCGGCTTTTCGCCGACGTTTTCGCTCTTCAAAAGCGCCGCGCCCTGCGCATGGCGCAGCGACAGCACCCCGCGCACATAGAGCAGCGCGAAGATGGCGATGAACGTGATGGCGCACTGCTTGATGGCGGCAAGGCTCACGGTGAACGCCGCGGCGGGGAGAGATAAAAGCCGCAGCAGTGCGGACTGCGAGACATAGGAGAGCAGCAGGCCGAGGCCAAGCCCCGCGATCAGCGTGAACGCCGCGGCCAGAAGTGTCTCCCAGAAGAGAATGGCGCTGAGTGCGCCGCGGTCCATGCCGAGCACGCTGTAAAGGCCGAATTCCTTCTTGCGGCGACGCAGGAGAAAGCTGTTCGTGTAGAAGAGAAACAGCGCGATGAACACCGATACGACGAACGAGCCGAGGCTCATCGTCATCGCGACCGCAGAGGTGCCGGAGCCGTTCACCTTGCCATTGACCGTATAGAGCGTGGGGGTGACGGCGAGGTACGCAATGACATACAGCATCGCTGCCATGAACGCGCAGGAGAGAAGATAGGGCACATAGAGCCTTGCGTTCTTTTTGATACCCATCCACGCAAGGCGGGGGTAAAAGGTGGGCTTCATGCGCATTCGCCTCCCGTCTGCTGCTGCGTGAGCGCGTCGGTGATACGCTGGTAGAACTGGGAATCCGTGTCCTTGCCGCGCTTTAACTCGAGCGAGACCTCGCCATCGCGCAGGAACAGCACGCGCGAGGCGCAGCTCGCCGCGCGCACAGAGTGCGTGACCATCACGATGGTCTGGCCAGAGGCGTTGATCTCGCCGAAGAGCTTCAAGAGCTCGTCGGTCGAGCGGGAGTCGAGCGCGCCGGTCGGCTCGTCGGCCAGCAAGATCTGCGGGCGGGTGATGAGCGCGCGGGCGACGGCGGCGCGCTGCTTCTGTCCGCCGGAGACCTCGTAGGGGTACTTTTTGAGCAACGTCTCGATGCCGAGGTCGTAGGCGAGCGGTGAGAGCCGGTCGCGCATCTCCGTGCGCGACTTGCCCGCGAGCACGAGCGGCAGGCAGATGTTGTCCTCGAGCGAGAACGTGTCGAGCAGGCTGAAGTCCTGAAACACAAAGCCTAAGTTGTCGCGGCGGAAGGCTGCGGCAGTCTCCTCGGGGATCTCAGAGAGGTTCTTGCCGCCGAGCAGCACCGTACCGCCGGTCGGCTTGTCGAGCGCAGCGAGGATGTTCAGTAGCGTCGTTTTGCCGCTGCCGCTCTCGCCCATGATGGCGACGTATTCGCCGGATTCGACGGTGAAGTTGACATTTTTGAGCGCCTGGACCTTGCTGCCGCCAAGGCGCGTGGTGTAGGTCTTTTGAAGACCGGAAACAGTCAGGATTTGCATGAGATGACTCCTTTCAAACGAGTGAGTTAGAAGATGACGGTTGACATAACTTTTCGATTTCGAAAAATTCTGCCGAAAAAAGGGTGCAAAAAAGCAGCCGGAAAAGCGGAGACCTTTCGCGGCTGCTTTTTCGAAAACGCGTTACTCGAGATTCAGTTTTTTCGTCGTGAAGTACCACGTTACGGTGTAGCCTGCCGCGGCGAAGAGCAGTTCGCCGAACATCCCCCAGAGAAGCAGCAGTTCGACGATCGCGGGCGCGCTGTAAACGTCCAGATACATCCAGCGTGTGGGATCGGCGTTGAAGAACGCGCCGATCATGGCGATGGCAGTGAACTGCGCGACCTCGAAGAACACGAGCACAAGGATGGTCGTCCAGAGCGTCTTGTGCTTATTGAAGCTGTAACCGATGGAATAGGCGGCGTAGACCACGAGCTCGGCGGCAGAAACGGCAAAGACGAAATTGCAGAAAAGCTCAAAGACGATCAGCAGCGCGTGACTGCGCAGCGAGGCCTCCATTCCGAAGAACGCTGTGAAAACATCATTGAAAAAGTCGGGGACATACTGGAGAGTGCTCCAGCCGGAGGCAGCAATCAGCAGCGAGAGAAGTCCCACGATGAACGCCGCAGCATACCACACGGCGGAAACGATGAGCTTGGAGATGAGCAGCTGATGGAGGCTCACCGGCAGCGTCAGCGTGAGATAGCCCTCGTCCTTGAGCACATGGTCGCGCCAGCGGACGGCGGAGAGCACCAGCGGTGCAAACGCCAGCGCAAAGAGGCCCATCACAAAGCCGATGACCAGCAGTACGCCGATGAGCTGTAAGAGCCAGGGAATGTGCCCGCCGTTCAGGAGCAACTGAGAAAAACGCATCAGCGCCGTCAGTGCCAGCATTCCAAGAAAGACCGGCCACATGATGCGGCTCGTTGCACGGAATTCATGTTTGATCAGTTTGCTCAGCATCTAAATACCTCCCGGAAGAGCTCGTCAACGCTCTTGCCCTTTTCATCTCGAATGGTCTCCACGCTCTCGTGGAGCATGACCTGCCCCTCGCGCAGGAACACGACCTCGTCAAGGATCTGCTCGACGTCGGCGATCAGGTGCGTGGAGATGATGACCGCTGCGTCCTCGCTGTAGTTGCCGATGATCGTGCGCAGGATGTAGTCGCGCGTCGCGGGGTCCACACCGCCGATGGGCTCGTCAAGGAGATAGAGCTTGGCGTCGCGGCTCATCGTCAGGATGAGCTGCGTCTTCTCGCGCATGCCTTTGGAGAGCGTCTTAATCTTCTGTGTGCGGTCAAGGCCGAGGTTCATCAGCATCGCTTCGGCCACGCCGCGGCGGAAGTCCGAATAAAAGTCACCGTAGTAGTCAAGCGCCTGCGCGATCGTCATCCAGCCGGGCAGCGTGTTTCGGTCGGGCAGGTACGAGACGATGGCCTTCGTTGCGCGGCAGGGGGCCTTGCCTGCGATCAGAATTTCGCCCGACGTCGGCGTCAGAAGGCCGTTGGCAAGCTTGATGAGCGTCGTCTTGCCGCTGCCATTGGGGCCGAGCAGGCCCACGATGCGCCCAGGTTCGATCGTGAGATCGATGCTGTCGAGCACCGTTTTGGCGCCGTAATTTTTCGTGAGCGCCTTGCATTCAAAAATACTCATTCTTCCTCCTCCTTAGCTCCCTGAATGAGAGCTATGACTTCGTCTCTCGTGCAGCCGAGCGTTTTCATCGAGTGGAGAAATTCTCCCACGCGCTCGTCCGCAATGCGGAGCTTGGCATTTGCGATCATGTTTTCATTTTCCGTGACGAACCGTCCCGCCGTGCGCTGGGAAAACACCAGACCGTCGCGTTCGAGCTCGGATAGCGCGCGCTGGACCGTGTTGGGGTTGACGCCCGCCTCCACCGCAAGCTCTCGCACGGAGGGGAGCTTTTCTCCCGGCGCGTAGATGCCGGAGACGATGGCCTCCGTCAACCGCTGTGTCAGCTGGGAGTAGATCGGCTGGTCATTGCGGAAGTTCCAGTCCATAGTGATCCTCCTTGTGTATCACTGCATTAAGTAATTAGTACAATAATACATCAAGCGGCATTTGTCAATAGCCGGACGCAAAAAAGATCAAAAAATTTCGCGGCAGAAAAAAGCTGCGAAATTGACATAAAATCCTAAAACAGATGTTGCATTTCGAGAAAAATGTGGTATCATAAATTCGAACAAATGTTGGAAGGGGCGCACAAGATGGAAAAACTGTCCAGAATGCAGCAGCGCGTATACGATTACATTGCCGAGAGCATCGCCGAACACGGCTATGCCCCCTCCGTGCGTGAAGTCGGCGAGGCGCTGGGGCTCAAGTCGCCCTCCACGGTCCACTTCCATATCAAGCACTTACAGGAGATGGGGCTCATTGAGAAGAGCGCGGGCAAGGGCCGTGCCATCACGCTCAAAAAGCAACTGCAGGCCGTTCCCGTTGCGCCGCAGCCCGTCGAGATCGACGAGCTTGCCCCGCGCCGCCGTCAGGTGCCGATCCTCGGCAATGTCGCCGCCGGTAACCCAATTTTGGCGCAGGAGTGCATCGAAGACTACCTGACGTTCGACACCGGCGGACACGATGACGAGTATTTCGCCCTGCGTGTGCGCGGCGAGTCGATGCTCGGCGTCGGCATCCTGCCGGACGACCTTGTCGTCGTCCACCGCCAGAACCTCGCGCAGAACGGGCAGATCGTGGTCGCGCTGCTTGGTGACGAGGCGACGGTCAAAACGCTCAAGCGCAAGGGCAGCGAGGTCTGGCTCATGCCCGCGAACCCCGACTACCAGCCCATCGACGGCCGCGAGTGCACGATCTTGGGCCGCGTCGTTGCCGTGGTGCGGCAGTATTAAGCGAGAAAAGCAACCGCTCCTCCGCGAATGCGGAGGAGCGGTTTGGTTGTTACAGAGGGAAAGCGTACTGTTAGAGGGAGTTGCGGCAAACTGGAAGTTATTCAATTCCTGTTGTTTGAGTTCCTTGCAAAAGCGGACATAAAAATACTATTCTTCGGTTTCGTATACAATGTCACCGTTAAAATACATGGACAACGACATTTGGATTAAATCTAACTCATTATCTTTAGGCAAACGCAGATAACCGATATACTCTACCTGATGAAATCCATACATTTCATCTACAATTTCAAAGCAGCATTTACCATACTGCTTAATAAAATCATTCAATGATACTTTGACACCGTCAAATCTGCCGTATTTCCCTAATTTGCTCAACAGTAAAACGCAGGTGCTATCCATATCGACGTTTTCAATGGCAATTTTCCCATCTACTTGCGTATAAGGCTCTTTGGCACTTACAAATCCGTGCTCAAACTCCAAATAAACAGTTCCATTTTGGCAAGTGATATTGCTTACGACCATATCATGTAAGCTATACGGCATATTCATTTGCTGCTTAAATCTCGTTACCATTTTGCGCCTCCTTAGATTCCGATTTGTTTACGCCCTCATCCCTTGTCAAAGTGCACCGTCCAGCCCTCGATCCCGTAGAACGGGGAGGAGACGGTGGGGGTCAGTCCGTCGATGAGGCCGCTCGGCGTCAGGACCGACGCGGTCTTGAATGCGATGGGCGCGATGGGCGCGCTCTGGGCAAGGTAGCGGTACAGCGCGCGGGCGGTCTGATCCGTCTCATTGAGCGAGAACGCGTCGAGCAGTGTGTTGCACTGCTCGTCCGCGTAGCGGCCGTAGTTCAGCGCGCCGTCGGTGCGCGCGAGGGACGAAATGTCCCAGTTCGCCGTCAGGCGCACCTCGCCGAGATACAGGTCAAAATTCCCCTTTTGCAGCGCGGTCAGATAGTCGCTCCACGGGAGTGAGCGCACGCTGACCGTCAGAACGTCGGTCGAGAGCGTGCGGCTCAGATAGTCGGCGATGGAGACCTTGAACAAGTCGCTCTCGCTGACCAGGATCGTCACCGTGCGGGGGCGGCTTTCCGTCACGCCCGCGCTTTCTAGCGCAGCGGCGAGGTCAGGCGAAGCGAGTGTCGACGCCATCTCCGTCGGATAGAGGCTGGAGTGCGGCGAGAGCGGGAAGCGCGCCGCCTCGGCGTGACCAGCGAGGTAGCCCGTCGTGATGGTCGCGCGGTCGATCGCACCCGCGAGGGCGCTGCGAAGCGACGCGTCGGAGAGCGGCGCGCGCTGTGTGTTGAAGCCGAGGTAGATCATGTTCGCCGTCGCGTAGTCGGTGAGCGCCGTGTCCGCGCTGCGCAGATCGCCCGTGCTGCTCGTCAGGTCAGCCGAGAGCAGATGCACCTCGCGCGAGGAGAAAAGGTACGACGCCGTGTCCGCGTCCTTGACGGCGCGCAGCTCGATACGCTCGAACGGCAGCGTGCCGTCGCTGCGCCAGTCGGGGTTCTGCTTGAGGCACGCGCCGTCGCTGTCCGTGACGAAGAGGTACGGCCCCGTGCCGAGCGGCACGGTGTTCTTCTCCGAACCGGATTTGACGATGGGGATGTCAAGCAGCGCGGGGAATGCGCTGTCCGCGCGCGTGAGATTGACAATGAGCGCGCCGTTGCTCGTGCGCATCGAGGCGACGTTGGCAAAGCGCGCGCTGTAGCGCTCACTCTCCTGCGCGCGGCGAAGCGTCGCGAGCACATCGCTTGCCATCAGGATGCTGCCATCGGAAAAGCTGACGCCGTCGCGGAGGTAAAAGGTGTAGCTTGTGTAATCGTCGTTGTGCTCATAGCGGCTGCACAGCACATTTTGCGGCGCAAACGACTCGTCCAGCACGAAAAGCCCCTCGTAGAGCAGCGCGCCAAGCGTCTGCTGCATGCCGTCGGGGCAGGTGATGGGGTCGAGCGTCACGCCCTGCAAATACGGCAGTGCGAACGACGTGATCGGCGTCAGGGTGGAGGAGGTGTCCGCTTCCACCGGCGGCGTTTCCTCCCAGAAGTCGCCGCTGCTGTCGTCGCTCACATCGCCGCTCCAGCAGCCCGAAAGCGAAAGCGCGAGCGTCAGCGCGCACAAAAGCGCAGAGAGGCGGCGCTTCACAGCGCATCCTCCGTAAGGCAGATCATCGCCGCCATGCCGCCGCGCCGGTCGCCCATCGCGCGGTGCGACCAGTAGCGCTCGGGGTGGCACTTCGTGCAGTCGGGGTGTACGTCGATGCGCGAGGGGTCGATGCCCGCGCGCAGCAGCCACAGGCGGTTGATCGCCTTCAGGTCGATGTGGTATTTGTCGCCGCGCTTTTCGATGCGCTCGTCCATCGCGGGGTCGAGCAGGGCGAAAAAGGCGTCGGCCACGTCGCTGTCGGTCTCAAAGCAGCACTTGCCGATGCTCGGGCCGATGGCGGCGCGCAGTGTGTAGGGATCGGCGCCGTAGCAGCTCATCATCGACACGGCGGCCTTGAGCGCGATGCCGCTCGCCGTACCGCGCCAGCCGGCGTGCACCGCACCGATCGAACGCGAAGTCGGGTCGTAGAGCGTGATGACGCAGCAGTCCGTCCCGTAGGCGAACAGCGGCAGGTTCGGCACGTTCGTGATGAGTCCGTCGGCGTCGTAGGGACGGTCATCCCAGAGAATTTTGCCCGCGTCCTCTTCCGATGCAATGCGGACAAGGTCAGAATGGATCTGGCGGCAGCCGACGGCGCGGCTCGCGTCAAAGCCTACGGCCTCGCCGAGAAGGCGGTAGTTTTCGAGTAAGTTTTCGCTCGTGTCGCCCTTGTTGTCGGCAAAGTTGAGTGAATCATAGGGCGCAGGGCTCACGCCGCCGTGCCGCGTCGTGAACGCGTGCACCGCGCCGCTCCCCGCGGCGGTGATGACATCGGACGTGTCGTAGATGAGACCGTTTACGTTATGTTCGGTGAAAGACATCAAAAGTGCCTCCTTTTTCTGCACCAAAGGGTGCGGAGATGTCGCTGCCTGTCTCAGGCGGCGGGGGAAATGCGGCGTGTGCGCCGCAGCACCACACCCCCCCATTTTCTTTCCGTGGAAAGAAAACGGGCGGTGTGACCGTCCAAAAGAAAGGCGTTTTCCATTGCAAGCGAGCAGCTCGAAGAGCTGCAATGCTTGCCGATGCTACTTCCTGCGCGCGGCGGAGCCGCGTTTGAAGCTGCTATACGATTTGCCTCTGCTCCTACTATCCGCTGTTGCGCAGCCGTTGGCGGCTC
>OGJH01000761.1_pt1 | contig 34959 bp, 30 predicted proteins | sample 1572021 | NCBI WGS metagenome assembly OGJH01 (sample SAMEA2582098, study PRJEB24529) | metagenome | biome: Human gut stool | place: China | collected 2011
TTGACTTTTTTAAAATAAATTTCCGACCTCTTATCTATTAACTGCAAACTTAGAGCTTCTTTTTTGTGGGATTGTGAACGTTTAAAAATAAGTAACGTTTAAATGAGAAAACATGAAAAAGATTATCCTCTACATCGCCGCATCCATTGATGGGCGAATTGCTGAACCAGATGGTGGCATCGAATGGCTTTCGGAATTTCCCATTACCGAAGAAATGAATTACGGCTATAAAGATTTTTTTGCTTCGATTGATACTATTGTTATGGGTGGTCGTTCTTGGTGTGAGATGTCAAACATGGATGCAATGGGTGCTTATGCAGACAAGGCGGTCTATGTGGTTTCTCACCATAATTGGGGCGAAAAGGAAAACATTAAATTCATTACAGAGAATATTATTGAGTGTATTGCTGCTCTACGTAATGAGCAGGGAAAGGATATTTGGTTATTTGGTGGTGGAGAACTGATTTCAATGTTACTCGCTGCTAATTTGATAGATGAAATGCAAATTAGTTACATTCCGATAATTTTAGGTAAGGGCATTCCATTGTTTCCAGAACAGCCTAAAGAATCAAAATGGGAAATAAGAGGAACTAAAGTTTACGATTCAGGGATACTGAAAGTCGATTATCAAAAAACTATGTAATTTCATATAAGTCCTTATTTTCAAACTAATAACGATTGATGTGGCGGCTAAATTCATGCTATATAGATATTCTGCAATAAAATATTATAAACTAGAACAGATCAGATTCTAAAAGATGAAATACTAACCTAATGTTGTTTGTCAGACCAATCAATAGTAGATTGAGATGTCACTTATTCATTCAAGAATGGGACTAAGCAAGCCCATACTGCCGGGAAATTTTCGAGAAAAACTCCGTGCGAACAGTCCGGAATTATAGCCAATTCTGCATTTGGTATCATTTTAGATGCATTCACAACGCGTTGCGTGGAAAGGAATTGGTCATGATTGCCGGCCATTACCAGCACAGGGCATTTGATGGTTGCAAAGAAATCTGTGCTTATTTCTAATTTACTTATCGCATCACTTACCTTGTCAAACATCTCCTGTAAACGTTCCGGTTCAGGCATAAGAGAGAGCTGTTGTGCCCAATATGCTTTATCCAACTCCATCATGTCACTTACCTTCACGTTCATCTTATAATCTCCGATATGTGTTTCTGCAGCACCCAAAATAACCATTTTCTTTACACGTTCAGGGAACATACCAGCTAAAAAATAACCGGTATAACCACCGTCGCTGAAACCGAATACAGTTACGCTATCTTTGGTCACCTCATCCAATACCGCAATCACATCCTTTGCCTTTTGTTCGTAGGTATGGGGCTCCGTCCCCAATTCTGATTTGCCATGCCCTCTTGTGGAAATAGCAATAACCTGATAATTCGGAGAGAGCCTGTTTATCAATTCGCCCATTTCGAAAGTGGAACCGGCTATGCCACCATGTAATAATACTAAAGGCTCTCCTTTCCCATATATTTCATAATATATCTTTGCATCACCAGATTTTACATAATATCCAGCCTCGTCATTGGCTCCGTATGGCATTTGATCAACCTGAAAAGAAGTTGTCTGCTTAAAATATTTAAGCCTTTGTATATCCTGACCAAGTATAGACAATGAAAGGGATATAAGTAGAAAGCATAATATAATTTTATTTTTCATTAATCGTTTTTATTAGAAAAGTAGAATACTAAAAGACAGGGTAAAACTGATTATATGACGAAAAACTTAGTCCTTTTTATTTTCTATATACTTTTAAATCTTTGAAAAATCCTTCTGTACCCACATCAACAAAAAGTCCGATGGCTCCCTGCATATTACCACCCAACTTCAAATCGTTTACAATTAACGATGGTTGTTCATTATTGTTAAGATATAACCTAGCTTTCTGATCCTGTACCTCTATTCTGATCTGAATCCATTCATTTAATCCCATATCTGCATAAGATTCATACATTTCGGGCGATTCTTTCCTTAATCGTTGGAACTTATAATCAGGATAAGCAAAGTACTGTATAGTATGATTTCTGCGTACCTGATCGACAGCTCTGCTATTGGTCGGACGAATATATATGCTCTCAAATTGCGAATTGACATCATTAATACGAAATGCTATTCCAATAAATCCACGAGAGAAATCCGGAGCGTCAGGTAAAAGCCTGCTTAACACTTTCACTTCTATTGTTCCATTTTTGAAATCCAGATTGTTAATACGGACAAACGTTGCCTCATCAAACTCTTTTATAACCGGATCTTTAGTAACCCGAACCACTTCCTCCCCATCCATATTTTCTAATGATATGAATGTATTTACTGCTTTCAGGCTCTCCTTTTTTAGACTTACCGTTTGTGAATGTAACCCAAAAGCGATTAGAATAAAGCAGCATAAAACTGTAAATCTGATTCTTTTCATTATGTTGATTTTCTATTCTTATTTTTTTATAACAGACTTTAGCTCTATCATAAATTAGCAGGTATAGAATAATGCCTGCTAATTTATTTTTTCAGAGACAACGAATCTTTATTTCACATATTTGAATGTGCTATTCCATCCATTATAAAGGATGCCTTGTGCAACATAAAGTTGTCCCATATATTCCAATGCACGTGAAGATTCAATTTTTCCGGCATCGTAAGATTCCCATCCGAACTTTTCAGCAATTTCTGAAATCGTTTCTTTTGCCTGATCGTCGTTTCCGGCAAGGAAAACTGTTCCTTTTTCACTTAGTCCGGGTTTATACATCAGGTGTGCACCCACTGTATTCATTGCTTTAACAATATGAGTTGAAGGAAGTAATTTCTGTATTTTTTCAGCAAGTGATTCATCCGGAGTTGTTATTAATTTAATAACCCCATTAGCAGGAGCCTCTGCTGAAAAAGCATTGGTAATATCCCAAAGTATTTTTCCTTCGAATTTCTGTACGCCGATCTCTTTTATTACATCTACCAAAGATGCACCGGGAACGGGTAATGTCACAATTTCTGCGAACTCTACAGCTTCAGCATAACTTGTGATGCTTACATTGCTATGGGCTTGTTTGAGCTTAACAATATTCTCGTTATCTTTCTCTAAATTGCGTGAACCGACTTTCACATCATAGCCTTCACTGATTAACCCGTTTATTAAAGCTTGAGCTACATTTCCTGTTCCAATTACTGCTACTTTCATAACTTTAGTTTTTTAATGATTAATTTCTTTTATTATTCTAATAATTACTTCAAAATTAGGAATGTTACACACTTTAAACAAGACGGTTTCTTACGCACCCATAAGGTTAGTAATATTGATTTTCAATAAATTAAGCATCATTGCTTTAACTTGCTTTAACCTTTAGGATATAATAATCTATTTTAAAGTTGCATTCAATTAGAGAGTATTGTATTTTTGACTAAAAATATAGCATCAACACAATGAAAGATTTAGATTTAAAATACCCGACCTGCCCTATCAGAAACGTACTTAGCCGGTTTAGCGATAAATGGTCGTTATTGGTTTTGTGCCTACTGTTTCCTGATAAAATAATGCGTTATGGTGAAATTAAAAACGCCATTCCAGATATCTCTCAGAAAATGCTGACTAACACATTGAAGAATTTAGAAGAATGTCACTTAATAAAAAGGGATGCTTATGCAGAGATTCCTCCACGTGTCGAATATTCGATAACCGAAACGGGTAAAAGCCTTATGCCAGCCATACAGATAATGATTAATTGGTCGCAAGAGCATTTTGAAGAGATTACAAAGTAATGATTTACTTTTATTTATTATATACTGATATTCAAGTAATATACACTTTGTAATACAATATATATTATCAATAAACATAGCAATATGAACTCCGAACAATTTATAATAATTGTTCGGAGTTTTTTATTTATTTAGTACAATTCCATATGTAATAATTAAACCTAAATCTATTATTAAGGCTTTCTCTTGGTATACTTCCTTTCCTATTCAAAAAATTATGTAGTCATAAGAACATTGTTGGTATAAGAATACCCAGGGTTTGTATAATAAAAAAAGTAGCAATTATCCTATTTGCTACTTTAGCGTCAATCTCACGAACGACACCTTTTTCTATCAATGAAAAGACTGGGTTAAATAAAGAAGATTTATTATATGAACAAGAAATTCATCATACTACTAATATTCAGTTTCTGGCTCAATGCCAATGCCCAGGAAAACTGGACATTAAAACAGTGTATCGATTACGGTCTGAAAAACAACCGCAATAATACGATTTATGCCAACCAAAAACGTGCCGCTGATGCAAAGGCCAAGGAGGTGTTAGCCGATTACCTGCCACAAGTCAGTCTTACATCGTCACTTGACAACAACCTGAAATTACAGCAGACGGTCATACCGGCGGGTCTTTTTAGTGAAGATGAGATGCGGGTATCCCTTTCCAAGCAATACAATATGAATACCGTGGCACAAGTAGACCAGGTACTCTATGACCAATCATTGATTATAGGGATAAAAGCCAATAAATACAACAAGCAGCAGGCCGAACTTAATATCCACCAAAGCCAGGAGGCGATCATTTATAATATCAGTACCGCTTACTTTCAGATTTTTGTATACCACCAGCAACTGGAACTGCTGAACTTCAATAAAGAAACCTATAAAAAGCAAATCGGGATATACCGGCTTCAGGTCGATAAGGGTACCGTGCTGCAAAAAGACCTGGACAAGGTAAGTGTAGACTATAACAATACCGTTTCCCAGATACGTGTAGCGCAAAGCAACCTGCAGCTGGCCGAGAATGAACTGAAATACGAGATGGGATACCCTATTACCGATCCGCTTCCGGTAGATATCTCAATGGATGTGGAAATCCCCGTATCGCAGGAAAGCTCTCCCCTTGAATTCTCTCCCGCATCGCGGATTGATTATAAATTATCGGAACTCAATATAAAAGTACTGGCAACCGAACAGTCCCGTATAAAAGCGGAAGCACTTCCCAAACTAAGTGCTTATTTCCGTTATGGCGGGATCGGGCTGGGCGATAATCTAAAAGGCTCTTTTAAGGATATAATGCCTTACTCGGCTGTAGGGATAAAGCTCACCGTTCCCCTATTCAATTTCTACAAACGCAATGCCCGCTATAAACAGGCGGAAATCAGCCGTATTAATGCCGAAGAAAACCTGCGCCTGTCCGAAGGGCGGTACCGAGTTGAATATGAAAATGCCTATACCAAGCTTTTACAGGCACAGGCCAATATGGAGAATGACCGAAGGAACATAAGCCTTGCCGAATCAGTGCTCAAGGTCACCGACCTCCAGTTTCAGAAAGGAACCACGAACCTAACGGACTGGCTTAACACCCAGAATTCGCTCAAAGAAGCTCAGAACAGTTACCTGAACTCATTATACAGTTATTATCAGGCTCGTATCGACCTGGAAAAAGCAGCGGGAACATTGAAAACTTTTTATAATTCACTTTAAAGCGCAATGAAAAAAAGACTTATAGTAACATTGGTTTGTATCGGCATTATTGGTCTGATCATATTCAAACTGGCATTCAACAAAAAGAAAATAAACGAAACGAACAGGCCGGCACAAGTTGAAAATATCCGTATTCCCGTAACGGTATTCCCGGTTACCCGTGAGATACAGCAGGTAAGCATTGTCAAGACCGGGGTATTCGCTCCCTTCAGGGAGGCAAAAGCCTTATCGGTCAGCAGCGGTAATGTGCAACGCTTACTTTTCGAACTTGGCGATAATGTTCGCCAGGGACAGACGCTTGCCGTTATTGACACACGGTTATTGGAAATCGACCTCCAGAAATCCGAATCTAACGTATTAAAATTAAAACGGGATGTGCAAACCTATACCGAACTGTTAGAAGGGAATGCCGCTACAAGGGAGAAAGTCGATGATATCCGGCATGAGTATGATGATGCCTTAAACCAGTCCCGCCAATTACGCAGGCAGATAGCCGACGCCAATATTAAAGCCCCCACAGACGGTATTATCGGCACTAAACTGGTTGAAGAAGGCATGTTCGTTTCCGCCGGGGTGGAAATCGCATCCATCGTAAACCTCTCGCGGTTGAAAGTACAGGTTTACCTTACCGAAGCGGAAGTCTATCAGGTGACTATGGGGCAAAAGATTAAACTGACAACAGAGGTTTATCCCGGCAAGACCTTCACCGGCACCATTACCTTTATCAGCCCGCAGGCTAACCAAGCTTATAACTACCAGGTGGAGATCACCGTAAACAATGATAAGGATAGCCCTTTACGCTCCGGCACTTTTGTGTCTGCCGATTTTTCAAAGCAAACAACACAGGAAATCCTTTTGATTCCACGACAGGCACTCAATGCAAGCATACAGGATGCATCGGTGTATGTGGTACAGGATGAGAAGGCTATTTTACGCAACATAAAAGTCGGAGGGGAATATGGCGGTAATATACAGGTTACCGAGGGTTTAAAAGCGGGCGAGCAAGTCATCACCTCCGGGCAGATAAACCTGAAGGATGGCGCATTAATTAATGTCTCAAAGTAAAAACAGAGGAATATGTCATTAACCGGAATTGTTATTAAAAGGCCATTACTGCTTATCGTTATATTTACGGTACTGATTCTTTTCGGGGTGCAGTCGTACCTGAGCCTGAATTACAACTTGCTGCCCAAGATAGAAGTACCTACGGTATCTGTCAGTACCCTTTATCCCGGAGCTTCCGCAGCTGAGGTCCAAACCACCGTCACCGAAAAACTGGAAGATGCATTTTCTTCTGTGGAAGGACTCGACCAGATCACTTCCACTTCGCAGGAAAGTGTTTCGATCATTACCATATCCTTTAAAAGCGGAACAGACATCGATAAGGCAGAGCGCGATGTGCAGCGTAAGGCTGACCAGGCGATGAATGACCTTCCTGATGATGCCGAAAGGCCTCAGGTAAACAAAGTGAACCTGGAAGAAACTCCTGTTATCAAAGCCGGAGTGACAGCCAACATAGCTCCCCGTAACCTATATGACCTTGTCGATAACCAGCTCAGACCTGTATTACAAAATGTAGCGGGAGTAGGACAGGTTAATATCATCGGCGGCGATGAGCGGGAGATCCAGATCAATATCAACCAGCAAAAGCTACTTTCTTTCGGGCTTTCCATCGCACAGGTCACACAGGCGGTCAATAATGCAAACCTGTCCTTTCCTGCCGGCAGCATCGAAACAAAGAACCAGCAGCTTTCCATCCGTTATGATGCCAATGTGAAATCCCTGGATCAATTGCGGAACCTGGTCATACTTCAACATCCCGGACAAGGAGTTGTCTATCTGCGTGATATTGCAGAAATCGTAGATGCCACAGCCAAAACAACAGCCATTAACCATATTGACGGCATTCCATCCATCGGTGTGCAGATCATCAAGCAAAGCGATGCCAATGCGGTCGATGTGAGCCGGCTGGTGAAAAAAGCCTTCGACTCGATTGAAGAACAGTACAAATCGCAGGGATTGAAATTTAATATCTCTTCCGACCAGAGTGTATATACCCTCCATGCGGCAGATGCCGTGATGGTAGACTTGGTACTGGCTATTATTATCGTGGGTTTTGTCATGCTGGCTTTCCTACATAGCATGAGGAGTTCCATGTTTGTATTGCTGGCACTTCCTTCATCGACCATACCGACTTTCATTGCCATGTATGTATTAGGACTTTCCCTAAACCTGATGACCCTGATGGCTATGTCCTTGGTTGTAGGCATACTGGTGGATGACTCCATTGTGGTACTGGAGAATATCTACCGGCATATGGAAAAAGGCTCGGACAAACGCAAGGCAGCCCTTGAAGGCCGTAATGAAATCGGATTTACCGCACTTTCCATCACCTTGGTGGATGTTGTGGTCTTTCTTCCACTTGCATTGACAGGAGGTATGATCGGCTCGATACTCCGTGAATTTTCACTGGTCGTTGTATTTTCCACCCTGATGAGCCTTTTCGTATCCTTTACTGTCACCCCGGTACTGGCCAGCCGATTTGGTAAATTAGAGCACCTGAAAGACAATACTCTTTGGGGTAAGATCAATCTGGGATTCGAGCGTTTAATAAATATAATAAAAGAGGATTACGGGAAAATCCTGCAGAAGGTGCTCACACGGAAAAGATGGCTTTTATCAGGCACATTGCTCCTGATCATTGCAGCCATAGTCCTTGTTCCTACCGGATTTATAGGTGCGGCATTCATTCCGAAAACAGACCAGAGCGATTTGATCCTGAATATGGAACTGGAACCTACGGCAACGATCTATAAGACCAATATGCTTGTACAGCAAGCCGAAAAAATCATTCTGGAGCAGCCCGAAGTCGAAAAGGTATTCTCTAGTGTCGGTTTTGTCAGCGGTAGCGTATCGGGTACTAGCAGCAATGCCAACCTTGCCGAACTCACCCTTACCCTTGTGGATAAGAAAAAACGAAACATAACAGCGGAAGACTTTGGTATTGCTATCCAGCAAAAACTGAGTAGTGCTGTTACGGGAGTCAAATTTACCGCATCATCCACATCCATAACAGGGAATGTGAGCAGTGCCCCTATACAGATTGCAGTAAAAGGATTGAACTTAACAGAGGTACGTAAGGTTGCGGAAGCATACCAGAAAATGATAACGGAAATTGCAGGTACTCAATTTGTAAAACTATCCGTTAAAGACCGCAAGCCCGAGATAGACATTAAACTCAACAGAGAGAAAATGAGTATCTTGGGGCTTAATGCCAGTCAAGTGGGTGCCACACTTCAGAATGCATTCAGCGGGAATGACAAAAGCCGGTTTAAACAGGAAGGAAATGAGTATAATATCCTTGTGAGTCTGGATAAATTTGACCGTTCAGATATCAGGAACGTAGGTAATCTCCCTTTTGTAAACAACGCAGGACAAACCATACTGCTGAGCCAGTTTGCAGAGGTAAGTGAGACTCTTGGGGAAACCACCCTTGAACGGATAGACCGTATGGGTTCTATTACCGTACAGGCGAATGTCATAGGACGGCCTACAGGGACGGTCAGTGAAGAAATTAAGACAAAAGCCGAATCAATAGAGGTTCCCGATGGTATCAATATAGAATATCTTGGGGACTCTAAAAATCAGGGTGATGCTTTCGGCAGCCTAGGGCTGGCATTTATAACAGCTATTATCCTGATTTATCTGATCATGGTGGCATTGTACGAAAGTGCAGTATATCCTTTTGTCGTATTGTTCTCGATACCTGTATCCCTTGTCGGTGCATTACTGGCTCTGGCCTTGACGATGGAGACTCTTAATATTTTCACTATTATTGGAATGATTATGTTGCTTGGCCTTGTGGCAAAAAATGCCATCCTCATCGTAGATTTTACCAATAAGCTAAAGGAGGATGGCTACGATGTTAAAGAAGCCCTTGTCGAAGCGGGAAAAGAAAGGCTGCGTCCTATCTTGATGACAACCCTTGCCATGATCTTCGGTATGCTACCAATTGCCATTGCAAGCGGTGCGGCTTCTGAGATTAAAAATGGAATGGCATGGGTGATTATAGGAGGACTGACGAGTTCCATGATCCTGACGCTATTTGTGGTGCCAAGCATGTATCTTATCGTAGAAAATCTATTGGCGAAAATTAGGAAAAAGAAGGCTTGATTATTAAGTAAAATCTGTCTGACCGCAATTGAAATAATATATTTGGTGTTTTTTATCCTTCAGAATTAAGAGTACCTCCTGAATATATTGTAAAGAAATCTTTTCGATATACTTCTCCTAATGAGATTTCATATCCACCGATATATATACTATGATGATCAAATGACTCAATGTAATTTATATTTACCACATAAGATTTACTTACACGCAAGAAAATGTCCTGAGGTATTTTTTGATGAATGGTTTTTAAGTTCATCGCCGTAATAAGTTTCTGGGTTGATATATATATTACAACATAGTCCTTTAACCCCTCTATGTATCTGATATCTGAAAAATTAATCCGGTAAAAGCGGCGTTCCGATTTGATAAGCAGGAAGTCACTGGTTCCGGCTTCTACTGTGCCTTTTGCTGTGTCATCCGAGAGCAATCTTTTGTACATTTCCGCCTTGTTGATTGCCTTTTCCAGCCGTTCCTTTGCAATGGGCTTCAAGAGGTAATCAATAGCATCCAGTTCATAACTTTTCAAGGCATATTGGGGATATGCCGTTGTGAAAATTGTCAAGGTTTTCTTTGGCAATTGAGCGGCAAACTCCAAACCAGTAACCATAGGCATCTCGATGTCAAGGAAAATAAGGTCTACTTCATTTTCCTTTAGGAAATCTAAGGCAGTGGGAGCATTAGAAAACTTACCCAATATTTCGGTCTTGGACACTTCTCTAATAAGTGCCTGCATCTCTTCCCTGGCCAAAGGCTCATCGTCTATAATAATGCAGTTCATAATGGTATTACCAATTTAACTCTGTATTCTTTTTCTGTCGTATCTATCTCGAGAGTATGGTTGTCCCCATATAAAAGTGTAAGGCGCCTTTTTATGTTAGCCAATCCCAGCCCGCTGCTTTTCGCATGGGAAGGAATATATCCCGGATCTGTTGAATTGATACAATTAAAGTAGAGTTTGTTTTCCTGAATCTCTATCCCAATCTTGATATAAGATCCTGTTCCGGCAATATTCACACTGTGCTTTACGGCATTTTCAATAAATGTAGTAAACAGATTAGGCGGAAGAAAAACCCCGTTGAAAATAAAAAGATCATCTTTATCCGGAATAATGTCAACAGACAGGTTGTCCCGTCTAAGCTTCTCCAAATCGAGGAAGTTTATAAGAAAAATAATCTCGGATTTTAGTAATATTTTTTCTTCATTGTTTTCATAAAGCTGGTAACGTAAGAACTCGGATAGCTTCATGATAACCGTGACGGCCTTTTCAGGATCAGTACGCACCAATGCCCTGATACCGTTGAGCATATTAAACAGGAAATGAGGATTAATCTGGTTCCGCAACTCACTCAATTCCATTGTGAGGGTAATGTTGTTCAGCTCGGTAATCTTTTCATTGTCCCGCACCCACCTTTGAAAGAGTTTTATCATCGTTGTGAGCAGTATAATGGAGACAATGATAATTGTGCTTTCATAAAATCCTCGGCTTCCGTCATTTTTGCCGTGATGCACCCCTATATGCATTGGGTCCAAAAGGCCGCTTAAGAAAAACTTCATGGTAAATAGACTTATTTGCACCAACAAAAATAGCAGTATCAGATAGATGATATAGCGATTCTTAAAGAAGTACCGGGGAACCAAAACATTCATGTTGACATAGAATGTTATTACCAACAGAATATAAACACAGAATAGCCGGTAATACCTGTAAGCGCCTGAATATTCCAACAACTGATTTGAGTAGAAGATAATTGCAAAGACACCGCATAGGAGTACCGCATGACGCAGTATCCTGTATTTTTTGTCAACCATCAGCCGGATGATTTTTGTATCTTTTATTTCAATTGTTTCGTATCCCATAATCTGCTCTTTCTCTTCTATATATCAAATATAAACAAAGATAAAAGAATAACATCCTCATTGACGAATTATTATACGAAACACCTTAATTGATATACAAAATTTGAAATAAAATTTAGGCTAATATGCCTTTGGTATAAAATGTAGCGGGTTTGGTATAAAAACAAAAAAAGAAGATTTTATTATCTCTTTCTTTGCGATGTACCAACATTTTGTGATCAATAATTTCAATTTTTAAAATAATGTATTTATGGAAGCAATAAGAAAAACAGTGTTAGTAGTTGGAATTTTAATCTTTTCGATTGAATCTTTTTCGCAAAACAATGACACTATCCCTGGAGATGGACAGGAAAGTTTGAGCCGTGCCAGACGGGCAGCTGCTGTTGCTGCCGAAAAATTCGCAATTGCCCGTCCTCTGAATATCGAGTTCACACATACCACTCCTTATAACTTTACATCGGAAAAGGGTGATAATTCGTTACCTGAAAGTAAAGTCAAAGGGTTATCACAAGCAAAAATCAGTGCCAATATTAACTTTATAAAGAAAAAAAACTGGCTTTTAGGTACTACACTTGGATACAATTATATTTCAGTAGATGCCGATATGACAGACCCTTTCTCGGGAGCAATAAAGACCGTGGAAAATGATTTCCACTATTTCCATGCAGGAGCTAACATCGCTTATTTTTCAACTTTATTCAATAAACGGACAATCTATACTTCCAGTATTATAGTTGATGGTAGTGAGAAGCATTTCGAACGGGTAAGAGGGCTATTGTCCGGTACAATGGTGCTTAAAGCCAACGAACGGACAAAAATGAGTGCCGGGATAGCTGTCAATATCGATCCGCTTTCCGAGATACCCATCATCCCGACTTTTTCATATGAGCATAAATTCAGGAATGGGCTTATCGTTAACCTTGTCTTACCCAAAAACATGTATCTGAGAAAACATGTCTTTGATAATGGCAGGATATCATTGGGTACAGAAATGGACAGGACAACCTTTTACCTTTACAATATAGACGGTACAGATCAAAAGTACCAGTATCGACAGCTGGATATTAATTCAGGATTAGTCTATGAACACGTTGTTGCCAAACATTTTTTGATCACAACAAAAGCAGGAGTGAAATTTACTCCATCCGGCAGGTTATTTAGAAAGCAGGATTCATACGGAGATCCTGTATTTAAAATGACTCCTGATCCGGCATTCTATTTCAATATAGGGATTTCATTCAATCCTTCCTCATTGATAGGACAGAAAAAATAATACATAGTATGAAGGGGGGGAGTCGATTTAGCCGATACACGTTTTATTTTCTGTGCCTGACACTGCCGTCCATACTGGTTGCACAACCAGATAATGACAGTATTGCGGGCATGGGAAGAAAGCTGTCAGGCTGGCTGGATTTATTCAGACCCCAAACAATCAAGAGTTCGGAAAAAGAGGCACTAGAGGCAATGGACAGGACTCCTGCATTTGCAGCATACAAGGATAATTTCTTCATAACTGGAGTTCCTCTAAACAAGAAAATAACGGACAGTTCAGCCGATGCTCTCTTTCAAGTTAGCATAAGACAACGTTTGACCAAAACAGTCTTACCCTTTAAGACATTTGCATACCTAACATATACTCAGAAATCATTCTGGAATATATATAGCGAATCCAGTCCTTTCCGTGATATGAACTATAATCCGGGAATAGGACTTGCCAGAATATTCATCTCTAAAGGACTATTGTTTGGGTCGGGAGCTATTCAGATTATGCACGAATCGAATGGACAATATGGAGTGGATTCAAGAAGCTGGAATTATCTGAGTCTGACAGCAAAATATTATATCAACCTAAACCTGAATATCTCGGGCGAGTTCTGGATACCCTACGTCGATAGTCAAGGAAATAAAGACTTGCTAGATTATAAAGGCTTGGGCAGAATAAATATAAATAGTACAGACCGTAGTGGTAAATGGTGGTTTGAGCTGCAATTGAATCCCCGTAAAGGCTGGGGAAATATAAATACAACTGCCAGTATCAGTTTTAGAGTATCAAGCAGTTCGAATCAATATGTGTTTCTGCGTTTTCAGGATGGATATGCAGAAAGTTTGCTTGATTATAATAAATACTCCATCAATCTTCGAGTAGGTATATGCATAAAACCCGATTTTTATAATATATATTGATCAGGCTATTCTATAATCCAAAAGTCAAAAATAAATTAAATATGGAATAAAAAGACATTACCATGATTATAAAACAAAGAACTTTAAATAAAAGCTTTTCCTTGGAAGGAAAAGGATTACATACAGGTTTAAATCTTAAAATAATCTTTCATCCTGCACCAGAAAACCATGGTTATAAAATAAGACGTACTGACATAACCGGTCTGCCCATAATAGAAGCTCTGGCTGAAAATGTATCTGCAACAAAAAGGGGTACAGTATTATCAGCCAATGGGGTATCGGTAAGCACTGTTGAACATGTTCTGGCTGCCTTGTATGCATGTGAGATAGATAATTGCCTGATAGATATTGATGGCTCCGAATTTCCTATTATGGATGGAAGCTCCATTACTTTCGTAAGTAAAATAAAGGAAACAGGAATACAGCAATAGTGTGCCGAAAGAAGATATATTACACTCAAAAAGAAGAAGATAAAAGTAGAGGATAGAGTAACTGAATCATCTATGATCTTGCTTCCCTACGATTCATTCAGTATTCATTCACATATATCTTTCAATTCGACTTTGTTGAATAAACAATATGCCTGTATGAGTGATTTATCCGAATTTGTAAAAGATTTCGCATCTGCACGAACTTTTGTTTTTGTGCGGGAGATAAAACCGTTACTTGACAGCAACCTTGTAAAAGGGGGTGACCTGGATAATGCGATAGTGATATATGATGATCCCATAAAACAGGCAGATTTTGACCGCCTGGCCGATATAATGGGTGTCAAAAGAAAGGATGCAAACAAATTAGGATATATTATGAATAAACCCTTAGCATATCCGAACGAACCGGCCAGACATAAATTACTTGATATTATAGGCGATATTGCCTTAGTGGGATATTTTATAAAAGGAAAAATCATAGCAAACTGTCCAGGGCATAAAATAAATAATTTATTTGCCAGAGCAATACGGGAAGCGATTAAAGAATATGATTGTCAGAAAAGGGACATTAATATAATGATAGAATAGAGTTCTAAGTTGTGAAAATATGCATGGTAAACTGTATAAAATTATGATTCAATTCGCCTCCTGTCTAAAAAAAGAAATTGATATAAAGATTGAGCAGATAGAATGCTCAGAAATGAGTATGATTACAAAGTCTTTGGATGCTTCCCGCATACTTGCTAAAGCATTCAACCAATTAAAAGCATTTATTTTATCATACGATTTTAAAGATGAGGAAGAGGAAATTTATTTTTTCAAAGAGACTAAACCCAGATTATGCTCCCGTTTAATATTCTATCGTAAAGTCTATAATATTGAGATGAATCGCCCCATAGGTATAGATAAACAACGGGAATACCTCTGCGAATTATTGAATGATATAAACAAATATAATGGTAAAAGGCTTGATTTTATCCGTTATTACCGTTCAGGTTCTTCTCATCTGGATGGTTTCTATTTTTTGCGAGACAAAAAAGATGTAGAACAATACCTTGAAACATTTTATTATGAATTTGATCCCCTATTTTCTACTAACTGCGATTTTAAGGTAGCGAAGATTTTAGCAAATGATATGCTTTCTGCCTATTTGATGCACGAAGTGGAGTTGTTGGATGATAACGGTATGAAGAGTTGTTCTTTTGGCTTTCCTGCGACTAAAAAGACTTGGATGGGTAGTAAAGCCGAGTTACAGGAGCAGATATTTTCATGGGATAGTGCCGGAATGTTTGGAGACCTACCGTTAACACAACTTTACGATTATATCCAAAATGTATTTAATATCCAGTTAGACAGTAATCTTTCGCGAACTCTTGGTGATTTGAAAATACGGAATAATCCTACACCATTTTTTGACAAGTTAAAAGATGCCCTATTGCGGCGTATGGGTAGAAAATAATAATACCGAGGTCGGTATGTATGCTTAAACACGCATTATACCGACCTTTTCCGTATTTTTCATTTCCCTTTTTCAGAGAAAATTCACTTATATTCGATTACAAATAAGCTATTTACAAAAACATTCAAAAAAAGTAATACCGACCTCGTTATCAAGTATCAAAAAACGCTCGAACTTTGCATCAAATCAATAAGTTACGAGTATGAAAGTAATAAGTATAGAATCGGAAGCCTATAAAATACTGCTACAAAAAATAGATAAGATTCATTCTTTTGTCCAAAAACAAGAGAAAGAAAATATCATCCTACAACAGTCCGATCCATCGGAGGTTTGGTTGAGTGATCAAGATGCCGCCACCATATTGCGAGTAAGCAGACGTACCATGCAGCGGCTACGCAGTAACGGGGAAATAACCTATTCAATCAGGGGAGGAAGAGTGTGGTATCTGTTGGCAGAGGTCAAACGTCTATTACCCGGACTTGTGGTAAAGAAGAATAAGAAAGGAGGCAAACCATGAGCGAGGACGAAGGCATAAAAGATTTCATGCAAAAGTGGTTTGAGCAATTCATGGGACGCTTTGACCGATTGGATAAATTTATGGATATAATGAGCGGACGACATAACGTACTGAACGGCGAACGGCTTTTAGACAATCAAGACTTGTGCCAAATGCTGAACGTAAGTAAACGGACATTACAGCGTTACCGCTCGGCTGGAGAACTGACCTACATAACCATTCATCACAAGATATTTTACACAGAGAAAAACGTAGAGAAATTTATTCGTGATCATTTTAGAGACAACATAGATGAGGATATGGTAGAAAAAGAATAAATATAAAAAAGACCGCAGAATTATTCTTCTACGGTCATCTTCATTTAGAGCTTCATGCCTCTTTTTTCTTCTTTTGGTGGCGGACTACTACCCACCGATGCAATCACGAACCTGTCCCCCATAACTTCTTTTACTCCTTGCAAAGTATTCGGCATAGGGGCATCTTGAATCGCTGTTGATTTTGGGTTATTCTGAGATTGAACCTGATTCTTTTCAGAAACATTTTCTTGTCCCTCACTTTGCTCGATGGGCTTCAGTGACAACTCTATCTTACGCTCCAAAGCAGTGAGTTCTGTTTTCAAATCCTTTAAGTCGTTCTCTTTCGACCATACGCTTTCGACTACTTGCCTGAGAATCGGTACATCCTGCATTCGCTTATCGGCATCTGCTTGGTACTTTTCCAAAAGTTTGGGCATACTATCGAGAGCATTCAGAAAGTTCAGTGAAGCAGTTTTGGGGTCTGCCGCCAAACTCCCGTAATTGTAGTTATAAAGTATCTGCCCCTCGCCACGTATAAAAAAACGGTTTTGTATCAGATCAAAACCATCTTTGTTCGTAGTTTCGGATTTTACCAATAAGTCAAAGCCATATAACGAGCCGATTTTCTCGTGTACCCCGTATGTACGTGTTTTGTCTGCTATTTCGTTCAACTTTTTACCTATAGCAACCGGATCGGCAGCTTGAAATCCATCCAATTTTACAGGATTGAGCCGCGAGCCATCAGGAGCAGTTTGTACTCGGCTATTGAAGGCTTCCACATCTTTGGTGATGCGATCAATATATCCCTTATTGGATTCTACCGTCTGCATGATATTTTCCAACTTGTATCGGCTCACAGATTTACCACGAGCGAAAGCCTGCTTCTCACTATCCAAAGCAGCGATTTTCTTTTCCAGACGTGTTTTTTCCAGCAATTCGGTGTTCCCCGACAGGATAGCCACATATTCCGAAAAGTTCATGCCGCTTTTCTCATCCATACTGCCCTCGTCAATGGTGCGAGTACCCAAGTTATTATTTTTAAGCTGCTTGATAAATAATTGCTTGTTGTGCAATAAGCCAAACTTATATGCATCGAGTGATTTTTCTACGGCATATATTTTCACATCTACCTTATTATCAGCATACAGTTTGGCTATTTCATTCCCTTTACGTATTGCCCGTCCGTCGCGTTGCTCCAGATCTGACGGACGCCACGGTGCGTCCAAATGATGAATAGCTACCGCTCGTTTCTGAGCGTTTACGCCCGTTCCCAACATTTCGGTAGAACCGAACATAACACGGATTTTACCCTCGTTCATATCCTTTATCATGGCTTTTCGTGCCCTCTCGCTGGTAGCTTCCTGAATAAATCTCACTTCGGATGCAGGGATGCTGTAATCCTCCACCAACTTGCGTTTAATCTCGGTGTATGGACTCCATTGTCCCGGTTTGTAGGTTCCCAAGTCGGAGAAAACGAACTGTGTTCCTTTCTGGGCATTGTATTTTTGGTAGTAGTCCGCTATCGAAGCAGCACAATGGCTGGCTTTGTTATCTATATGGTCGCCATACTTATCCGGGTCTATCATTCGCATATCGAGGGACATCTTGCGGGCATAGTCGGTTGCTATCAGCATCTTTGCCTTTTCTTCCCGTTCCGATAGCGGTGCACGTCCCAAAAGAGTGGCATTTCCTGTTTTGGCAAATTCCATCAGCTTACCGATAAACTCTTGTTGGTCGGGTGTGGGTGGTATATTGTGTAAAATCTCATTCTTTTCGGGACGGTCAATACCAATATCCTGTGCAGTACAGTAGTCGGTAATCTCGGAATAGAAAGAAGCCAACTCCGGTACTTTGATAAAATAACGGAAACGTTCTTTTTGCACAATCTGGTTAGTCACCGAAAACTCGTAATCTTTGGTTTTCTTGGCAAATATAGCAGCCCAAGCATCGAAGGTGTTGATACCCTGCCTTTCCAATTCTTTGGGACGCAGGTATTTGAATAACAAATACAGCTCTGTCAATGAATTAGAAATCGTCGTTCCCGACGAATAAGTAGCTCCTAAATCCTTGCCTGTGCGTTCCTGTATCGTTCGCAGGGCAAAAAGCATATTGAGTGCCCTTTGTGAACCGTCGGTATTTCCCAAGCCTGCCACACGGTCATGGCGGGTGGTAAAGGTCAGATTTTTAAATTTGTGAGATTCATCTACAAATAAATGGTCTATTCCGATCATCCGAAAATCCGACATATTATCCTTGCGGTTTTCGATCTGGTGGGCTACCCCCTCCAACTTTGTTTCGAGATTGGCTTTGCGTTTCTCACAACCTTTTAGCATCCCTCCTGAAACCTCTTTACCCTGTGAACGCAGCACTTCGAGATTTTCTTCTACGCTATCGAGTTCAGCCTGCAAGATGCCCCGCTGTATCTCCGGAGACTGCGGTATCATGCCGAACTGTTCATGTGTTAAAATCACCGCATCCCAATTGTTGTTTTTCATTTCGTTGAAAATACGATTGCGGTTCTGGGGTGTAAAATCTTCTTTGCCCGGATAAAGTACCTTTGCATCAGGGTATGCCGTACAAAAGGTTTGAGCGATTTCATGGACATTGGCTTTCAGTCCTGTAATAAGGGGTTTATTCACCAATCCGAGCCGCTTCATCTCCATTGCTCCGCAACACATAATCAAGGTTTTACCGCCGCCCACCTCATGGTCGATTATCCCGCCACCGTTCAATTTAAGCATCCAGATGGCATCTTTTTGACTCTTGTATAAGTCGGGAATACCTAAACCTTTCAGGTCGAGTCCGGGAAAAGTCTGGTGTGAGCCGTCGTATTCGGGGCGTACAAAACAGTTGAACGTGCGGTTATACATATCGGCAAGCCGGTCTTTAAATTCGGGTGTTTGTTCTCTGAGCCATTCCGAAAAGCCGTTACGCATCTCATCTATCTTGGTGTTAGCAAGCTGAATCGCTTCTCCGTCCCGTACCTTCGTATCCTTGCCATCGACTCTGACCGTTTTGGTAATATCGGGAGTCGTGTCGTGCAAGGCATGACGCATCAGGGCAATACCATCAAAGGTGCGACTTTCTCCCTTGACAGCATACTGATCACTGATCTTTGCATTTTTAGTGTTAGAATTTATGCTGAACTCATCTCGGCTCTGTGCATAATGTATATTGACGTCCGTTTCAAAGAGGTGTGAAGCAAAAGCGGCATAGATGCCCGAAAGTATCCAGCGTTCGCCGAAATTGAAATCCAGATCGTCGAAGGCTATCGGCTTGGGTATGGCTTCCTGTAAAACAGTCAAGGATTCTTTGGCAGCTTTATGTTCGGGATTGCGGTCAATAAAATTCTGCACCTCATCTGCTTTAGAGATAACATTGCCCGATATAAACTTGTCCGCTACTTCATAGCCACCAACAAGAGGATTGAAATAGATCTTACCTTTCAGTTCGTCAAGTATTCCTTCTTGTGTATTAGCCGTTAGAGAAACCATGTAGTCCAAATTGACCGCTCCGTATTTATTGAGACTGGATACAAGAGCTTCGTATGCATTATCCACTTTGGAAATCTCATCGGGATTAAAGGCTACGGGACGTTCAAAGATATCAGCCTTTATCGCTTTGCCCTCCCGATAACGTTCCAATGATAGTATTTCTCTCCCTGCGGCATCCATCTTGATAAGTTCGAGATTCTTTGCATCGTTCAGGTTTCCGAATCTCTGTGTAAAATCATCATACAGACGATTGAGCATCTGCCGTAATGCGGGATTTTCTTTCAGTGTATCGGCTTCGTTGTTGTATAGATGGTTGTAAATGTCGCGTATCTCGATATAGAGTGATGCCCGTTTTTGTTGATTCGGTGATAAATCCAAAGGGTGAAACATGGGCTGGTGTCCGTTTATATCTCGCAGATAACCTATACTATTATCGGCATCACTTACCAATGAACCATCCTTATAATGTTTTGGCAATCCATTTTCAGGTATTGGCATCGGGATGGACTTTAATCGTTCCGCCCTTTCCTTTTCCAAACGTTCGGTAGGTTTGCTTGCTGTCGGGATTTTAGCTTGTACCTCCTTTTGCTGGCTGGCTTTAGGTTGTGGTATAGGCATACGGCGACGGGAACGCTTGGGCTGTTTAATCTGTGAACGTTCTTCGGCTGAAAAGCCAAACAAGTCGTACAAGGTAACAATCGGCTGTTGCTGCATATCAGGTGGCGGTACTTCCTTTTGTTCTATCACTTCTCCCGTGTTCGTATTTACAAACAATCCGCTGGCTTCATCCTTGATGATTGTATCTTTTTTTTCTGTTGTTGGTACAGTCTTCGTCTCTTCTTTTGGAGTGGCAATGCGTGGCTCTACAACTGCTTTTCTCCCCTGTTCGGAGAGTTCCGCCCATGCTTTTCGGTTTCTGGCTTCTCCAAAAGGATGGAAAAGGACTAAATCTTCTTCAATAGGTTCATAAGCCGATTTGGGACTTAGTTCTACCATATCCGAAACAGATATTTTCTGTGTGTTTTTTGGCTTTTGGATTTGTTTTGTTATTTCGGATTGTTGTACTGTCGGCTGTGTCAGAAAATCCTCCACTTCTTGCCAAAATGGACTAAGGTCATCGGGAAAGCGAGTTTCATCTAAATTGGGTGTTTGTCTTATTTCCGCAGTGGGAGCTACCTGTGATTGTAATTGTTCTGCTGTACTCTGTGCATGGCTTTGATAATGCTGTACATCTAAATGTTGAGTAAAATCTTCATTCAGCATCCGATACAATGTGGCGGCAATGGCTTCCGTTCCTCCCGAATGAGTAAATTCCATTGCAGGTTTTCCGTAAGGGTCAGTACCTACTTTTACATCGGTTTGTATCACCCTGTCAAAGTCTTTGAAGAGGTTGTTTACAGATATACCGTTGGATAATTTACGGGATTCTATAAAATCTTGTTGGCGTTGGCTCGGTAAAATAGTTGTATTCTTACGTTGCAGGATAATCAAATCGCTTCCGACTTCTGTTCCTGCTTCCTCTGTAAACAAGTTATTGGGTAATCGGATGGCGGAAACGACATTGCAACTATTCATCAGGTGTTCACGAATCGGTTTATTCTGCTCCGAATTAAGAACTCCTTGCGAAGTAATAAAAGCTATCAATCCTCCCTCACGGGCAGCCATCACACTTTTGGTGAAAAAATAATTATGGATTGCCTTTGTCGATTGACTCACTGCGGGTATCTCATGTTTGGAGAGCAAAGGATCAAATACAGCAACATCCCCGAAAGGAATGTTGGAAGCAATTACATCATAATGCTGTGAGTATCGTCCTTCCATCTTCTCATAGCCTTCAATCCGTATTTTATCTTGTGGGTGAAGGTGCGAGAGAATCTTACCTGTCAGCAGGTCTTTTTCAAAACCTGTTACTTCTGCATCAGGAACAGTTTCTTTGAATGAAGAAATAAAAGCTCCCGCTCCGGCACTCGGTTCAAGAAAACGTTGAGGTTTGATACCACTGTTATTTAGAGCGAGTGCCAAAGCATCAATAATGGGCTTGGGTGTATAGAAAGCGGTCAGCACCGAATTTTTAAGGGAGCTTACATAGCGTTTGTATTCAGCATCATCTTTCGCTCCATCCCGTAACACTTGGTGCAATTCGGTTACCAGAGGGAACAAATCATGCTCCGAGGCTTTCCAATATTGTATATCTTCCTGTTTGGCGGCGGGATTCAACACGGCTTTTATCCCTCCGAAACCGGAATAGGCTGCCAATTTTATTTTTTCATCATCGGTAGCCTGCTTTTTCTCTTTATCGAGAGTAAAAGCAATACGTATTGCCTCGATGTTATCCCGAAGATGGGCTTTCTTATTATAAGCCATTTTCGAGCAGGATTTGTATTTCGCCAGTCAGCTCCGTGTAAAACTGATTGTACTGTGGTGTATCGGCGAAATCATCAGACAAGGTGTATTTCTGAATTGTACCCGTAAGGCGGGGCAATAGCTCCATTGCTATGCCTTCGGCTTGTGAGGGAGGTATTTCTTCGGAAAATTCTTCCCAAAGGATAGTTACAAGGGTTCGGTAGGTGGAGAAATATAAGCCTTCGTATAAGACCTTTGAAGAGGCTTCTTCTGCATAGTCATGGGTATGACCTGCTTTTATAGCTTGGCTATACGTCTCTGCTGCGGCATCACCACGTAGAGCAATAAAGTTGTGGTCAGTTGCTTTGTTGGGGTGTGTATCACGTAGGTAGGATAACAGGGATAGTCGGAAATAAGACAGTTCTGTAACTGTCGTTTTAGTTTTTGTCGCCATATCATTGATTTTTTAGTGGTGAGAAATAGGATGGAAAAAAAGGCATCCAGAGCCTTGCCCCGGATGCCACCACTAAAAAATCAATGTTAAACGACTATTCCGAATCGTAGAACAAAGACCTTTCAGTGGCAAAGATAGTGATTTTACTTAGAACGTTTCTTTTTGCTGTCACCTTTGCGTGGTGGAAACTCAAAGACTGTTTTGTAGTCCACATCAAATTTTACGATGGCATCAAAGGTGCTTCCAGTCTTGCCGCTCACAAAACCTTTAATTAAAGCAGTCTTTCCGTTCATCAAAAGATCATTGAGTTGTCCGTCCGTCAATTCTTTTTTAGCAATGGTTCTAAATACAGTCAGTCCACAACTTTCATCTTTACATTTTACCACTTTGGGATAAAATACCATCTGTCCGTTTTTACATTTTGGGCAAGGACAAGTATTACGATTATCCGTGCGTTCAATGGTGGTAGAAAGCAGCTCCGTAGTTATCTGCGAGGCATAGATTTCTATTCCCTTGTGAAATGTAGCCGCATCCATTTTGCCCGATGCAATTTTGTTTAAGGCTTCCTCCCATTGCCCTGTCATCGCTACATCGGCTATCTTTTTGTCCTTTACAGCCAGATAGACCACCAATCCTTTATTGGTTGGAACAAGAGATTTTTTTTCTCTGACGATATACTCACGAGAAAACAGCGTTTCGATAATGGATGCACGGGTGGCGGGCGTTCCGATACCGCACTCCTTCATTGCTTCTCGCTGTTGTTCATCTTCTACCTCTTTGCCTGCGGATTCCATCGAACTAAGCAAACTTGCCTCCGTATGCAATGGACGAGGTTTGGTTTGTTTTTCTTGAATCTCGCAATCACGAACAGAAAGATTATCTCCCTCCAGAAGAACAGGTAAAGCGATAGAATCCTCTTCATCGTTTGGCTCGTCTTTAGCATCAAATACCGCCCTCCAGCCGGGGACGAGTGTAACGCTTCCTTTGCAGGAAAAGTGTACGCCATCGGCATCAAGTGATACGGTGGTGTTTTCTTTGATGCAACGTTCGCCAAAGGCTTCAAGCATACGCCCGGCAACCATATCGTAGATAAGCTGTTCGTCTTTGGATAAATTACTTGCCGATTCTTCTGTGATAATCAGTGCATGGTGGTCGGTCACTTTCTTATCGTCCACCGAACGGGTATTGAGTTTCGTGTCAAATCGACTATCAATATAAGTCCCAAAAAGAGAGTGCGAACGAAGTGTGGCTATCAGGTGCGGTATTTCCTCCAACACATCCTCGGAAATATAACGGCTGCCGGTTCGGGGATAGGAAATTTTCTTCGCTTCATACAGACTTTGTGCTATCGTAAGTGTCTTATCTGCCGAAAAACCGTACTTGCTGTTGGCTTCCTTTTGAAGTGTGGTAAGGTCGTACAGCAATGGTGGTTCCTGCTTGACCTCCTTACGTTCCACTGCTGTAACCTGTATCACTCCCGCAGTTTTTACCTTTGCCGTAACTTCTTCGGCACGAGTTCGGGTGTCGAACTTATCCACCGAATGAACGGCAAAAGTAGTAGCTTCTTTTTCTGTCTGTAATTTCAAACGAAAATAGGTATGTGGCTTGAAGTCTTTATTTTCTAGATAACGACTACAAATAATTGCCAGTGTTGGAGTTTGTACTCTACCAAGCGACCACACTCCATACCCTGCGGATATTGAAAGAGCCTGACTGCTATTGATGCCTACGAGCCAGTCAGCGGTACTTCGGGCTTTGGCAGAAGCATACAGATTGTCATAATCTGCTCCGGGGCGAAGAGTTTTAAAGCCGTCTTTGATAGCTCGGTCTGTTAGCGAACTGATCCAAAGTCTTTCAAACGGAAGGGTGCATCCTATATATTCATATATATAGCGGAATATGAGTTCCCCTTCTCGTCCGGCATCGGTTGCCACAACAATACCCTCCCCACGGCTGAATAGCTCCTTGATTACTTTGAGTTGTTTCATCACACCGGGATCGTTCTTGTACTCCTTACCCTCTTTGACTTGTCGGGGCAATAGTTTAAATTCTTTCGGGAGTATCGGCAGGTTCTCTTTCTGAAATCCTGTGATACCATAATTTTCCGGCATGGCGAGTCCTACCAGATGCCCGAATGCCCATGTAACGGCATATCCGTTACCTTCCATATAGCCCTCTTTTTTATTGTTTGCTCCGACTATGGCTGCTATACTTTTTGCCACAGAGGGTTTTTCTGCTATTATTATTTTCATTTTAACATTGATTTTTTAGTGGTTGATGATAAAAACTACATTTTTCGCCCCTTACTTTTTTTAGGAGCGGCAGGAGATCGTTTTTGTTCCTGTTGCTGTTTTTGCTCCTTCTTTTCGACTTGTTTGGCGGTGGGTTGTGTCTGTCCTTGTTTGAGCGGCTCTTTGGAATGTTTGGTCGCTTCGTTGGTCTTACCTTCGTTATTGACAGCCACTTGTGTTCTGCTTTCGGCAGCAGGAGTAACTTTCTGAGAATCCTTAGCCGCTTGCTTCGCTTCGATTGCTCGTACTTGATCGGGATGCTTAGAGGTATGGCGGACTTTATCTCTGTTTTCGTCAACCCATACCCATGCATTATATTTCTGTCCTTTCTGATCGGTAGCTTCTACCTTTTGTGCACCTGAAGCATCTGTTTGTTGTTGCTTCGGACGGGATTGCATACCCTCAACAAAGATTGGTTCTTTATTACACAGCTTGGTAAACTCTTCTTTACTAAGCTGTACGCCACCTTGCTTAGAATAAATCCATACCTCATCAACTTTACGGGCTTTGGGCAATGGCTTTTCCTGTGCTTGTCCCTGTTTGGCTTGTCGCTGCTCCTTGTGCTGCTGTCGTTGTTCGTCACTGAACTTAAAATCGAAGTTTTTATTGACTGCATTGAACTGCACAAAACGATCTATCTTCTGTGGTTCTTCTCCGGGCTTCACTTTTTTATCCATGCCCTCAACCCATACGGCTTTACCTTCTCTCAATCCTTGTTGCTGTTCGGGAGAAAGAGGGGCATTTTTCAAGGTTTGAGGGATATTGATTTCAGAGAGAGGTACGGCTTCGAGTCGATTCGTCATTTTGTCGAGAGATACAAGCGAGGGGATTTTCTCACCTCCGCCTACGGGTTCAAGTTCATAAACTCGTGCTCCATGCCCTGTCTTTTGGAGTTGCTCTTTGTCCTGCTCGGAAAAAGCGATTCCCATGAATGGTTTGTCAAAATCGGGCTGTTCCTGCTTGGGATGGGTTACCAGCTTGATACTTCCATCCGCCTGTGGTTCTAATGATAAACGAGCTTGCATCGGGAACTCATTGCCGTCAATAGTCGGTTTGATATCGACCAGACCGGGAGATTTGTGTCCGTAAACCATCGCTTTGAGGGCATCCTGTAACTTGTCACCTGAAAGTCCCAACTTCTCAGTCTCTTTCCAATTGAGTTTGTTCAAATCTAAAGGTTGAAACTTACCTGTTATCTCAATATGTATCTTTACCTTACCATCAAATTTAAGGCGATACGGATCGAGGGCTTTGTCGGTGTGGTCGATACGGATAAGTTTGTCAAGAAAAGCAGCAATTTTATCTACGGCTGACATTCCGACGCCATACACACCCGTATGTGACGGGTGATTGAACTGTGCCGACATCTTCTTGAAGAAATTTTCCAGAAAGTTACTGTTGGTATCGACCTTCAAAAATTGGTCGGCATTCTCTTTGGTGGGATCGGTGGTTTTGAGTTTACCGTCCTGCTCCCCTGTGATGACTTTTAGCTTCCCATCTTCGCCTTGGGTCAATAAGACTTTAGGCTCTTCGGATTTTACTTTGTTTTGATCCATAATAAATGATGTTTTTATTCTGCATTACTATTAATGCAAAGCGAAAATACATCTTAGTAATGGACTGATTGCAAGGTTTTAAAGAGGTGGATGCTTGTGTCTGTGGTTGTCTATGGATGGTTTGGAAATCAGGGATTTTTTGTTTTCGATTTTGCTATTCAGAGTGAAAAATGCAGATGTCATTTCGTATGATGATTTGTGTCGATATCGATATTGATATATTTTATTTCAAGAGAAAATGCCAGCTACATTTTGTACCTTTGCTTAAATTTATTAATCATGGAAACAATTTATTCTTATGTACTTAGAACAGATGATGGAGCAGCACCTAACCCATTATGGGGCATTTGTACGTTGACAATATGCAAACCGGTTATAAGAAGAACAGCAAAAGTTGGTGATTGGGTAATTGGTGTTGGTTCAGCAAACGTAGAGGTGAGTAAAAGAAAATTCAAGTCATATTCTAATAAATTGGTTTATGCTATGAGAATTACCGATATAAAGACTCTTGCAGAATATGATGCTTATTGCCGTGAACACATCCCCAATAAAATACCTCAATGGGATAAAGGTGATTGGCAATCCAGAGTTGGCGATTGTATATATGATTTCTCCAATGGGGATAATCCTACACTAAGGAAAGGCGTGCATAATGAAGATTGTAGAGGTACTGATTTGAGAGGGTGTAATGCTTTACTATCCGATTGCTTTTATTACTTTGGAAAAGAATCAAAAGAAATACCATCACATTTGCACGAGATAATAAAAAAAAATAGAGGACATAAAAAGATAATGAACCCTAAAATTATCTCTGATTTTGAAGCATGGATAAATCAATTTGAACAAAATAGACTTTATGATGACCCTCTTAATGCTTGGTTCTATATGGGAGAGGTATCAGATGAAGATATTGCCAGATGTTCAAAAATATGTGCCAATGATGATATAGCTGAGGATGAAGAAATAATCAATTAAACAATGCTATAGAGATATGAAATTCCATACAGAGGAACAATTAGACGAACAAAATAAACGCCTTCTATCAGAGATTAGAAATAAAATATCTGTAAAATTTGAAGTGTTTAGCAAGCCCTACTTTGAGAATTATTCAATCAACGACAGTGTTATTGTCTACGTTAATCCGAGGATATTTAAAAATTCATCAGTTGCACATGAGTTACTTCACGCTTGGTTTAGAGTCTTGGGGTTGCATGGATCGAATATGATTTACTTGTCGGCGAAAGAAAAGCCTAAATTTAGTGTTGTTTTTGATAAGAAACTATGCGACCATATCGGCAACTGCATGGATCATTATAAAATCTATCCTAAATTCTTAGAGATGGGTTATGCCCCGGAAGATTTTTTATCTTCAAAAGGTATGCAATGTGATATAAACAGCATCAGAAAGTTACGCGTTCAAAATAATGGTGTTTATTCAGCAAAGCATCTGAATAACTATATCGGATATTTGATTTCAATATATGCAGATCATTTACCTAATGATTACTCCCAGCATTTAGCCCAAATGCAAAATGTAGAACTGGAGCTATTCGATATAGTTACCGAATTTTGGCAGGCTTGGAAGAATGTAGATATTGAAAATCCAGACCATATAACACGTACAGACTTTGAAGCTATAAATGGCTTCATTACGAATGTTGAGGACTGGACAGAAAGTAGATCAATATATTAACTGGTAACATTAATTTTGTTTCATATTTTTATACTCAAATTTATACTATGATTTTATGGATTTAACAGCAGTAGCGATAAATGATTTAAGCCCATTTGTAACAGGTGATAATGGTCTCTCTATTTACCGAAAAGGTGCAGAATTAGTGAAGTTATTTAATACGTTTGGATTCAGGGATACATATGAGTTCGATAATGGAGGACTACCTTCCAAAAATAAAGGAGGAAGAAATATGTCTCGTACCGAATACGTAAAAGATAGATTAGGTAAAATATCAGGAAAACCTGAATTACAATCTTTGCTTGAAACGATTATTAATTCTTCAGAGAACAAAACAGATTGTGCCAATGGAGTCAAAGAGATCCTTTCCCATGAAGGGTATAGTGTAGAGGTAATTAATGAACATTATGTGATAGTTGGAGGTAAAATTATCCAAAAACAAGAAATAAAAAACAATGCTCATTTTATAAATATTCAAAACCAAATATTAACAGAGCTAGATAAAGCTCAAGTCTCTATTTCTGTTGCAATGGCATGGTTTACAAATGATGCATTGTTTCAAAAATTAATAGAAAAACTGCATCAAGGTGTAAGAATAGAAATGGTTATTTACAATGATGGAGTAAATGCAAAACATGGAGTAGATTTTTCTCAATTTGATTCAGTGAAAATCAGAAGTGAACGTGGCGGAATTATGCATGATAAGTTCTGCATTATTGACAACCAAGTAGTCATTACAGGTTCATATAATTGGTCTGATAACGCCGAGTTTAGAAATGAGGAAAATATTGCTGTCATTGAAAATCCTAAACTTGCAACTGAATATTCAGTTAAATTTAGAGAATTAAAACAGCAAGGAACAAAATGAAATAATGGCAAGCATAAAACAATCAGAAAAATTAATGTTAGAAACATTGTTTGAAATGGGCGGCGGTTATGTATTGAATTTCTCAAACCCGTCTTTTCAACAGTTTATTTTTAATGTTTGTCATGTTGATATCTACACATCAAAATATGAAATGTTCGGAGATTCTAAAGCGAATCGCTTAAGAGCGTTTTGGCATTTGGAATCAGATAAAGTCGTTGGAACTTTAATTAATGAATTACTTGCTTATCGAAAAGCACACCAAAAAATCAAGGGAGTAGAATATTCTAAAACGGATGCTATTTTATTTAATGATTGCTTAAGAATAGCCAATCGTTTGAGGGGAGTGTCCGATAAAACAGCAGATGCGAATTCAGTGGATGCCGAGAAAGATTTTTTGAAAAAAGAATATCAAAATATATCGTTAGAAAAATTGAGCATAGATACTTTGGTGCTTGATGTTCTTAATCAAAGATTAATTGAGATAGAAAAGAGCATAAAGACAGGAGCTTCTCTTTCTGTTATAATCATGTGTGGCAGCGTATTAGAAGGATTACTATTAGGTGTTGCATTGAAAAACATGAAAGAATTTAATCAATCGCCTTCAAGTCCAAAGGATAAGGAAACTGGAAAGGTTTTGCAATTTCAGGATTGGACTTTAAACAACTTTATAGATGTTGCACATAATATTGGATTTCTTGGATTGGATGTGAAAAAATTTAGCCATTCTTTGAGAGATTTTAGGAATTATATTCATCCTTACCAGCAAATGAGTAGCCAATTCAATCCAGATATAGATACTGCAAAAATATCATGGCAGGTATTAAAAGCGACAATTAATGATTTGAGTAAAATAAAAGAGGTTAGTACAGATGGATGACAAATTTCAATATAGATTATCAAAAAATCAGAAAGAAGAAATAGCCCAAAATCTGATTGATATTTTACAAAAAGATTTGAAGATAATAGATCAAACTAGAGAGTTTATTATTGAGTGGTGTCGCACCGATACCTCTGGTAAAACAAAAGCCTTTTTCGATGTATGGGATATTGTCTTAAAAAACTATCTGCCTAGAACTAGACCAATTTTATTTCGGGCGTGCGAAAGGCTTAGTAAAAATGGGAAAATAGCAAGTTTTACAGGGCGATTGGAATGTGCAAGAAGATTCAGTAAAGGCAAAGGTTCTTTAATCGTATGTGATACGAAAGAACTACTCCTATTTGAAGAGAAATACTATAAACAGGGCGAATATAAACACACGTTTTATCCTCTTGTGAATGTTTTAGAAAAAGCAAAGGCTTCCGGAGGTTGTGGATTTACCGAAAGATTCTTAGATGAATTTATGGGAGAAGATGAATATATTATGCGAATTGATTTAGCGAATATGCACAGCTTTAAATGGATAAGAAATGACCTATAAAAGATATTTTTGATAATTATTAATATTTATATGCGTTTTGCACTGATAAACGATAAACTTACGGAAGCTATGCCCGGTCTTGTGGATGCGGTGTGTCCGGGCTGTGGTGCACCAGTTATTGCCAAATGCGGCACTGAAAAAACACATCACTGGGCGCATCGTAATACGAGAATGTGCGACATTTGGTGGGAAACCGAAACACAGTGGCATCGTAACTGGAAGAATAATTTTCCCGTAGAATGGCAGGAGATTTTTTTGCCTGATGAACAAACTGGAGAGAAACATATAGCGGATGTACGAGCTGAACACGGACTGGTAATTGAGTTTCAACATTCTTTCATAAATCCAGATGAACGTACTTCCCGCGAAAAGTTTTATAAAAATATGGTCTGGATTGTAGACGGAACGCGCTTAGCACGAGATTATTCGCGATTTATTAAGGGAGGTAAATTTGGTTCAATAGAATTGAAACCGGGTATAAGGAAAGCCGAATTTGGATATGAGTTTTTTCCCAGCAACTGGCTGAAAAGTTCGGTTCCAGTAGTGTTCGACTTTCTTGGTCTCGACAATGCCACCAGTGCCGATCCTATTCGCAGAAACCTTTATTGCCTATTTCCTAGCCATGACGAATATAATGCTGTATATGCGGAAATACCGCGAGAAGTGTTTATCAAAACCGCCCTTAACGGAGAATGGAGCGAGCGGGTTACTGCATTTATGGATGAAATGGAGCAGGAATATATCGAAGAGCAAAAACAAAGGCAACGAAATATGCAGCAACCGATATATTATAGAAGAAAGAGATTTATTTATCCAGCTAAAGCATATCGTAAAAAATCGCGTAGATAATATTTAGAGCTGCATTCAATCTGCAGCTCTAAATATTTTACTCCTCCTTCGGAAGCAAATACCTCAAATTCTCATCATTCCGAATACGCTCCAATTCATCAGCCACGATCTGTTTGGCTTCGGCTTTTATACGGTCATAATTCTCCTTAATCATTTCCTTCATGCGGTCTACACCGTTTTCGTCTACAAAATTGGTGATAACAGGTATTTTCTTGTATGCCTTTGTCTCGGCTGAAACCCGCTCGTTATCTACCACAATTTCACAGTGAAAAATCTTTTGCTCTATCCGTTCGTCGAAGTTATCTGCTATCGCACCCACAAACATACCTTGTGTCAGATTGGATATTTTGGACGGTGGTATCAAGCTATCCATTTGGGTAGAAATGGAAGTCGATTTATCGTTGCGATTGATGGTCATAGACTGGCGTTTTTGTAATACTTTACCAAAACGGTCAGACAAGGTTTTTGCTGTATCTCCGACTACCTGCCCTGAAAATATATTACCTACTGTGTTCATTACTACGGCAGCCTCTTTGTCTCCATAGTCACGCTTTAGCTGCGAAAAGTCCTGAAAACCTAACAAGACGGCAACTTTATTGCTTCGGGCGGTGGCTATCAAGTTATCCAATCCTTTGAAATAAATAGTTGGTAACTCGTCAATAATAACACTACTTTTGAGTTGCCCCTTCTTATTTATCAGCTTCACAATACGGCTGTTATACAATCCGAGTGCTGCTCCGTAAATATTTTGTCGGTCAGGATTGTTACCTACTGCCAATATTTTAGGATCATCCGGATTGTTGATATCCAAAGTAAACTCATCACCCGACATCACCCAATATAATTGCGGACTAATCATACGGGAAAGTGGTATTTTAGCACTTGCAATCTGCCCTTGTAATTGATCCGCCGCACCTGATTTCCATGCATCCATAAAGGGAGAAAGGTAGTTTTCGAGATCTGGGTACGAAGTCAGAATCGGAAAAATATCTTCATAACTTTTGTTCAAAAATTCTATGGCATGAGGAAAAGTACAGTATTTGCCATCCTTGTAGATTCGCAAATACCATATAATAGCAGCAAATAAGATAATCGGAGATTCAACAAAGAAGTCGCCTTGCTTTTGCACCCATGTCCGATTCAAATTTAACATAATCGTGTATGCACTCTCATAGGCATCCGAAATATCATCCATAAATGACGGGTTGATTGGATTGCAACGATGCGAACGACTTGGATCATCAAAGTTTATCACATAGAAAGTCGGGACTTTCTCATAACCTTCTCTATTGTTTAACAGATGGTTATAGGCAATAGTCGAAAGGTCAGGAAACTTGAAATCGTAAATATAGCCCGTATACCCTTTCTCAATTTGTTGTTTGATAAATTGATTTACAACGGCATAGGACTTACCCGAACCGGGAGTACCCAATACGATAGCTGCCCGAAAAGGATTTACTACATTAATCCATCCTTTCCATTGCTTCTTTTTGTACCAGAACTTTGTAGGCAGGTTTATCGAATAATCGTTTACCATCAATTTGATTTCCTGCATAAACGATTCATTTTCGTTATTAAACGGATCATCCATTAAGTTGTTTTTGAGTAAGCGGCTCATCCATGTACCCGCCATCAATAGTAATATATATCCTACTGCAATGGTGAAAATATAGAAACCTGCATTGGCTATTTTGGGAAGTGGCAGATAAAGAAGCCACCAGTTCAAAAAGAAAAGCAAAAAACCCAAAATAAGACATACATAGATATGATTCCATGTAATCTTTTCCTCCTTCACTCCCTTTGTTCCCAAACAGGACAGGGCAAGGAATACCACGGCAAATATTTTCGTCCACAATATAGAATTGAACAAACCTGCGGTACGGTTAAAATTCATCAGAATTTTATCTACTACCCCGATATTAATTCCCCACTCGTGTATTGCCTGATAACAGAACCAATAAATATTCATCAGAACGAACAAAATACTGATCGCCCTCATAAACTCCATGACTTTGGCGAGTCCTCTTAAATCATCCTCATTTTGCATAATTGTTATTTTTAAATTGTTAGAAATATAGATACCTTATAAATTTATTACTTACCTATGCTTACCTTTACACGTATGAAAATAGCAATCACAGGCACTCACAGAGTTGGAAAAACAACATTAGCTGAAAAGCTACATGAGTCATTCCCTAATTACGATTACTACACAGAACCCTATTTTGAATTGGAAGAGGCGGGGTATATTTTTCCTGAAATACCTACCGCTGACGATTATCTGGTACAGCTTGAATATTCTATCAAGCAAATAGTGCAAAGTGATCGTAATGCTATTTTTGATAGATGTCCTATAGATCTATTGGCATATATCCAAGCCACTGATACATCACAAAATCTCTCATCCCTGTTTAGTAAAGTCCAGAATATGATAGACGAAATAGATCTTATCGTATTTGTTCCTATTGAAGTACCTGATTTAATTTCGTGTTCAGAGTCAGATTTACCGGAACTACGATATCAGGTAAATAATATACTTTACGACCTCATTAGTGATTTTGATATAGAAACAATAGAGGTAAAAGGCAGCCTATCTGAACGCATACACCAAATTCAAAATAAAATACAGCAAATACAATCATAAGCTACATCTGCCTCCCATACCTCCGTTTCTTTTTCCTCTTACGCTTTAAGCTCGGCTGCTTGTTCTCTGCCCCTTCGACTTCGGGAGTAAAGACAGAAAATAAACTCCCCACCGGATCGTTCGTCTCGGAGTGTATTGATTGCGATTGCTGATTGGTAGTTGGTTGCTTATTATCGGAATGTTTCAGTGCTGGTGCTTGCAGATTCTCGCGAGGTGAATTGTCTGCAAAGCGTTCGTTAAGAACATTTGCCGAAAACTCCTTACCCAGACGAGAACCGTTAAGAACTACCCTCTGATTATGGTCAATAAATGTAGCCCCATAGATGCGTCCTTCATCGTTGCGTCGTAGCACAAGGTCGATACCTTTCTCCCGCAAAGCCGCTCGGAACTCGCTTTCTGTGCGGGTGCCCCGGAAGGACTCGGAAACGTTAGTACGGGTTTGTTTGGCTACGCTGTTTGACTTGATTGTTTCTTTCGACTTCTCAAATCGTTTCTCCAATCTATTCAAACCGTGTTCCTTACCAAACAGAGAGGATTTCAAAGGTGTACCGACACGATTGCCATCATCGTCCAATGCCGAATAAACCAACCCCTGATACGCTTTGCCCTTGTTTTCGCCTTTGATTTCCTCTACCCCTATATTATATAAGGAGAGCAAAGCACGATATTCTCCTAAAGTTTGAAAAGAATACATTTCAGAGAGCGGTTTTATGACGTTTGCCACCTGTTTTTTTAAGTTCCCCTGGCTAACGTCTATGGGAGCAAGCTGCCATGCTTCGCTCTGATTTTTCTCTTTCGAGTGCAGACCGTACTTTTGTTCTAAAGAGTCGGTGATCTTTCTGCTGCGTTCGTAATTTTTGCTGTCGCTGATTATTGAGCCATCCGTGCGTACACGGGTCGAAACAATGTAGGCTAAGTACCCAGCGCCTTTACATATTTCTATGCTAGGTTTCCAAGTAC
>OGJH01000762.1_pt1 | contig 34942 bp, 23 predicted proteins | sample 1572021 | NCBI WGS metagenome assembly OGJH01 (sample SAMEA2582098, study PRJEB24529) | metagenome | biome: Human gut stool | place: China | collected 2011
TTAAGCAATTCTTGCAAATACCTTTATAATAATAATGAACTTCCGATACCTGATGGCCGTCCATGTCTACATTCTCCACTTGTTTAATCGCTTCCGGACATTTCAAATCATAAATATGTCCACAACGTTTGCAAAGGAAATGAGAATGTACAGAAGTATCCGCATCAAAGTTTGTATTCTTTTCGTCAATCGTAAGCATTAATGCCGCACCCTGTTCGGAAAACAATTTCAAAGTATTATAAACCGTTGTCTTTGAAAGTGTCGGCATTGAAGGAGACAATGCAGTGTATATATCATCAGCCGACGGATGAATCGGATGCTCCATCAAATATTCCATGATAGCGATGCGTTGCATGGAAGGCTTGATATTATGCTCTAATAATCGATCGTATGGTTTCATCATCTTCCCTTCTTTTCAAAGTTGTATTCATTACAATTATAAATCTAATGCAAAGATAAGAAGGCTTTATTTGATTTGCAAACAAAATCAAATATTTTTTCAATAAATAGATCGGATTATAAAAACAATAGGCTATTTCAAAATGAAACAACCTATTGTTTATTAGAATGATACGATATTTTTTATTGAATAACGCGTGTACCAGCTATAATATCTGCGGGCACCTCTGCACAACGAATATATACAGATATATCACCAGAATCATCTTTCACAGTCCAAATCATGGAATCTGAACGTAATTCAGTAACTATATAAGAAGAATTCCACTCTCCCATCCAATAATCATATTCACCACTAATTATGTTACCCCAGTCTTCATCATATTCCAAGTCAAAAGAACTTGTAATATGACGTGAAGTAGCACTATCAAAATTTTGATATATTTCACAGGTACGTTTTCCGTCAACAGCCTTGCGATTAAACGTTATATAAAAATAACGAGAATCATCAAGTTTTGTCCCGTTCCATTCAGAAAGATACCATGTTCCAGCTATATTCGCAAAGTTCACCTCAAGAGTCGGTTCTGCTACAACTTCATCATCATCACTGCAAGATGTAAGCCCAGCTACAAAAAAGAAAAGTACCATCAATCTGAAAATAGTTTTCATTTTATTTATATTTTAAGTTTTCTATTAATTTCATTTACAGCTTTACCGTGAAAGTAGTGCTTTTGCTTGAATTGTGCGATCTGAAGGTTTTGCATCCAATCCTTCTAAAATAATTGAAAAATGGAACACATCTTTCACTGTTTCAGGGAGTTTTCTTCCATCAACTTTAATTACTATATCTGCTTCCGAACCGGGAGGAATTACTTCCGGCTCGGTATGAAAACTCGCATAAACAGGTAGCATTAAAGCTGAAAGACGCAGAGGCTTCTTCCCTGTATTGACACAAACAAGGCGTTCTACAGAAGAAGATTTTTTAGCCAATGAATTAAAAAAAACAGTATTACGCTTTAAACGTAATATCCCCATCACACAAGGATATCTACTCCATTCATTACCGAAAGGTAATACTTCTCCCAACAAAACGACTTTAGCAGTCGGCCATTGAGTAGATAAGTCAGTATAAACAAATATCTGTGTATCAATTGTACCAACTTTACCCCGAGGATTAAACGTGACATCAATCGTACCCTTTTTACCTGATTGCAATATTTGTTTATCAAAACGGGCTATTGTACACCCACATGATGTAATCACTTTCGTCAGACTCACCGGTTTTACCCCAATATTTGAGAAACTGAAACTACAGGTAATTGGTGTATCATCTTCTGATATTTTTCCGAAATGAAAACTTTGCCTGTCAAACTGCAACACAGTTTCCTTTTGTAATAAAGGAGGATTTGCTATTGAATCAAGTATGTCTTCAGGTACCACTTTCCCCTGTGCAATAATTTGCACAGGAGTAAGAATAACCAATAGTAGATATATCGTCCACACAAAACTTTTCATAACACAATCCACTTCAAATTAAAGCCAGCCACTTCCACCGGCACCTTTACGCACTGTAATATAAAACTCTTGAGTCTCATTATTACTAGCTTTAACCGATACTTTCACTGCACCAATCTTGAGTCCTGTTATCGTAAACTCTCTATGGTCTTCTGCACTTTTTTCAATTTTAGCAATTGTATTATCAGCAAGGGTACAGGTAAACGACAGATCATTACCGTCTTTAAAATACTTTCCGAAATTTATCTTAGTAACGCCATTGACACCTAAATAAACATTCGGCACAGAAATCTCCACACCTCCAGTAGCTACTGCTTGTAATAATTTACCTGCATTTATCAAACCTGTTCCCATCTTATTTCTATAATTAGATGGTTCCATTTGCATAGGAGTCACCTGACCGACATATCCATAATTAATCCAGTAGGTTTTGGTATCCTGAAAATAGCTATAAACATCATCAACCGATTCAAAGACTAGAGTTTTGAAATCTTCAGCACGGAAATGACGATGCTTCTGAACTGCGTATGACAATCCTAAAGCAATCACTCCGGAAACATGAGGACAAGCCATAGAGGTTCCTTCCATATAACCATAAGGATTAGTAGGATCCGCACATATTGATGGTGGCAATGTAGAATATATTTTACCTTCATCACATTTATGATAATCACTATCCCCACCAGGTGCAGCAATATTAATACCCGGTCCGTAGTTTGTATAGCTGGCAGGAGTTCCATCGGCTGCAACCGCAGAAACAGAAACACAACCAGAATAAGCGCCCGGATAACCAGCCATCGCCGCATACTCATTACCACCTGCAAAAACAGCAATACCACCTTCAATTACTCCATTAGGAGAACCTGCATTATGAATAAAGTAATCAAGTACCTCTCTCTCTAATGGAGAGCCTTTCACAAACTCCTCTTCCGAAGTATAACCAGGAACATAGGTTAACGGGTTAGCCAAACCAGAGTTCAGTCCCCAACTACATTGCAAAACTACCGCCCCATTATCTGCCGCATATTTGATTGCTTTAGCTTCCTGATACACTGTAACACCATTATCACCAGAAAAAACCTGGCATGACATAATCTTAACGCCACTATTCGGGTTGCCATTACCTCCGGCAATACCACATACTCCGATACCATTATTATTTACCGCAGCAATTGTTCCTGCTACATGTGTTCCATGTCCCGTATCAGTTGCCCCATCATAAGAAATAAAGCCCATATCCGACACAAAATTATATCCGTATCTGTCACCGGCATATCCATTTCCGTCAGCATCTTTTTTTGATGCATATATCTCCGGTTCATTTACCCACATATTTTGTGCCAAATCCGGATGATCCCAAGCCACACCTTCGTCTAATACAGCTACAATAATGGATGGATCACCAGTACACATTCCCCAAGCTACATCACATCCCACATCAACACCGGGTTCAGGAGGTACAACTTCATCGCCCCACTTATTCATGTCATCATTAAAAGCCATTCCATCATTAATGTATCCCCACTGATGCTTTAATCCTTCATCATTAAAAGCTGCATTTCGCGAACTGCGTGTAGCCGCCATTCTCTTAGTCGCCTGTTTGCTAACAAAAGTTGGTTTTATTTTCGGATCATACGCCCGCTGGATATTATGACTGTATTCTATCTGTGCTATTTCTCCTACCTTAGCCAAATCTTCAGCTACTTTAGAAAGTTCAATGTTTTTATTGAAATGCACCATATACCATAAATGTAACCCGGTTTCTCGTGTACGTGTTTCATGTCTCTGATCAACAGGAAATATACGCTCAAACTTATAAGTACCGATAATATCCAGTACTTCGTCCATTGATGGAAGTCCGGAACGTGTCATTACACCACCCATAGCTCTTGTCCGAGCCTTATCTAACATACCAGATATTTCAGGCTTGAACTTTACCATTATTTCACCTACGTTTGCACCTGTAGGAGTATTCACTATTGGCGCATTTGTTTCGGGTATGGAAGAGTCTACAATATTGTCGTTGTCCGTACAGGAAACAGACATTATTGTAAGCACCGCTAAAACTAAATATATTTTCTTCATTTTTATTCTTCGGTCAATTTTGGTTTATTCAAAGGATATAACTCATAATAGTAATCCAAATTGGCTGGCTCATTGGTGAAACCAGGTAAATTACCAGATTTGTCATAACCTATATCTTGTGTAAAGAACAAAGTGAAAGGATCCCACTTAGACAAGTTCGGATGATACTTTACCCAATCCGGAATTTCACCTGTAATAAAATTAAGATTCATGGAAACCCGAATAGCATTAGGCAAAACTCTAAAGACTTTACCTACTAAAACATCCTTCGCCGTTTTTAAAGTATCTCCTCGTGCCGGATCATTAATATCCTCATCAGTATATTTACGGATAGGGGCATCAAATGTATAAAAATTAGCAGGTAACTTTCCATAAAGCAAATTATAGGATAGATTCAAGACTTTCAGGTTCTCCCATTTTAATAAATTCTTAAATGCATTCGAACTCACATCAATCATCAATCCCGGTTCTTTTCTTGTTTCAGTCTTTAAACTAGAATAAGAACCATATCGGCGCATACCGGAAAGAGACAACGAAGTCAGCTTCGGGAAGTTTGTTGGTGTCAAAATAGTTGGTATTGAATTAAAATTATTACTACTTAAATCCAGCGATTCCAACGTTCCTCCCAGTTTCGTCAGTTCATCAGGAAGTTTAGTAATTCCATATGCATAAATGGTTAAATGCTTCAAATGTTTCAATTCGCATACAGCAGTACCCGGACTCAAATCAAACAATAGCATTGTATTAGTATTACTGCCAAATGAAAGAGTTTCAAGATAAGTAAGCTTAGCTACCTCTTCGGGCAATTCCTCTTTCGTAGATATCATCGTATAGCCTACGGAACGTACACGTCCTAACATTGCAGGATTCTCTTTTACCTCCTTGTCTTTCTTTTCCCACAAAATAACATTACGCCAATACTCCATCTTTTCGCTAGTGTCCCATTTTGCCATTGTATTAATCTTCTCTTGAATTATAATCAATGCCAATGAGTCACCTGAACGGGTATCTGTGATTTCCGGTGCCGCTTCCTGTATGACTTTCAATACAGCTGATTCGATTTCTCCTTCTTTGGCATCAAAAGAAACCATAGCAGTGCGTTCCTTCGGATCTGTATTCATCTTCCAATTAAAACGCAATTTAGTAGTACGCGGACGAGCTCCCTGATTTAAATTCACTTGATATCTAGGTTTCTCCACCCAATCTTTTTTGGTGGCGTCTGTAGCAATATTAATATCAAAATCTACATTACTAACTACAGATACATCAAAAAAGCGTTTTCCATATTTTCCCATATTAGGAACTTCAACTTCTTTGATGCTTATACCTATTGACTTATTATATCCCTGTTGATTTACTTCAACCTTTTTTGCAGCAACACCTTCCGGCATAAAAGTAATCGTAGCCTGCCGCATATCATGGCTAAGGGTCGTATCAACTACAATCTTACACTCCGTAGCTCCTACCCCATTGGCAGGCATTATTTGAAGCCATGGCTGATCCACTTTAGCTATCCATTTTGTACCGGAAGCCACTTTTACAACTTCTGTTCCACCTGTAGCATCGAGAGTTACAATCTCGGTATCGAGAGTGAAACCTGAAATTGCGTTATCATCAGAATCGTCACAAGCAGACAGTATGCAAATACCACCTACCAAGAAACTGAAAGCTATTTTTAATAACGATTTCATATATACTCTTGTATTTTTATTTTCTATCATTTTATTCTAACTCCAAATAGTCACAACCACGAATATCTTGTGATCGATCATAAATCAATTGGTAATAGCCCGCTTTTATATAGGCACACACAGCAGAAATATCTATCGAGATATTGGGATTATCCTTAATTTCAAAGATGTAAATACGAGATGAAATCGTATCAGTAATCTTGCGGAAATCATTGCCACCGAGGTATAATGCTCTAAGACTAGGACACATACTAATTCCTGTCGGCCAGTCACTAACAGTACGGTTTCCTTCTTCATCGCGTTGGTTACGCAAACCAAAGACAGTCAAATGATCTACATTTAATGGACCGGTCGGGAACTTTTCAAAACGGTTATTACTCAAATCACACCCATAAAGATACGGAAGTCTGGTAGCATCAAATTCCTTCGGCAACTTTGTTAATTTATTATTCGTCAAATCCAGCGTTTGCAGCAGATATACTTTACTACCTTCTTTTAACGAACCATCCGGAAATTCTTCCATTGCATTTCCACTTAAATTCAAAGCGGTAATCGGAGAATTCTTTTTAAATAAAATACTTGGGAAAGTTTTTAACCTGTTATTACCCAATGACAAAGTTGAAACATTAATACCTTTGAATGTACCATCATCCGCTCCTTTAATACTTGAAATCTTATTAGAGGAGAAATCTACAGACGACATTACGTAGACAGAGCTTGCATCAAAAATATTAGGAAATTCAGTCAACTCATTATTAGAGAACGAGAAAGTTTCCACATCTTCATATCCACAGAAATTATCCGGGATTTCTTTGATCTTATTATGATCCATTGTCAACTGTACCAAATTAATATCGCTTCCCAATGCAGGAATCTCTGTCAATTGGTTATTCGAACAATCCAATTTTCCCAACTTCTTAAAATTACTGAAACTTTCCGGCAATTTCTTTAGTTTGTTATTGGTCAGATAAAGTATCTGCAAAGCTCCCTTTCCACTTCCTTTGGCCAATTTATCCAAATCTTCATAGAAGTTATCTGAAGTAATCTGCGGGTTATTGGCTGCATTTAATAGTTGCATATTGGTAAGTGTAAAAAGGGCAACTGGCAACCGTTTCATTTCCGGACAGTTGTACAACTCTACATCCGTCAGATTAACCAGCTTGGATAAATCTGTACCCGGATCAAAATCTGTGAAATTACCATTAGCAATATATAACTGCTGTAGTTTAGTCAATTTACCAATGCTCTTATCTACCCCCGTAATACCATTCGTTTTATGCCCAGGTGTTACATCTTTAGGCGAAATACCGGCACGAGTTTTTATAGGTTTCTCAACCTCTTTCCCCTGTAATTCAAATCCCAACTGCAGAGGTTCCGAGAACTGTGAACGAATATCTTTTTTAAGAAACTTAATGTAATAATCTCCACGAACGGCCTCTAGCTTGGCATCCGTCAGATTACCTCCTCCAAGTGTTTCAAAAACATTCTCTCCTACCCGGTCACTATGAGTCCCCAACGTCAAAATTTTCAATTCTGTTAATTGTCCGATTGCTTCCGGCACTTTACCTTTCGGACCGAATGCACCCAAATTCAAAATTTCGACACGGCCTTCGCTGTTGATGTCAACACCAGGTTGCTCACCCCACATATCCATTTCTTTATCAAAATCCCAGTTCGCACCGTACGCATAATTATCACCTGAATATTTCCAATCGGGTCCTCCCAGTGCTTCCCATATAACCTTCAATGCCTGATAATCTTTGAGTTTGGCAGATGCTTCTTTCAAATAGACTGGCACATAAGCCTCTGTTGTTTTATTATCTTCTACAACAAAAGAGTTTGAAGCAACAGAAGAGTTATTGATACGTTCAAGTAATTTTTCACTTCTGTCTAATAATGTATAACTTACAACCTGATAAGTACCTGCCCTTAAACTAATCAGAGAATCACAAACAGATACAGCATACTGATACACCTTTTCTCCTTCTTTTTCTCCTTGCTTTTCTACCTTCTCTGTATATTTTACAGGTATCTTATTTAACGATATATTCGCTCCTCCCAAGAAAGTGTTTCGAATTGCTATATTGACATATTTAATATCCTGAAACAAATAGGCGCCTGTTCCGGGAGCATCCGTTGCCGAACGAGTACTTATGTCTTTTTTCAAAATAATCTTTATGCTTCCACTCTCAACTACATTTACTGTAATATCTTGTTGTGTAAGACCACCATTAACTACTCTCAATACTGTCTTTTCAGCAGGTTCTCCCGATAAGATCTGTGCCAGTTCGTATCCGTCTATCTTATAAAGATAGAAACCTACCACGGTATATTCACCGGCTAACAGTTGCAATTTTTCACTTCTTAATCCAAACTCCGCATCTGCACTACTGGTAGCTCCCAGCCCGACCGTCTGAACTACTTCTGTTCCGTCATCATTGTTCAAAAGAACAATCTTCATTTTCTGTGCTTCACCTAAAGACTCCAATTTATCTACAGTAGAACGGGTCATGTCTGACTTCCCATAGGACGCATGCTTATAAAGTTTAAATTGAGCGTACCCATATCCAGCCTGTAATTCATCATCATCATCTGAACATCCGGTCATACCTATGCCCATAGTCATAAGCAGACATGAGATGCAAAGCATTTTTGTGAATAATATTGTATATTTCATAAGCTGAAAAATATTTTATTTTCTTGTTTTTATTTACTTTACAGAAGTATTACATTTTTACTTCTACAATCAAGACTCCAAAAGTTTCTCCGGTATTTGAATTTTGAATCCTAACAATCATCTGCCCTTTTGCGCCGGCAGGTATGTCAGTTATATTAAAATAAGGAGGAGACGACCAATCAGGACTAGCAAAAGCTTCTTCCCAAGATGACTCGTCTTCTGATTTGAATTCTACAGGAGTCATTATATATCCCGACCCATATCCGGAAGGACACAATGCCAATTGTGAGCAAGCACCTTTTAAAGTTAAACGATAGACATTAGATATTTCATATTCTTGTTTCAACGTTTCTTCACTCTCACCTTCGTCGACCAGCCATTTAAGAGATTCAACTTGATTCTCGGTATCTTTCACAATATAGCCTCTTGGCATACCCATTTGTTTTAGAGCTACAGCATATTTCGAATAGGCCGCACTTAACTCACCGTCAACTAAAACTATATTATCAAAGTTTTCTTCTCCTATTGCATCATACACTCCAACTGGGAAAATCATTAAATAACCTTCCCTGTCGACAGCATCGTTTTCTCTTGCAAAAAGTTTGATTTCCCCCTTCATATTATCTTCTATATAAAACCAGGATTCATCGCTTGAGACACGAGTATCAATAAAATTCTCTTTATTAATAAATACAATCTTATATTTATCATCTTTCGCCGTTACAGTGAAAATAACAGGAGCATCGTCCCAATTAGTTTCCATTCCTCCCGAAGAAGCATATTGGTTACCGTCTAACGAGAAATTCCATTTTGCATATTCTCCCATTGAATATTCAATCATATCGGCAGGGATTCCATCATATTTCACAGGAATCTCTGCAACTTCTTCACCTGCTTCATTTTCGAATACCAGATTTCCTTTCAACGGATTTTTAGTATATCCTTTCTCTATTTTCGGGGAAATCGCAGTCGTACTTACACCTGCAACATCTGAAACTTGACTACAAGAAAGCCATTCAGGCCAAGATTTAAGCCGCCAGTCAAAATTAGACTTCACTTTAAAAGAAGTTACACTAATTCCATAAGCCACAGTAGCCGGAGATTCATCCGAATATGGATTTCCATCTTTATCCAACAAAACGATTTCATATCCGGTTGCCGGACGAGTCACTTCACAGATTACTTCTTTATATCCGTCCATCCACAAAGAGATCTCCGATTTATAAGATTTCAGCAATTCAGTAGCCTCATCGAGCACTTTAATAGTTACAGTTTGCTTACCAGCCTCACCGGAACAAGAATTTACTTCCTCACCTTCAACCACAAATTTACACCACAATGCAGACGATGTCAGCCTCCACGAAGAAGTTGCCTCAAACTCTATTTGAGTAGTTTCATCTACTACTCCTTCAATCTTTTGCAAATCCGGCAAAGTCGGCTTTGTCTTATTGTCATCATCATCACTACAAGCGATAAATGAAAGACAAAGCGCAAATGCCAGAAACTGCAAATAATATTTCATCTTTTTCATACATTCCATTTTTTAATATCCTTCTTTTTGTAACAAAGCAGCCTCTTCGTCACTTATCCACTCCAAAATATTGATGTATGTACCTACCGTATCTATGCCTTCAACATACGCTCTCATATACTGAAAAACAAAACTCTGACATACATTATAATATGATGTATATATAGAAGGCTGGTCTATCATCAATTTTCCATTTCCATGAATCGTATTAAAAATCTCCGCTGTACTGCCCACTACCTGTCCTTCCATACTGACAAATGGTTCCAACGGATCGGACGGATCAAACTTCAATTTGATATCATACCCTTTGCAGAAGAAGTCATGCATAATAATAGTGTTCTCTTCTGTCGCTTTCTCCGTTTTAATCAAACGCATATCCGTAGTAGTCATATAAGCCTGGAAGAAAGTAGATGTAACTTTACAATATCCAGTAAATACATCCAAATTAAACGGACAAGATTTCATCATTTCAATACGGGTTCTGGTTCCGTCATATATCTTCCATTGAGTATCTTCTTCAGATACTAAACGTAAAGTAACAGACAATGAATCTGTCTTCTCAATATTATCATAAAGTCCGCGTACTTTCAGATTTGCCACTCTTTCACCGGCTTTTATCGTTACCGAATTAGATTCAATAACATAGTGTTTGTTTTCAATAGCATTGCTATTTTTATCATCTACTTCCACACCGAAAGTACGATCATGGTCACAAACTACAGTCGATACCACAGGTACAGAAAAATAGTCATTACTATTCTGCACCGGAAAAAGAGACATTGTATCGGCGAACATAACGTAATCGGGACCACTATAGGTAACCTTGGACGAATCCTCACAGCTAGATAATCCAATCAGGAATGTTACCAGAATGCCTATTCTTATAAATAATCGTTTCATTATTGTATTTTTTTCTTTATACATTACTTATTACTCTCATTCGGTTCAAGTTCTGCTCCCGGAGATTCCAATTCATGTTGCGGAATAGGCCATACAAAAGACGGATCATCTTTAGCAACCTTTAATTCGTTACCCGGAGAAACAGTAGAAATCTGCACCTTACGCTCGAATCCTTCATGCCAACGTTTCAAATCATTCATACGGAAGCCTTCCATATAAAATTCCTTTACTCGTTCTTCACTGATTATCTTAAACCAGTTTTCACTAGTGATCGGTGTAGAACCTCCATATGAAGAGTAACGTGCCATACGCAAAGTAGAAATATCGCTACCAGCCTTTCCATAAAAAGCACTTCCCTTCTGACAGTAAGCCTCTGCACGGATCAAATATTGTTCAGCTAAACGAAAAGGTTTCGGCATAGATACAAACAATATTTGTTTTGCAATAAAATCTTGATTACCCGCATACTTAATCAAAAGAGGCCAAGTCAGCCCATGACTAAACCCTGTGGTAGCCGTTGCAAAATAGGCATCATAACGTAAATCTGCCGTTGCATAAGCATCAAGTACCCATTTGGCAGGTACATAATCTGGTTTATAATACGTATAATCATAATTCAGAAATACAGTACCTAACGCCCCACCATAAGAAGTCGTTTCAAACTGAACTTTCCAGATAATCTCGGTAGCATCATCATATTGCCACATATATTGAAAATCATTATAAGTAGTCGAGTAATTTTTCTGGGTCGCATTTGACAAGAAATACTTCTTACTATCAATCACTTTACTGGAATATTCAATAGCCTTATCCCATTTACGCATATACAAATACAAACGCGCATAAAGAGAGTTGACTGTACCAATCGTAAAATAAGCTGAATTATAAAGAATACTGGCATCGTCATCATCCAAACTCAAATAATCGGCGGCCTTTTGCAAATCATCCAGTACAAACTGATAAGAATCCTTTAGTGAAGCCCGTTTCAACGGTTCAGGATTAATATAACTAGTTCTTAATACAACGCCTAACTCATTGGCTGCCAATTCGTCACTTTCATAAGATTTACAGAAACATTTCAATAATTCAGAATATGCCAATGCACGGGCAAAATGCACATGCCCCCTATAATTATCCAAATTTTCCAGTAGATCATCATCTGTCGTGTTTTCTGCCACTTGATCTATATAATCAAATACAAAATTACAACGACCGATAATTGTATACAAGCTTCCATAGACTTTCTCGATTTCTTTATTGGCCGACAGGATTTCATTACGCCAGATATTGCCATAAGTATTGGTATATCCCTTAACTGCGTATACCAAATCAGTCTGAATGTCAGGAAGTAAAGTTAAGTAACCACTATAAAGGTTCTTCGTTTTAAATCCGGCGTAAATACCGACTACAGCCTGCTTTACATCACTTACTGTCTTTATAGCATCTTTCTCTAAAATAGCATCCTCCGGGTACTTATCAAGGCAAGCCGTTACCGAAAGCATCACAGCTATCAGAGTTATGTATAATTTTATTCTTATTATCATTGTTATCTTTTTTTAGAATGAGACCTCTAATCCAAATGTGAATTGACGCGACATAGGATATCGTGCTTTATACAAATGCGAACTAGTTTCAGGATCCATACCGGAAAAGCCGGTAAATGTCAACAAATTCTGACCTTGGGCATAAATTCGAGCACTGTTTAAGAAATAAGTCTTGCGCAACCACCTTTGTGGGAAGGTATAACTCAACATTAAATTTTTCAGACGCAAAAAAGAAGCATCTTCCAATAAGTGTGAATCCATTTGCGGAGATACACCGTGACGCGGAATATCTGCCATATCTCCAGGTTCTTTCCAACGATCATAAAGCATACGTTTCGATTGATTGTAAGCGTCAAAAAGTCCGCCGCCTTCTTCAAAATAACGGTCATTGTTAACTATCCAGCGATCTGCAACCCAACTAAATTGAGCGCTAAGAGATAACCCTTTCCATGAAAGTGTTGTACCCAAACCACCTTGCCACGGCGCATGATGGCTTTTTCCCATTAGAACCTTATCGCTTTCACGATACTCTGTCGTAATTTCTCCATCTTTAGTATACCATAGAGCATCACCATTAACCGGATTTACACCAGCGTAGCGATTCAGGTAAAACTCACCGATCGAATGTCCGACAACCATTTTCAAGCCTGTATTTGCATCTTCGTATTCCGATACTCCATTATAAAGTTCAGTTATTTTATTCTTATTATAAGATACATTTGCATTGACATTCCAAGCAAAATCCTTAGTACGAAGTACATCTGCATTCACTGCCAGCTCAATACCGCGGTTGACCATAGCACCTATATTTTCCCAGCGAGAATCAAAACCTTTATCTGCATAAGAGGTTGGCACTTCCATCAACATATTAGTTGTCTTTTTATTATATAATTCAATGTCTACATTGAAACGATCAATAAATCCTAAATGCAAACCAAGATTAGTCGTCCATGTCTGTTCCCAGCCTAAATCCTCATTTCCAACCTGTCCCGGAGCTATCCCCGAGCTTCCGTCATAATTAAATCCACTGGAAACAAGTGCGAGATGCGTATAATTATTGATCGTTGAATTCCCGGCTGTACCTGTACTAAATGATACTTGCGCATTTGTCAACCAGTCGTATTTCTTCATAAAATTCTCCTTGCGAAGATTCCACATCAGACCTAAAGAGCCGAAAAGCCCCCAACGATTCTTATCACCAAAACGGGATGAACCATCCGTACGTAGAGAAAAATCCACATAATAACGTTCATCATAATTATATTCACCACGGAAAAAGAATGAGAGATAAGAATAGTCTGAAGCAGGCGTATCTCCCCATGAACTTGCAGATGTTCCTGAAGTAATATTTGTTAGATAATCATTAATTTACCCCCTGGTCGTTACATTAAAACCTTCATAATGATAATCAATTCCCTCCTGACCAAGTAATAAATTGAAAGAATGGATCTCTTTCAACATAAAACGATAATTTATAGTATTCGAAATACTAAGATTCAACATATCATACGAAGTACGCCTGGCCCCTCCATAATTATTATTAGGTTTATAGCTAGGATATGACTTGTAAAAAGAAGTATTATGTGAATAATCCGCACCTAATTGAGAACGGATAGTCAGCCCTTTTATAGGAGTAGCTTCCGCATAAAAAGTAGATAGAACCTTATATTTTTTATTCAGCAAAGGATTATTTTCCATCCATGCTAACGGATTCTCTCCCAATCCTTTCCAACTATTGTCATCCTGTATGGCCAAACTTCCGTCTTCTTTATAAGGATCCCAATAAGGCAACATAAAATGAGCCGCAGAAATAGGAGCATACAATGCATATTCACCATCATCACTTTGTTCCACTTCCTGATAAGCCAATGTAGAATTAGTTCCGATCTTCAACCAATTGTTTGCTTTTGCTTCAACATTCGCACGAAAATTAAAACGTTCAAAAGTAGAACCCACTGCGATACCATCCTGATCGTAGAAACCGCCTGACACAAAATAATTCACTTTATCAGTGGCTCCACTCACCGACAACTCATAATTCTGCAAAAAAGCACTATTATTATACACTTTATCCAACCAGTTGATATTAGTCTTACTCAATTTTGAATAATCCTTTCCATCATCTAATCCCACTTCTTTCTCATATTGGATTCGTTCTTCCGTATTCATTAGGTTCCAATTTTCCTGAGCTAATTGTGAGAAACCCAGTTGTGTCCGGAAAGTCACCTTTGCAGCATCGCTTATACGCCCACGTTTTGTGGTAATCACAACTACTCCATTAGCAGCACGGGCACCATAAATAGAAGTAGAAGAAGCATCCTTTAAAACTGATATACTTTCAATATCATTAGGACTCAAAGTATTAAAATCCGAACTTGATATTGCAATACCATCTAAAATAAATAATGGTTCAGTACCGGAATTAATAGAGTTTACACCACGAATTTGAAATGTAGCCGGTTTGCTAGGTTCACCGGAAGTCGCAAGAACCGTTAATCCCGGCGCTTGTCCTTGGAGAGCCTGGTCGAAACTTGGTGTCGGCACATTTTCCATTTTCTCGGCTTTTACTGTAGAAACAGAACCTGTTATTGTTCCTTTCTTACGTACACCGTAGGCCACTACCACTACTTCATCCACTTGTTGCGCAGAACTCTCCATCGTTAAATCAATACGAGTAGACGTACTGACTTGCTTCTCAATCGACTGCATACCGATATAAGAAAACTGCAAAATGGCAGGGAATTTCGTCACTGTGATACTGTAATTACCATTCATGTCGGTAATTACTCCGTTCGTCGTACCTTTCTCCAAAACAGACACACCAATCATCGGCTGATTATCTTCTGCCGAAAGAATATGTCCCGTTACCTGATATCCACCCTGTGCAAAAAGCAACAGGGGGATACTTGTCAGAGTAAAGAGTACAAACAAGAGAATTGATTTTCTCATCTTTGATACTTTGAGTTTAAATTAATGAAATTGATTTATTTTTATAGATTTATCTACAATAAGGAATACGCAGTCTTCGCGTAGAATAATACATTCCTTCCCCAAAATCGGTTTATGTATATTCTGCACCGACTTGGGATAGGCTATTATTATCTATAAATATAGAATAGGAATAGACTAACTTGGCAAATTCTTAATATTACGCCAAATATCCAAATAGATTTTTCGTGTTACCGCTGCTGTGTGAATTAAATGTATGACCATCTGCTCTCTTAAGTTATAAATTAAACACTAATATCACTTGTTCTGCTTAGGTGTTATAGACTTCTAATATTATTCTATTTTGGCTACAAATATATATTATATTTAAATAAAAGAAACAATATGTCGCATATTTCATACCATATTTCCACTTATATCTTTTTGATACATATTTAAGTATGCATAACCTCTTAATGAAATAAATCCACAACATATTTTAAGGTCAGTTGAATATAAACGTTCATTTTGATAGTTGCTTTAATTGCTCAAACAATAACATCGCAACTCATACAAAATAGCTTATTAAGAGGATTCAATACAGAAAAGATAATTATTCAAAACTATTTCCTATTTTTGCACCCATTATATATAAATAAGGTATAAAATGAACTACGGATTTGTAAAAGTAGCCGCAGCCGTACCACACGTAAAAGTGGCCGACTGTAAATTCAATGTAGAGAAGATAGAAAGTCTGATTGCAGTAGCTGAAGGAAAAGGGGTGCAGATCATTATTTTCCCGGAAATGAGTATTACCGGATATACTTGTGGTGACCTATTCGGACAACAACTTTTGCTGGAAGAAGCAGAAATGGCCCTGATGCAGATTCTGAACAACACCCGTCAATTAGATATTATTTCTATTGTCGGTATGCCCGTAGTAGTCAACTCGACAGTAATCAATGCAGCCGTAGTGATTCAGAAGGGGAAAGTGCTAGGCGTTGCAGCCAAAACCTATCTCCCGAATTATAAGGAATTCTATGAACAACGCTGGTTTACCTCGGCCCTCCAGCTAACAACAAATAATGTGCGACTATGCGGACAGATTGTTCCTATAGGCGCTAATCTACTTTTTGAGACTTCAGATACCACCTTTGGTATTGAAATATGCGAAGATCTTTGGTCTGCAATACCTCCAAGTTCCTCACTCGCACTGCAAGGTGCAGAAATTATTTTCAATATGTCTGCCGATAATGAAGGCATTGGAAAACACAATTATCTTTGCTCTCTCATCAGCCAACAATCCGCACGCTGTATTGCCGGATATATTTTCTCTTCTTGTGGCTTCGGAGAGTCTACTACTGATGTCGTTTTTGCCGGTAACGGATTAATTTATGAGAATGGTTCACTTCTTGCATGCAGCGAGCGTTTCAGTATGAAAGAACAGCTTATTATCAGTGAAATCGATGTGGAACGCATCCGGGCAGAACGCAGGATAAATACCACTTTCGCCGCTAATCAGGCAAACTTAGGAGACAAAAAGGCAGTCTCCATTACAACAGAATTTGTCAACAGTAAAGAACTTACTTTAACCCGGAAATTCAATGCTCATCCTTTCGTACCACAAGGAATTGAGCTAAATGAACATTGCGAAGAAGTATTCTCCATCCAAGTGGCAGGACTAGCACAAAGATTAGTCCACACCGGAGCTAAAACAGCCGTAGTCGGTATTTCAGGCGGACTAGACTCAACACTGGCACTGCTCGTCTGCGTAAAGACTTTCGATAAACTAGGATTATCCCGGAAAGGTATTCTCGGAATCACAATGCCGGGCTTTGGTACGACCGACCGCACCTACCATAATGCGATTGATCTAATGAAATCATTAGGTATATCCATCCGTGAGATTAGTATTAAAGATGCCTGTATCCAGCATTTTAAAGATATAGAACATGACGTGAATGTGCATGACGTTACATACGAAAATTCGCAAGCACGCGAACGTACACAAATACTGATGGATGTGGCCAACCAAACTTGGGGAATGGTTATCGGCACAGGAGATTTATCGGAGCTTGCACTGGGATGGGCTACTTACAACGGTGATCACATGTCCATGTACGGGGTAAATGCGAGTGTTCCCAAAACACTTGTGAAATATCTAGTGCAATGGGTGGCAGAAAACGGTATGGACGAAAAATCGAAAGCTACTTTGCTTGATATTGTAGACACTCCTATTAGCCCGGAATTAATTCCGGCAGATGAGAACGGAGAAATTAAACAGAAAACAGAAGATTTGGTAGGTCCTTATGAACTACACGACTTCTTCCTATATTATTTCTTACGTTTTGGTTTCCGGCCTTCCAAAATATTCTATTTGGCAAAAACTACATTCAAAGATATGTATGATGAAGAAACCATTAAGAAATGGCTTTCCATTTTCTTCCGTCGTTTCTTCAACCAACAGTTCAAACGTTCTTGTTTGCCCGACGGTCCTAAAGTAGGGAGTATTTCCATTAGCCCACGGGGAGACTGGAGGATGCCTAGTGACGCAAGTTCAGCTATGTGGCTTAAAGAAATAGAGGCCTTATAAGAGTAGCCTATCAATAGGCTCATGCCACCGTACTGGCACAACTGTGCCAACGGTATGGCATAGTTGTGCCAATGCGATGACACAAGTGTGACAGAGTGATGGTAGAGACGTGACATATTATAACTCTCCGCCCGCCATTACTTCTTCTCTTATTTGCTCCACATTGGTTTCCTTGATTCTTCTAATAATATTCTTATAGATTCGATGAAAGCCATACCCCCCTTCTATCATTTCATGGATGGCGTCCTCTTTTGAAACATTCTGAAAAATGATACGATAAAACGCACAAACAGCCCCTGTGCGGTCAGAACCGTGGTGACAATGGAAAACAATAGGCGCTTTACGATTTTTAATAATGCGTAATGCTTGTATCAATTCCTTTTCACTAATCGAATGAGCTTTGGTTTTTACGCGGTGAAGCTTTATACTTGTTCCTTTTGCTTCGTCATTATCACTATGTCTATTTCGCAAGTTAAGAACCTCTCTGATACCATACTTTTCCAAAGCTTTAAAATCATTTTTTGAAGGTTGTTCCGAACGGTATACACCCGAATCTATCCTATATAGATTAGTTAAATCACTGTTTGGCAAAGTAATCTTATCCACTTTCAGATTTTGCCCGAAAAGAGAGACAGATAAAATTACACAAAACAGACTTAGCAGGATTCGTTTTTGCATAAACATGATAGACACTACGCTAAAACCCATTTAAAGAACACCTTTACTGGATGGAAGCTCAAAATGATAGATATCACGTTTCAATGCCATTTTTAAGGCACGAGCCAATGCTTTAAAGATTCCTTCTATTTTATGATGTTCATTCTGTCCTTCAGCCTTGATATTCAAATTCATCTTTGCAGCATCACTCAATGACTTAAAAAAATGAAGAAACATTTCTGTAGGCATCTCCCCTATTTTTTCACGCTTGAATTCAGCATCCCATACCAACCAGGGACGACCACCAAAATCCAGACAAACCTGACATAGACAATCGTCCATCGGCAAGGCATAGCCATAACGTTCGATTCCCCGTTTACTACCTAAAGCCTGATAAATACATTCACCCAATGCGATAGCAGTATCTTCAATCGTATGATGCTCATCTACTTCCAAATCTCCTGTCACACGAATGATCAAGTCCATACCGGAGTGTTTTCCAATCTGTTCGAGCATATGGTCGAAAAAGCCAAGACCAGTGGAAATGTCGCAAGTTCCGTTTCCGTCAAGGTTCAAAGCTACATAAATATCCGTTTCTTTAGTTGTGCGACGGACTTCCGCTTTCCGTTCACCGGCAAAAAGGAATTCGGCTATCCGGTCCCAGTCAGTAGTTGCAAGAGCACAGACTTCTTCTAATCCTTTTTCTTTCAGAGCGTCGGTCGAGTCTTGCAAATAAATTGCCCGGCAACCCAGATTTTTGGCAAGTTCCACATCCGTAGGACGATCACCTATCACAAAACTTCCGGCAAGATCATAATCGGGACTATTCAAATACTTCACCAACATTCCCGTACGTGGCTTGCGAGTAGGCGCATTATCTTCAGGGAAGCTACGGTCTATCAGAATTTCATCAAAAGTAATCCCCTCTCCAGCCAATGTTTTAAGCATCAGATTATGGGCAGGCCAAAATGTTTCTTCCGGAAAAGAAGCTGTACCCAATCCGTCTTGATTGGTGACCATTACAAATTCAAAGTCAAGTTTACTACGGATGAAACCCAAATTACGGAATACCTTCGGATAGAATTCCAGTTTTTCCAATGAATCGAGCTGATAATCAATGGGAGGTTCGATTACCAACGTACCATCTCTATCGATAAATAATACTTTCTTCTTCATAAATTATCCTTGATAGTTTTTAAGGGCGGCCAGTAGGGTATTATTTTCTACACGAGTACCGACAGTTACACGCAAACAGTTGCAACAAAGTGAAATATTATGACGATTACGCACTATGATTCCTTCACTGACCAAATAGTTGTATATCTTCACAGCATCTGTCACTTTAGCCAAAAAGAAGTTGGCGTCAGAAGGAAACAATTTGATGGTACATGGAAGTTTTTCAAATTCCGCTTCCAGATAATCACGTTCTTCCTTCAATGTTTTCACCCAACGTTCTATCTCATAGTGCTTATGCAACATAGAAATAGCTTGTTTTTGAGTCAACTGATTGACATTATAGGGATATTTGATTTTACTAAGAATGTCTATAATTTCTTTGGAAGCAAAAGCCATTCCCAAGCGAATTGCAGCACATCCCCAAGCCTTGGAGAAGGTCTGGAATACGACAAGGTTGGGGTATTTATCCAGCTCTTCGAGGAAAGACGGAGCCTGGGAAAAATCATTATAAGCCTCATCCAGCATCACCAATCCTTCGAACTGACAAAGCACCTTTTCTATTTCAGAACGGAGCAAATCATTTCCTGTCGGATTATTAGGCGAACAAAGGAAAATCAATTTGGTGTGTTCGTCGGTAGCCGCCAGCAGTTTATCGGCAGAGAACTGGAAGTCATCATCCAGTAATACTTTCCGATATTCCACATCGTTCACATCGGCACAAACCTGATACATACCATAAGTAGGGTCGATGGCTACGACATTATCTTTTCCCGGTTCGCAGAATGCACGAAAAACCAAGTCGATGGCCTCATCGCTACCGTTTCCAAGAAAAATATGTTCAGGGGATACTTTTTTGATTTTCGACAACAACGTCTTCAGTTCGCACTGCATAGGATCCGGATAGCGGTTATGAGGCGTATTGTAGGGGTTCTCGTTTGCATCCAAGAAAACAGAGGCTGTAACTCCTTTATATTCATCTCGTGCCGAAGAGTAGGGGTTTAATTTCCAGATATTCGGCCGGGTTAGTTCTTGTAACGTTTTCACTTCTTTAAGTTTTAAATTATGAATTTTGAATTGCTTTCAGACGAACTGTGACGGCATTTTTATGTGCATCCAGCTGTTCATTAGCCGCCATCTCTTCAATAGCAGGACCGATAGCTTTTATTCCTTCCGGGAGAATTTCCTGAAATGTAATCTTACGGATAAAACTATCCAGACTTACACCACTATAGGCTTTGGCATAACCGTTGGTCGGCAGGGTGTGATTCGTTCCGGAAGCATAGTCGCCGGCACTCTCGGGAGTTAACGAACCTAAGAAGACAGAACCTGCATTTATCACACGTTCGGCCACTTCCATATAGTTTTCCGTTTCTATGATTAGATGTTCCGGAGCATACGCGTTAGTCAGTTCCAATGCTTCATCCAGATCCTTCACTAAAATCAATTTACTATTCTCCAGTGATTTCGCTGCAATTTCACGACGGGGAAGTTCTGCTAATTGACGCTCCACTTCTGCCATCACCTCTGTTTGCAGTTTCTCGGAAGTGGTAATCAATATAGCCTGGCTATCTATTCCGTGTTCTGCCTGTGACAAAAGATCTGCTGCCACAAAAACCGGATTGGCAGATGCATCAGCCAGAACTTCCACTTCTGAAGGACCGGCAGGCATATCGATAGCTACATCACGCAAGCTTACCAACTGTTTGGCGGCTGTCACATATTGATTGCCAGGACCAAATATCTTATATACTTTGGGGACACTCTCCGTTCCATAGGCCATAGCAGCAATAGCCTGCACACCACCAGCCTTGAATATTTTGCTGACACCTGCCAGTTGCGCAGCAAAAAGGATAGCCGGATGAATATTCCCATTTTTATCGGGAGGCGTGCAAAGTACGATTTCCTTGCATCCTGCAATTTTAGCCGGGACAGCCAACATTAATACAGTTGAGAAAAGCGGTGCTGTTCCACCCGGAATATATAAGCCGACCTTTTCGATTCCCACTGATTTTTGCCAGCAAGTTACCCCATTCATAGTCTCTACTTTCTTCCCGACAAAACGCTGGGAAGAGTGGAATATTTCAATGTTTTGTTTAGCTAAAGAAATGGCAGCTTTCAGTTCATCGTTTACTAATGTCCCAGCGGCTTGAACCTCTTCAGGAGTCACAGCAAGTGCGGACAAGGTTACTTTATCAAAAGCAGCCTCATATTCCAATACCGCTTTATCGCCTTCTGTCCTTACCTTATTTATAATAGAACGAACAGTATCGAACAAACTTTCCGTATTTAGTGCCGGACGTTTCAAAAGTTCCGTCCATTGCTCTTTTGAGGGATATTTAATCAATTTCATGGTTCATATTTTATTAGGAACGAATTTTCGTTCCTATCTATTTATACAATCATCTTTTCAATCGGCAGTACCAAAATACCTTCTGCTCCCAGTCCTTTCAGTTTTCCGATGATTTCCCAAAAACGTTTTTCATCAAGTACTGTATGAACAGAACACCAGCCTTGCTGTGCCAATGGCATCACTGTAGGACTCTTCATACCGGGCAATACAGCTATGATTTCTTCCAGTTTGTCTTTTGGAGCATTCATCAATACATATTTTTTATCTTCGGCTGTTTTTACTGCGTTCATACGGAACAGCAATTCTTCGAGCACTTCTTTTTTCTCTTCGCTCATGTTCTTGTTGCCAATCAACAATGCTTCCGACTTCATTACAACTTCCACTTCTTTCAAACGGTTGCTGACCAAAGTAGAACCGGAGCTTACAATATCAAAAATGGCATCAGCCAATCCAATACCCGGAGACACCTCTACCGAACCGGTTATCACATGTATTTCAGCATTTACATTATTTTTTTTCAGGAAGTTACGAAGAATCACCGGATAAGAGGTAGCAATCTTCTTGCCTTCAAACCATGACAAACCGGGATATTCAATGTCCTTCGGCATAGCCAGTGACAGGCGACATTTGCTGAATCCCAGACGTTTGACGATTTCTGCATCTTCCTCCTTTTCCATAAACTCGTTCTCACCAACAATTCCCAAATCAGCTACCCCAGTAGCTACCGTTTGCGGAATATCATCATCACGAAGAAATAGAACTTCGATAGGAAAGTTAGAAGACTGTACCAACAAGGTACGTTTAGTAGTGCTTAACTTGATATCTGACTCTTCTAAAAGTGCCATTGTCTCTTCGAAGAGACGTCCTTTGGCTTGTACTGCGATTCTTAACATGACTTTATTTAATTACTAATTATTAATTACAAATACAATCTGCGTTGAAAAAACAAAAAAGGCTTACCGTATTCGGTAAGCCTTCGTTATCGTTTATATAGTTATACACAATATCATCCACGCCCACCGATTATTCGTTAGGAAAATGATGATGATGATGTGTAGCTGTATATTTCATATTTCTTTTATTAACTGCGACAAAAGTAAAGCATTTGTTTGATACTACCAAACATTTATCACAAAAACTTGAGTTTTTATTTCAAATTAATGGTAATATCTCTTCCGATTCTACATCGCATTTCGAAAAATGCATTTCATCTTTCGACTTTTCTTTCGAGAAAGTAAAGTAAGTACAAACTGATTCTGTACATACTTCTCCATCCTTATTATATAACTTTGCTTCAACAATAACGATGTTACGCTTTACCTCTTTAATAGACGCACGCAGTACTATATGAGAATCTTTGGTATCAATCGATTTCCGGTAACGAGTTTCCATCTTCGACGTCACCCCCGTGGTTTGTAGTTTACGAAGTATAACCCAGGCACAGATTTCATCCATCAAAACAGCTTGAATACCGCCATGCAAGGTATCAATCCAGCCTTGATATTCGGGACGTGGTTTCCAAATGCTTACCACTTCGTCACCATCTTCGTAAAATTCCATTTTTAATCCGGCTTCATTATTGGAAGCACAACCAAAGCAGTTGTACCCTTCCAAACCTTTCCAGGGGTTTATTATCTTCTTCATAGTTCTCTCTTTTAGTTAGTTTTACTTCCCAAATATAAGCAATTTATGGAAAAGAGAAGCCTTTTTCGTCGATTTACTTTCTTATGCAACGAATGGCAAAGGCTTTTGTATCAATACCTGCATTAGATTCTTCAATGATATCCGTATCACTTTTCAGATAGAAAACCTTAGTATCGATAGCGGCATTCGCATTATCCAGTGTCCAATATGCCAGATGTTTTTTCTCGTAATCAGTTTGAAAAGCCCCCACATACATTCCTACAGGTATTCCATTAAAACCGGATAAGTTAGTTGCAGGCTGTACCTGTTCTCCTGCTTTCAAAGGTAACCAAGTACCTGATTTCAGCAAAGAAGCCTCTCCATTCAGATAATCTTTTAAAATATTCCAGTCTTTCCAATCCGGTATACTCCAATGAATAGGTAGAATTTTATTAGAAAGTACTACATTAGCTGTATAAAAATAGTGTTCCGTAGCAGATTGCAGATATCCGACAACATTCGTTGTCACTGCATCCAGTCTGGGAAGTGCTTCACCGTCGACATAGGAAGATACCTCCAGATTATCCCGCATCCAATATTGAGTTCCGATCTTCACTAACGGATAATTATGAATGACTCCTCCACGTACATCACGAACGATATCTTCCAATGCCAAAACTGGTAGTATGTCATCTGCCATTGTAACGGATAAAGAAACGGTTCCGTCTGCCATCACATATACATTATTACGAATCGGCAAAGTTCCGTCAACATAGGCCAATGAGTGATCTTCCATATTCCATGATACGCTTCCTCCATTCACTTTTCCGGATTTCCCTAGTAACTGTGCCACAACACCTTGAGATAAGTCCACACTACCATCTTTTTTCATCGGATAGACAACGATTGCCTGCGAAGAAAATTCCGAAGTAACAAGATACTCCTTACATATTTCGGCTACTTGCTTTCCTGAATGTAACACTTTATACACATTCGACTTTTCAAAAGTCAACTTCGAAACATCTATGTATTTATGAAGCGTGACCGATTCTGTATGATCTATTTCGGTTCCGTCCCAATCTCCGATTTCCCCATTCACTTTACTCATTAATACATCTTCGGCTGATACAAACTTTATTTCCAATTCGCGCTGCTTTCCACTTTTTAATTGCAAAGTAGATGGTAATAGACTGGTATATAATTTTCCTGCAGCTTCCAACGCTATGTATTGGTATCCCGGAGTCGCCTCCTGAGGTATCAGAATCAATTCTTTTCCTATCAGTCGACCATCTTTTATCTCCCATTCTCCTGCAGGAGTAATATCTTTCTCTTCGGAATAACCAGAGAAAGTCTTTTTCTGAAAATCATAACTCGTTTTAGTATAAAAGCCACTCACCGAAAGCGTAGGATTAACGGATAACATATCTTCCAGATTCTCCCCCTCTCCAGGAATAAGAACAATTTTCAGACGAAAAAACTGATGATTATAGGTCAGAGTGACCGCCTCCTTACTGGCTAACACCTCTTCTTTAGAAGCAATCAGGAAATCGGAATGTGAATAATCGTCGGAAATATTTTGGGTCGTCGCAACTGCCACCTGCATTGTACTTTCTCCTATCGCCACTCCACTCTTTTGATAAGGATAATAACTGATTAAATTCAATGTAACTCCATCATCCGGATAGAATACTGACTCGTTAGATTCAAACTCACCATTGGATGAACGTATGAAATGAAGATTATCCACATAACGTTCTTCTTGCATTGTAGTAGTTCCGGCAAGAGCAAACAGGCCGACTTCATCCCCTTCAGCAAAGTTATTATTTGCCATACGGGTACTAACTGACTCACGAATATCGGCAATAAATTTCAATGGAATATCTCCATTATTAACACTATCCTCCTCTTCCTCCGAAATATGGTTCACACAAGCACTAAGCAAGATAGAACAAAAAACAAGTAAACCCACGCCCCTTTGTAGATTATAAAATAGTTTCATCACATTTATTTTTTAATTTCCCAATAGAAACTTTTGATTGAACAGAAAGAATGGCATAAGAGGAAGTATTCGCTTTCGGTTATGGGATACTGAACAACACGTCTGTTGTACTGAGGAATCATCAATTTCAAGATATCATTTTGATGTCTTGAAAGCAAAAGTATATAATTATATTAAGTCGAAGTATAGTTTCTATAGGAAAATTTTACATTTTTCATCTATAACGCAAACAATCAACAAGTTACAAACGACTAGTCAGGAACAAAGAATTAAACTCTCACATTATTATATTAAGAGCCTACTAATTTCAGAAAGAATATCCCACTTCTATTCCGGCAATGTGTCTGCCTTGCGAAGATGCATATTGATAACAATAGAATGCATCCAACGACCAACGTTTGGCTAAAGCTATTTCCACTCCGGGACGATAACGCATACGACTGGCCCTCCAAAAAGAAGCATCATCCAGACTCTGATAGATTTCAACAGAGAAATAGGGGGAAACAATTCCTTTTGTAGGAGCATAGGATAATTTCAAGCGGGAACGCAAACGAGTTTCAGAGTTGCCACGATCAAAAGTCTGCTGAAATCTTTCCCTTACAGCTACTTTCAACCATTGATAACGAAAACTGGCAGTAGCAGTTATATGATAGCGATGCCTGAATTTCCAGTCCGAGTCACCCAAATTCCGAAGATGGGTTTCATAGCCAACACCCAGATTCAAAAATGAATAGGGCCGGTAACTTCCACCAACAATAAGTCCCCAACGATCCAATTTACTCACATCATCTTTCATGCGCAATTCCAAATCACCTGAAACTGAAAACCGGGAATCTATCTTATGATTTACCTTGAATTTAGTCCATGTATTGAAATCGTCACTTTGTGCCCATGCAGAAAACGATATTCCAAACAACAGCACAAATAATAGCCAAGTCTTAGTATTTAATATTATTCTACTCATTGATTTTCGGGTTAAAGTTACAAAGATAACAAATTATCTCCAGCAAAGAAAAATCATGATACTGAAATAAATCTGAAAAGATTAGCGACTTCTTTCCTTTTTTATTTCCCAGATTTTACGTACGTTTGTGACATTCTAACAATCCCTTTGTGAATTGAAACCTAAAATGCTATATGTGCGCAACAAATATTCCCGGTAATGAACGTTCGCTTGTCATCCGCCTGATAGCCGGAGATGAAGAAGCATTCTGTGAACTTTATGCGGCTTATAAAAATCGCCTGATATATTTTGCGATGCGTTTTCTCAAATCACGCGAATACGCAGAGGATATCTTTCAGGACGCCTTTACTATGATTTGGGAAAGTCGTCGTTTTATTAATCCCGACACATCTTTTTCTTCTTATTTATATACAATCATGCGCAATCGGATTCTAAACCATTTGCGCGAGCAGGCAAGCGAAGGCCGGCTGAAAGAGCAAATCCTTTCACAAGCTATAGACTATAGTAATGAAACGAACAATAAAATCATTGCCAATGATTTACAGAGGCTTATATCTCATGCACTGAAACAACTGACTTCCCGCCAGCGAGAAATATTCGAAATGAGCCGTGAGAAACAAATGTCTCATAAAGAAATAGCAGAAGCGTTGGGGATTTCTGTCAATACGGTACAAGAACATATCTCATCTTCTTTGCGTTCGCTTCGTATGTACTTGGAAAAACACTCTGTTACCGACACTGACCTAATTTTATTTCTTATCTGCCTCAATCTTTAGCGGGAGATAGTTTCTAACGGCATATACAGTTAAAGGAAGTTAACTATACCCTAGACATTCTTTTTCTTTGTGTACTAATTATACAAAGGGGAAATTAAGATATACCCGGATTCTAAATAACAGAATATGAAGAATACAGAAAATAATAAAAAACTATATCGCCGTTATCTGGACGATCTCTATACAACAGAGGATGCCCGGCAACTACTGAACAGTCTGCACGCCCCGGATAATCATGAAACACTCAATGAGTTATCTTCCGATGTCTGGGAAGAAGCAGCCACACAGCAACCTCATACAGATCTTGAACGTGAACACTATAAACGAGAGGCACGTCAATTATTGAAACGCATAGAACATAAAAAACGTACTTGGTTCCGTCGTATCGCAGTTGTTACCGCCAGCACTGCAGTAATCGTTTGCCTGGTACTGGGAGGATTTCATTATCTGGAACATCTGAATGAACAACAAATTATCTATCTGGAAGCCTCAACCTCTTATGGCGAGCGCAAACAGATTCTTCTGCCCGACGGCACCCAACTAACACTAAATTCCTGCTCGCATGTCCGGTATCCGAATAATTTCACAGGAGAAGAGCGTAAAATAGTACTGGAAGGTGAAGGATATTTTCAGGTACACAAAAATGAAAAACAACCTTTCATTGTCAGCACCCGCCGTTTCGATGTACGTGTACTAGGAACCTGCTTTGATATAAAATCCTATTCTTCTGATGAAATCGTATCTGTAGAAGTGGAAAGCGGAAAGGTGCAGGTAGATTTGCCGGAAGCGATGATGCGGTTAAAAGGCAAAGAGCAGGTACTTATCAATACCATTTCAGGCGAATACAGCAAACGACGGGAAGAGCGACCGGTAGCCATATGGAAAAAAGGCGGTCTGTGTTTCAACAGTACTCCGATACGTGACGTGGCAAAGGAACTGGAACGAATGTACAATTGCCGTATTACATTTGCCGACGGTAAATTCAACAATCTGATTTCTGGAGAACACGATAACAAGAGCCTGGAAGCAGTTCTTCAATCTATCGAATATACAAGTGGTATCCGGTATAAGAAGGAAGGCAACCGCATATTGTTACATAAATAGTGAAAAGATATTAATTACACCCTAGTATATAGTTTACGGTGTGTATTACCTTGTAGAACCTTGAACATTTAATTTATAATTTTAGAAAGACATATTATGAAAGCACCCGGTTAATTCCATCTCAGAAAAATAGGAGCCGTCTCTCAGAGAAGCCCCTATTCCGTAATCCGGACAGATATTCATTCGTTTCGACCCGTGTGAATAACGTATCTCGTATTACAAGTCTTTGTTTTAAATAATCTATTCAATTACTAAAACGTACAAATTTATGAATAATCTTCCTAATATAAAAAGGAAAGGCAGAAATGTACATTCATTTTTAGCTTTTTTACTATTCGTATGCTTGTCATCATTGCCTTATTATACACAGGCACAAGAAAAGAAAAACATTACGCTGGATGTCAAGAATGAAACTGTAGAAAATGTATTCAATCAATTAAGCAAACAGACCGGCTACAAATTCTTTTATGATCAGGAAATTGTAAATGCCGCCCCACGTATTTCAATCAAAGCACGTAATAGCTCGTTAGAAAATATTTTGAGCAAGATAACAGTACAGACCAATTTATATTTCAATAGGAAAAATAATACCATCTCCGTCGGCAAACAAAAAAGCCGGGAAACAATAAAATCAACAAGAACCAAAACCGTCAACGGAACAGTCACAGACCAGAACGGTGACCCCATTATCGGTGCCAATGTATTAGTAGAAGGTACGACAAACGGTATCATTACCGATATTAACGGAAACTATTCTTTGGCAAACGTAACCGAAGATGCTACTATTCAGTTCTCATACATCGGGTATCAAACAACCGAGGTCAAAGCGAACAGTAAAGAGTTGGCACGTATCATACTAAAAGAAGACAGCGAACTGCTGGACGAAGTAATAGTAGTAGGTTACGGTGTACAGAAACGCAGTGACGTCACAGGCGCTATATCTTCCGTAACTTCCGAGAAACTGAATTCTACCCCCTCTTCCAGCCTAGGTGAAATGCTGAGAGGACAAGCTGCCGGTGTGCAGGTTACCATGTCCAATGCCGCTCCCGGTGGCAGTTCGAATATTCTGATCCGGGGACGTCGTTCGCTTTCCGGCGGAAATGATCCTCTTTACATCGTGGACGGTGTCCCGATGACTAGCATAGATGATATAAACTCCAACGACATAGCATCGCTTGAAGTTCTAAAAGATGCTTCTTCACAATCAATCTACGGTGCCCGTGCAGCCAATGGTGTCATACTGATCACTACCAAACGGGGACAGACCGGAAAGATGAAAATCAGTTATAACACCTACGCCGCTTCACAAAGTATCCATAAGAACTTTGAGTTTTACAATGGAGAGGAATGGGCTGCTTTACGCAAGGAAGCATACTATAATGCCAATCTTAGCTATGATGAAGCCGACTGTTTCAGAGGGTTGATGCTCGACGTTCTTAAATCAGGAGATTATGTTGACTGGGAAAAACTAATGATAAGCTCCGCCTGGCAACAAAAGCACGACATCTTGATACAATCCGGCGGGGATAAAACAAAATATGCTTTGGGACTAGGATATTTTGACCAGAACGGTATGGTTCCAAATTCGGGATTCCAACGTTTAAGCGGACGATTGAACATCGACCACAAACTACTGAAAAATCTGACAATAGGCACGAACTTCTTATACACCAAATCATGGAAGAAAACAGCAGACGGCTCCTTCAATTCATTTATCACCATGCCGCCTCTAGCAAAAGTATATAATGACGATGGTTCTTTGCGTGAAGATGTAACCGAAGCCGGAGAATCCCACTACAACCCATTATGGAATATCGACTACTCAAACAATAAAAGCCAGACCGACCGGTTATTGATCAACTTTTTCGTGGACTGGAAAATCACAAAGGACCTGTCATACCGTGCAAACGGAAGTTTGAATACCAGGACTGTCCATAGCAACACTTATCAGGGGACAAAGCATACGACAGGACGCAATAACAATGGAAAAGCGACTGCCGGCACAAGTTTCTCTAACGACTACCTGTTCGAGAATATAGTCAACTACGTGAAGGATTTCAATAAGAACCATCATTTCGACGCAACCTTTATGCAAAGTGTCAATGTCATCGAATGGAAAAATCTGGGAATAAACGGTACCGGATTCGCAAACGATGATTTGACTTATAATGCGATAGGCTCTGCCAATGAATATGGTACGCCTACCTGGGAATTATCTGATAGAAAACTATTATCTTTCTTGGGACGTGTCAGATATAACCTGTTCGAAAAATACCTGTTCACCTTCGCTTTGCGTGTGGACGGTTCTTCCGTTTTCGGAAAGAATAACAAATATGGTTATTTCCCTTCGGGAGCCTTTGCCTGGCGGATAAATGAAGAATCCTTTTTAAAAGAAGCCAAATGGCTGTCCAACCTGAAACTCCGTTTAAGTTACGGTGCGGTCGGCAACCAAGGCGTTACCCCTTATAAATCACTTGGTTTGACAGATAGATACCTGACCGAATTCGGCGACAAGACTGTCATCGGTTATCTACCCGGAACGGAATTGACCAACCCTAACTTAAAATGGGAAACGTCCACTTCCGGAAATATCGGACTTGATTTCGGATTCTTCAACGGAAGAATCAATGGTACGATAGAATACTATAATACCAAGACTACCGACCTGCTTGTCACCAAGTCTATCCCAAGCTCGCTCGGATATTCCACCCAGACTGTAAACCTGGCGGAAATGAAGAATAATGGTATCGAAATAACGCTTAATACCACTCCCGTCAAAATCAAGGATTTCAGATGGGATATCAACTTCACTTTCACTAAAAACAAGAATGAAATTAAAAAGATAGACGGACAAGTTGACGAGAATGGAAAGCCGCTTGATGATGTGAACAACAAATGGTTTGTCGGACATCCGATGAATGTATATTACGACTATCTATTTGACGGCATCTGGCAGAAAGATGATGATATTGCCAATTCCCATATGCCGACAGCCACTCCGGGCAGCATCAAACTGCGCGATGTCAACAACGACAATCAGATAACAGCCGATGACAGAGTAGTGATGCAACGTGACCCCAAATGGATAGGTACAGTCGGCACATCTTTCAATTATAAAGGATTCGACTTATCCGCCGACCTATATATCTCTCATGGAGGAACTATATACAACCCTTATCTGACTACATTTGAAAATGGTGGTGACTTGACTGCCAAACGGAACGGTATCCGACGTAATTACTGGACACAGAATAATCCGTCTAATGAAGCCCCTGCGCCAAACATGACGCAAGCTCCTGCATATATCAGTTCATTGGGTTATCAGGATGCATCATATGTCCGTCTGCGAAACGTTACTTTTGGATACAATTTTCCCCGTACACTTATCAGCAAAGCATACATGCAAAGCCTGAGACTCTATATGACACTGTCTAACTTCTGGACGAAAACCGATGTACAAGCTTACGGTCCGGAACAGACTCCGGGAGATTATCCCGAACCCAGGACTGTATTATTTGGATTGAATGTGACATTTTAATAAGATAAAATCATGAAAAAGAGTATATTATTTATAATTACAGCCTGCTTCCTGTTCACCAGTTCCTGCTCCGACTTCCTGGATGAAGAGCACAAGACGAAGTATAGCTCCGAATATGTATTCGGAACACCGGAAGGCCTAAAACTCGCAGTCAATGCACTATACGCATTGCAACGTTACTACGCAAATGATACTGAAAATGCCACCATCTTCGCTTTAGAAAGAGGTACGGATTTAGCTGTAACCAACGGCGGAACCGGTAATTTTTACGGTATCTATGACCCTAATTATTTAAAGCCATCCGCCAGCCAAGTAGGCTTCATGTGGCGTACAATGTATCAAATCATAGGCAAGGCCAATGAAATAATCACCGCAGCCGAGGACTTAGAAGATACCCCTTCCTTACGGGCTACCGTCTCAGAAGCAAAATGTTTCAGAGCACAGTCTTATTTCCTGCTATACCGCACATTCGACAGAATATGGCTGAATATGTTGCCGACTACAGCCGAAAACGTCAACGACCCGAGAGATTTTCATGCCGCTTCTGAGAAAGAAGTGTTCGAACTTATTTACGAGGATTTGGAGTATGCCATTACAAACCTCGACTGGGTATCCGACGAAGCGGGAAGATTCACCCAGGCTGCCGCCCGTCATATGAAAGCCAAAGCCGCATTATGGCTTAAAGACTGGGATACAACTTTAGAGCAAGTGGAAGAAATAGAGAAATCGGGACATTTTGACTTGATTGCATTGAATGAAGTATTCAACGCCGGAGACTTGAATCATAAAGAAGCGTTGATGGTACAACAGTGGAGTAAAAATCCGGGCGGTAATTTATCCAACGCCACTCCAAAAGGAAATTACTATGCTGCCTATTTCATCGCCCAATACCGTACCGAAATCGGTGGAACCGCAGAATATGCCTGTTCTTATGACAACTGGGGATATACTTACGGAAGATGTCTCCCCAGCCCCTATTTATTCTCACTGTATGACAAGGCTAAGGACAAACGTTATCAGGAGTACTATATACACCAGTACAAAAATACTACTGATAAAAACATCACATACGGTTCGGCTACCGTAAAACCCGGAGATTATTTCCCTCTATATAAGAATGGAAGTATTAATAAGAATGTATATCCAGGATGCATCAAATATGGGGATAAATGGACGCGCACCGCTTCGGAAACACGCAGTTATAAAGATGTAATAGTATACCGTCTAGCCGAATCCTATATAATGGCAGCCGAGGCAGCCTTGATGAAGAACGACCAGACATTAGCCAAATACTACTTTAACAAAACATGGGAAAGAGCCGGAAACAACAAATTCACTGGCATGCTTACCATGAAAGACATTATGGACGAACAAGCTCGCGAACTGTCTTTCGAAGGTGACAGATGGTATTTCCTGAAACGGTTGGGAATACTTATTGAGCAAGTCAAAGCATACGCTGGAGATCCGGAAATTCCCGCATCCATTCTCGGACGCAACAATCTGCCCGCTAACCCGCACTTTGTGCGATGGCCGATACCCGAAGCGGAAGTTATCAATATGGGAGCCGAAAATTTCCCGCAAAATGTAGGATACAAATAATAACTGAAAAAATATACATATAATAAGATGAAAAAAAAGATTACCATAATAACACTGCTGTTCTGCTCTTTCGTTACGGGCTTGTTTGCCAATACTCCATCATATGATATTTGTATATACGGAGAGTCAGCTTCCGGAGTAATTGCAGCGATACAAGGCGCGCGTATGGGTAAGAAAGTAGTGCTTATATCGAAAAACAACCATGTCGGCGGTCTTGTCACGTCAGGACTGACAGCCACCGACATGAACCGTAATGACCTGATAGGTGGTATAACAAAAGAATTCTACAACAAAATATACGATTACTACCTGCAACCTGAAGTCTGGCGCAATCAGGACAGAGAATCATTCATGGTTTCAACATTAAAGCGTACATATAAAGGGAAAAATGATGAAAGACAGATACAATGGGTTTATGAATCTTCAGTAGCCGAACGAATTATGCGGGATATGTTGAAAACGGCAGGAGTAGAAATTCTTTTCAACCACCGGCTTGATCTGGATAAGAACGTCCGGAAAGAAGAGAATATAATCCGGAGTATCCAACTGGAGAATGGAAAGGTAATTGAAGCCAAAATGTTTATAGACGCTTCCTACGAAGGCGATCTTCTGGCACGTGCAGGAGTATCCTACACAGTAGGACGCGAATCAAATCTGCAATACGGGGAAACCTATAACGGCATCCGCCTCAATTACGACCAAGGAAAAGACCTGACAAAAATAAGCCCTTACATTAAAGAAGGGAATGTAAAATCAGGCGCCTTGCCCTACGTTACAGATCAGGAATGGGGCAAACAAGGGGATGCGGACAAACGCGTGCAAGCCTATTGCTACAGAATGACTCTGACAAACGACCCCGATAACCGTATATCTATTCAAAAGCCGAAGAACTATAATCCGTTATGGTATGAGATATATGCACGTATGCTAAAACTGGAACCGGAAACAAAACTTCAGCAAATTATAACATTGACTCCTATGCCTAACAAGAAAACGGATACCAACCATCTGGACTTCTTCGGAGCAAGTTATAACTATGCAGAAGCCGACTATAAAACCAGGCAGGAAATAGAGCAGTTACATAAAGATTATGCGCTGGGCATGTTGTGGTTTCTGGGACATGACAAACGTGTACCAGAACATATCCGCAAAGAAATGCTGGATTGGGGATTGCCTAAAGACGAATTCACTGACACCCAGAATTTCCCTTATCAAATATACGTACGGGAAGCCCGCAGGATGATCGGAGCATTTGTAATGACATGAAATATTGTCCGCTCCAATTTTATTTAG
>OGJH01000780.1_pt1 | contig 34282 bp, 26 predicted proteins | sample 1572021 | NCBI WGS metagenome assembly OGJH01 (sample SAMEA2582098, study PRJEB24529) | metagenome | biome: Human gut stool | place: China | collected 2011
CAGGTCAAAGTCAGCCGTTCCCTGCGAGATTTGGCATATAAAGCCATGCAGGCAAAAGAACGCCTGACCGGAACGCTACAGCGAGAACCCACCATTGAACAGATTGCAACGGAAATCGGGGCAAAACGGGAAGATGTTGTGATTGCACTGGAAAGCATCACTGACCCCGTTTCCCTGTATGAACCCGTCTATTCCGATTCCGGCGATACCCTCTATGTGATGGATCAAATCAGCGATCGGGACAGTATGGAAAACTGGCTGGGAGAACTCTCCATTCGGGAAGCCATGCAGGGATTGGGACAGCGAGAGAAAAATATTCTATATCTGCGATTCTTTCGAGGCAAAACACAAATGGAAGTCGCCGGAGAAATCGGCATCTCACAGGCACAGGTTTCCCGTCTGGAAAAAGGTGCTCTGCTCAAAATCAAGGCAGCCGTACAATAATTTTTTCACCAGTTGGAATAAGGGACAAAAATAGAAAAGAGCCGCTCTCCTTTTTGGAAAGCGGCTCTTGTTGTCTGTTTGATTTTGATTTTTATGGATGCTTACGGAATTACAATGACCGGATAACCAACCTCTATGGTATCAAACATTTCTGCGGCTACATCCAATGGCAGGTTGATACAGCCATGAGAACCATTGGTCTTATAGATGTCGCCACCATAGGCAACTCTCGCCAGGTCGTGGAAGCCGATACCGATTTCTGTGAAGTTCATCCAGTAATTGACCGGTGCTTCGTAACCCTGTACGGCATAAGTACCCAGAACGACATCCTTTTCCATCGTCCAGACACGATAAACACCCGGCGGTGTTGCACGTTCCGGATCGGATGCCAGACCCGTTACACAGTCGGATTCAATCACCAATTCGCCATCTTTATAGACAAATACTTTCTGGTTCGTGATGTCTACTTCTGCGTAAGAATCGCCGATGTCATCCGTTGCACGACAATAGCCTCTCTGGCTGTATTCCGGTTCTACGGTGACGGATTCGCCTGCAAGGATGTATTCTTTCAGCTTTTCCACGGTTGCATCTACATCCGTTTTCCAGCCATAAATTCCATAATCGCCAAGCGGTACTTCAATTGTTCCCTGCATGGTGGAGTGGAACGTGCGTGTATAGCCCGGTACAAAGGTATCATACTTGACCAAGTTTTCATTGACCCATGCCTTGACCTTATTTTCATCGACAGAAATTTTTCCGTCTGTATCTGTTGTAATCCAGTCCGCAATGGTGCTGGTATCCAGAACTTCCTGTCGGTCATCAAAGTCATAGGTAATCGTCAGACCAGCCAGCGAGTTGGCAGCATCCAGAGCAGCTTGCAAGTCTTCGGACTTGACTTCTGCCTGTAAGTAACAGTCTGCATCTTCCAGCTTAATCGTATTATTGCCTTCCCGCATCTGTTCCAGCGTATAATTCATTAAAATCGTAGCGTCAATCATATCGCCGTTATCTTCCGGAACAATGGAATAAGTGCCGTCGCTTGCCTTTTGAATATGAGCATCTGTCGGCGGTGTTGTGCCCCAGCTGTAAGAGAGTATCAGGTTCGAGAGGTTCGATTCCGAATAGGAATTGACCACAGAAACCGTATATTCCGACTTGTGCAGCAGATGTGTAAACCAAAGTACATGGCTCTGGCTGGTGACTTCATCCATTGCACCATCTTGGAAAGAAACGGTCGAGCCAAATTCTGCCCCGTCAAAGTGTACCTTTTCGCCACTCTTTTTAATAAAGGTAATGCCTTCTGTGCTGGCACTATTCAAAATCTTCTGTTCTGCATCCGCTAATGTCATTCCGCTGACATTGACACCATTGACATAGGTTTTTGGCAGCAGCTTGCTCCGGTAAGAGAAATAGCCAATCAAATAACCGATTAATAATAGTACAACCAAGACCAGTACTATAATACCAGCAATCTTTCCGCCTTTTCCGGAAGATGCCACATCCGAACCGCCATAATATTCCGGTTCTTGCGGACGGCTGTTTCTGTTCCGTGGCGGAACGGGCGGCGGCGGTGCACTGCTGCGACGGTGCACATAACGATGTGCCTCGGCAGCGGTTGCAGATGGCGTTTCTTCACTATAAATTCCCTGCGAAGCAGAGGCAACGGACGCTTTAATCTGCCGGAGTTTTTCTGCCTTTGCCTGACCAACAGAACGAGGCATTGGTTCTGGCTGATTGCCACGTTTTCCCCTTTGAGCTGGCTTGCCGTTTGGCATATCAGAAATCCGTCTTTGTTCCGGTTGTTTCTTCTTTCTCGGGCGATTCGATCCATCCTGAAAAGCAGCCTGCATTTGTTGTTGCATCTGTTCTCTGGAAAGCGGAGCCGGACTGCCGTATGTAGAGCGACCGTCTTTTTGTGTTTCGTTCAATCCAATCGATCCTTTCTTCTATCCGTCTGTCTGTTGAAACACAGACAAGTTGTCTATATTCGTTTGTTCTGACAGGAAATCATCATTTTTATTATATCCGCTTCCCTATCATTTGTCAACTGTTTTCGATTTAATCTTGATTGGAATGCAGAATTTGTAGAGAATCCATAAAAATCTACGTTTTTCCAATCCGCTTTCTGCCATTTCGACAAGGCAGCAAGCAAAATATCTTCTTACAAAAAATATTCTGTGAAAATAGCACGACAAAAATAACATTTTTGTTTATTTTCTGACAAAACAATACTGTATGTGAAAAGATATATCCAAATTTTCAGGAAAGCTTTTATGAAAAATAGCCAAAACCACACACAAATTTTCAGTGTTTTTGTAGATTGACAAATCCTCCTGAAAAGTTGTATATTTAAATCAAATGGTTCACAGCCAAACTCAGATTACTGGGGGCTGTATATGAGGAGGAGCTATCTTGAAACACACATTTTCATTCAAAAAGGGCATGGCAGCTGCTCTGGTTGCCGCTGTCACAGCGGTTGCCTCACTTCCATCCCAGATGCTGGGATTTGCAGCAGATGCTGTTCCGGCAGCCGATGCCACATGGGAAGAAAACCTTTCGCTGCTGGCATCCAGCAGTATTGCTATCACAAAATCTGCGGGATATTTTGAAGGGGCTTATGCAGAATGGCAGCCTGTCAGCGGTGCAGATGGTTACAATGTTTATTGTGACGGCGTACAGCTGGACAGCATGCTGATCCGGCAGTACAAAGACGGTCATCTCCGTGCGGATGCCTTGGGTCTGAAAGCTGGCAGCCATACCCTGAAAGTCGTTCCGGTCAAGGGAACAAGTGAATTGTCCGGTGCAGCAGAAGCGACTGTTTCCGTAGAAGCCAATGACAGAAGCGGTTTCGGCTTTGTAAAAGGCACTTCTTCCGGTGCATACAACGAAGACGGCACATTAAGAGAAGATGCTGTAGTTGTTTATGTTACGAATGAAAATAAAGATACCGTTGCTGCAAGCCTGAATGCGGAAGGCAAGGGCAATGTCACTGTAACAGGTGTACAAGCAATCATCAATGCCTATAAAAAAGGCAAGGAAACCCGTCCGCTCTGCCTGCGAATCATCGGCAACATCACTGACCCGACTGTTTTGACAAAGGGTGATTTGTATGTGGACACCGCAAAGGCTGGCATGACCATTGAAGGCGTCGGCAACGATGCCGTTTTAAATGGCTTTGGTCTGGTTATGAAGAACTGCTCGAACATTGAAGTTCGGAATCTGGGCTTCATGAACTGCAACAGCTCCGAAGGCGATGATTGCGGTTTGCAGCAGGGAAACGACCATATCTGGGTACATAACTGCGATTTCTTCTATGGCGATGCCGGTTCTGATGCCGACCAGGTAAAGGGCGATGGTGCACTGGATACCAAAAAGTCTACTTATGTCACCCACTCTTACAACCACTTCTGGGATAACGGCAAGTGCAACCTGCAAGGCATGAAGTCCGAAACCGAAACCAACTATATCACCTATCACCACAACTGGTACGATCATTCTGACTCCCGTCACCCTCGGATTCGTACCTGCTCCGTGCACAGCTACAACAACTACTTTGACGGAAATGCAAAGTATGGCGTTGGCGTTACCATGGGTGCTTCTGCATTCGTAGAAAATAACTACTTCCGGAACTGCAAAGACCCGATGATGAGTTCTGGACAGGGTACAGATGCACTTGGTGAAGGCACATTCTCCGGCGAACCCGGCGGTATCATTAAGGCTTATAATAATGTCATTGTTGGTGCATCCAGCTATATTCCATATGCTGAAAACAACACCAGCTTTGATGCTTATGAAGTTTCTTCTCCTTTGGAAACCGTTCCGAGCAGTGTTACAGCTCTTTCCGGCGGTTCGACTTATAACAACTTCGATACCGATAGCAGCATTATGTACAGCTATACGGCTGACGCTCCGGAAGATGTTCCGAGCATTGTAACTGCACATGCTGGCCGTGTGGACGGCGGCGACTTCCAGTGGCAGTTTGACAATGCTGTTGATGATGAAAGCTATGCAGTCAATCAGGAATTGAAAAATGCTCTGGTTGCTTATACTTCTTCTATCGCTCGCATCGGCAGCGGATTCAGTGACAGCGGAAATACACCGCAGGTTACAGAAACCAAACCTGCTACCACCACAACTTCCACCACTACAACCACCATTACCACTACAAAGGGTGGCGTTGTAACCACTGCTCCAGCTGGCACAACAACAAAACCAACTCCGGTTGCAGGTGCTCTGTACTGTGCCCCGAATGCAAAGGGTGTTGGTACGATGGATGACCCGATGGACATCTACGAAGCCATTCAGAAGGTTTCCGCTGGTCAGACCATTTATCTGCTCGATGGCACTTATGAACTGAGTGAAATGATTCTCATCGACAGCAGCAACAATGGTGCAGAAAATGCATACAAGACTATTTCTGCTTATCCGGGTGCAACTGTAAAGCTGGACTTCAGCGGACAGGGTGCAGCAGACGGCTCGAAACGTGGTGTCGTACTGGATGGCGACTACTGGAAATTCTACGGTTTTGAAATCACCAAGGCTGCAGATAACGGCATGCTGCTTGCCGGCAATCACAACCGCATTGAAAACATGGTCTTCAATGACAATCAGGACACCGGCTTACAGATTTCCCGGTATAACACCAATGCTGCAACCATTGCAGATTGGCCGAGCTATAACCTGATTCTGAATTGTACTTCTAAAAACAACTGCGACAATGCTTCTATGGAAAATGCAGATGGTTTTGCTGCAAAGCTGACCTGCGGCGAAGGCAACGTATTTGACGGCTGTATGGCATACAACAACAGCGATGACGGCTGGGATTTGTTCGCAAAGGCTGCAACTGGCCCAATCGGCGTGGTTACCATTCAAAACTGCGTTGCATTCCGGAACGGCTTTACAGAATTTGGCGAAGGCTATGGCAACTGCGACGGTAACGGCTTCAAGCTGGGCGGCAGCGGCATTGGTTCTGCTCATGTTGTAAAGAATTGTCTGTCCTTTGAAAACCTGCACTGCGGTTTCACCGATAACAACAACCCGAAGCTTGGCACATTGATCAACTGCACCGCCATCAACAACAACGGCGAAGGCACAGGCAAGCCGAACTTCTCTTGCTATCGTTGTACCGACCCGGGCTGTGATTTTGACAACCTGATGTCTTATTATGATGCTTCTATCTTCCTGTCAGATGCAAAGCTGAAAGGCGGTGCATCCAATGATAAATACGTTGGTACTTACAACAACGGTGTTTACTACAACAGCGGTTACTATCTGGTAGAATCCGATACCGCAATCACCAACGGGGCAAAGATTGGCACGAAGTTTGCAGGTCCAACCGCTTCCGACTTCATCGCATTGACAAAAGCTCCGGAACAGGGAACGGATTTCCACAAGGTTTGGAGAAATGCAGATGGCTCTTTGAATCTGGGCGGTTTGTATGAAACAAAGACCGATGGTGCATATGGAACAATGGGCTATCACCTCAGCAACAGCGATACCCCAATTGTTACAACGACAACCACCACTGGACAGAATCCAACCACAACCACCACGACAACAACTGTAAAGCCGACTACTACAACCAGCGGCAAGCAGAGCGAAACACCGACTCCATCCGGTGCACAGATTCATGACTTTACCGCAAACGGCAAGAACAGCAGCTTCTACACTATCACTGGTAATCTGGCAACCAACAAGGGGACTGTTTCTTACAACGGTCTGACCCTGACCCAGAGCCTGAAAATGGAATCTGCAACTTCTATCGGCTTTACCAACACGGCAAAGGGTGACCTGACCCTCGTATTTGTTGAACCGAATGCAACGGTTAAGGTAGATGGTACCAAGTATACTGCAAATGGCGACGGTATCATTCAAGTTTCTGTATCTGCTGGCACACATACTATTACCAAGGCGGATACTGCAAACCTGTACTATATGGTATACGCTGACCAAGGCGGAACAGTTGTTACAACAACAACTACCGCTACTGCTACCACAACGACAACCACAACAACCATCAATGAAGAAGGTCTTAACTATGGCGATGTCAACCTGGATGGTGTTGTAGACCTTGCAGACTGCATCACAGTCAACAAGTATCTTGCAGACGTAATTGTGCTTTCTGATATTGCACAGAAGAATGCAGACGTTGACCGTGATAACAATGTTGGCGATAAGGATGTTAGCTATCTGATGAAATTCGTATTGAACAGCGACGAAGTTCCGGATCTGCCAGTTGATACATCTAAACAATAAACCATTCGCTTCTCCTCTTTCAATTTTTTATAACAGAATCGGCAGTCGTACCTATTTCGTACGGCTGCCGATTTTGTTTTGATTTTCATTCTATTTTTTATCTTATTTAAATGTATTGCAGCGTCCGCAAAATAAATAGCCACATCGTCAATGTGAATGCACTGCACAAGGTTGTCATCATGACGGAACAAGCTGTCAATGTTCCACGGTGTCCCATATTCCTTGCCATGACAAAACAGCTTCCGGTTGTTGCACTGCCCAGCATCACCAAAATGGCAATTAGCTTTTCCGTCCGGAATCCAAACGCAACCGCCAACGGCAAAAACAATGCACAGAACAACAGCAATTTCGTTGCGGTAATGCCCAGTGTTGCCGGAAGTTTGCCCTTTGCATCCTGCCACTGAAACGATGCTCCTAAAGCAATCAGGGAAAGCGGTGTTGCCATGTTGCCCAAATAAGAAACCGACTTCGAGAGAATCACCGGTTGCGGAATTCGCAAAATTGACCACAACATTCCAACGACAATCCCTAAAATAATCGGATTGGTTGCAACATTTTTCAACGTCTTTAAGAGCAATGCTTTCCGATTTGGTTTCGGCTGCCCCTCTGCCTGCGGAGCAGTTAGAGAGAGTACCACCACGGCAATGACATTATAAAGCGGTACTGTTCCAACAATCATCAATGCTGCCATGGTTGCTTCGCCATAAATGTTCTTGACAAAGGCGATTCCTAGAATTGCAGCACTGCTGCGGTAGGCTGCCTGAATAAATTCCCCACGGTCTGCCCGCTCCCGATGCAGCAGCGACAGCAAAAAGGCAATGCCAATGCTCACACTGGTAATACAAAAACAGAACAGTACAAATTTGGTATCCCAAACCGACTGAAAGTCTGCGGTCGACAAGTCCATAAATAACAATGCTGGCAACAGCACCTTAAAGGCAAACTGATTCAGTTTCTGGGTGGTATGGTCGTCCAGCAAGTGGATTCGCTGTAAAAAGAACCCCAACGCCATCATTAAAAAAATGGGAATCGTTGCGTTTAAACTGAAGATTAAGTTGTTGGTAAATGTCTGCATAAAAAATCTTCCTCCTTCGTTGCATCCTTTTCAGTTTATCCCATTTTTCGGGATTTGTCAATGCAGATTTTTTGCAGGAATCGCATCTCCAGAACATCATACAAAAAGAAAACCGGCTGGCAGAATTACTTCCGCCAGCCGGCTTCCCCATCATCTTTTATCAAATAGGAAGGATTTATCTTTTTACATTGAATGCCTGCATGCCCGGATATACGGCTGCATCACCCAGTTCTTCTTCAATCCGCAGCAGCTGGTTGTACTTTGCAACCCGTTCGCTTCTGCTTGGTGCACCTGTCTTGATCTGGCAAGTGTTCAGAGCAACTGCAAGGTCTGCAATGGTGGTATCTGCTGTTTCACCAGAACGGTGAGAAGAAATTGCAGTATAACCTGCCTTGTGTGCCATCTTGATGGCTTCCAGTGTTTCGGAAACGCTACCGATCTGGTTCAGCTTAATCAGAATGGAGTTACCGCAGCCCAGAGAAATACCCTTGGACAGCCGTTCGGTATTGGTTACAAACAGGTCGTCACCAACGAGCTGTACCTTGTCGCCCAGTTCCTTGGTCAGCTTCTGCCAGCCTTCCCAGTCTTCTTCGTCCAGTGCATCTTCGATGGAGATGATCGGATACTTTTCTACCAGATCAGCCCAGTGCTGAATCAGTTCATCCGATGTGAAATCTCTACCAGACTTCGGCTGGTGATAATAGCCCTTGCCCTTTTCGCTCTTCCATTCAGAAGAAGCAGCGTCCATTGCAATCATGAAATCCTTGCCCGGTTCATAGCCAGCAGCCTTGACTGCTTCCAGAATGGTTTCAATGGTTTCATCATCGCTGGACAGGTTCGGTGCAAAGCCGCCTTCGTCACCAACGGAGGTTGCCAGACCCTTTGCCTTCAGAATCTTTGCCAGGCTGTGGAATACTTCTGCACACCAACGCAGTGCTTCCTTAAAGGTTGGAGCACCAACTGGCATGATCATGAATTCCTGTGTATCAACGGTATTGGTTGCGTGTGCACCACCGTTCAAAATATTCATCATTGGAACTGGCAGTCTGTTGCCAGATACGCCGCCCAAGAACCGATACAGCGGAATATCCAGAGAGATTGCAGCAGCTCTTGCAGCTGCAATGGAAACTGCCAGAATGGCATTTGCACCCAGATTGGACTTGTCCTTTGTGCCATCTGCTGCGAGCATTGCACGGTCAACTGCATAGATATCAGAAGCATCCAACCCAACCAGTGCATCATTGATGGTGGTGTTGATGTTTTCTACTGCCTTGGTAACACCCTTACCGCCGTAACGAGCCTTGTCGCCGTCCCGCAGTTCCAGTGCTTCAAATTCACCAGTGGATGCACCGCTCGGTGCAGTACCTCTGCCGATTGTTCCATCTGCCAGCAAAACTTCTGCTTCTACGGTCGGATTGCCTCTGGAGTCCATAATTTCTCTGCCGATGACCTTTTTAATTTCCAAATAAGCCATTTTATTCGTTCCTTTCCTGATGGTAATCTGTGTGATTGGGAAAACCGGATTGTGATTTCCATACGAATGCCTTTTTATTCTGACCTTCCTACGGATTTTTATACCTGCTGTTTGCATGATTCCGGTTGCAGGTGATTGGTTAGTTCTGCCTAACCACGGTTAGTATAGCATAACTGCCCGATTCTGTCAAGTTCCTTTCCTGTATTTTTACAGTTTGTTCATTTTTACAGTCGCTTCGATTCGACAAAAATCCCTGCTCCTGCCCGTAAAAAGAACCCGATTTCGTTTCTTGACAAGCCTATTTGAAAATGGTATAATCAAGATAAGCTGCATGCTTTTTCAAGATGTCTCGTTTTCGGAATCATTTTCCAGTAAACAGAAAGGAGTCTTTATGTTTTTCAAAAAAAATAAAATGGCTGCCGTTGCCCTCTGCGGTATGTTTGCAGCCGCTCTCGCTACCCCATTTTCTGCTGGCATTTCTGCTTCCGCAGAAGAAGATGTTACCACTTATGCAGAACAGGTTGCAGAAGCAGACGGTGTTTTTGACAACCTGCCCGTTGCCGGTGCATCCGCAAATCTCTCCCCGTTTCAAGTAACCCTCCAGCCAGAACGAACCTTTGTTTCTGCGGAAGAACTGGCTCAGGGCGATGTTCACATCAACACAAAAGTTTATTTCCACGGGGACAATTCCATCAGCCCCCGTGCATTCCTGCTGACCTATCATGCCTCTGATTCTGAGCACGTTTATTTTGATAACAGCTTGAATATGGCTCAGCGTGATTCGGAAGACCGCACTTATAGCGGCGGTTCTTATACTTCCCGTTATCCAGAATTTTGTCTGGGCAAACTCTCCAGAAAAAACGTCTTTTCTCCGTTTGGCTCTTGCGTTTTGGGGGATACCATCTATGAACGCCTGAATGGCGGCGATGTTGTCCGCAGTGATGGAAACGGCGGTGCGTATTTCACACTTAGCTGCAACAAACTGGTAGACGGTGTTAAGACATTCGTTCAGGAAAAAGTAGAAATTCCAGCTTCTCAGATGCAGATACATGCAGACGGCAGTGCTTCGTTTGACTATTTATATTATGACCAGAACGACCCAAACTTTACACAAAAGACAGCAACCATTGAACTTCCGCACTATGATGCGACATTATCCGCAGGCGAAACTTACAAGGGATTTCATAATACTTGTTATTGGACACCTGCCGCAACGGAAACCCCTGCATTCTTCGGCTATACCGATGAATTCCCTTGCTTTTCCTTCGATATTGTGCTTCGTCAGGGAACACCTGCCGGCTCTTATGATGTACAGCTGAATGATAACTGCCGGCTGGCAACCAGTTCTTTCCTCGTTCCGTTGCAGCTGATGAACACCACCATTACCGTGGGAGCTGCTTCCGGCACAATTACCCAAGACAGCACCAGCCCGTATTACTGCTTCTTCGCAGAAAATGATAAGGAAATCCGCCTGAATCAGGGCAGCGGGGAACTAATTTCGACTGTCACCAGTGCAGACGGAACAACTGCCACACAGGATGTGACAGATGCCGTTACTTGCGGACAATCTCCGGCAGAACTCTATGCTCAGCAGTCCGGCAGTGCTTATGTAAATCCGGTTCCCTTTACCCTCAACACCCAGCCGCTGAAAAACACAGACGGCACAGACTACACCAAGACCCTGCTCATCGGGAAAAAGGGCGATACCAATCTGGATGGCAAGGTAGATGTAGAAGATGCTGTTTTGGTTTTGCAATACTATGCAAAGAAAGCTGCTGGTTTAGAGTCAACCTTGCTGGAACAGGCAACCAATGAAGAAGAAATTCTCTCCTACTTCCTCTCTGACATTGACACCTGCTCTCAGAATCAGGGAACAGACGGCGGAGAACTGAGCGTAGAAGATGCCGTACAAATCTTAACCTATTATGCACAGGCTGCTGCCGGAAACAATCCGGTTTGGAGCAACCGCTAACACAAAACAATCATATGAAAACCGGGATACAGTTTTTCTCTTGTCACCCATCTGCTGACATCTGTATGCCGGTTTTCCCTTGTAAATATTCCCTTGTTCAGCCGGACAGCGTTCCTGTTCGACAGATAGAAATTACAGAATAAAGGAGTTTTTCTCATGAAAAAAATCATTTCCCTGCTGGCAGCCTGCACGCTATTCGCTGTCTGCTTGCCAGTATCCGCAGCAGATGCTGTTACAGAGGATTCTGCCTTGCTGCAAAACTCGGTTGTCGAACAGACTGACCCGTATACATTCTATTTTGTCCCAGAACGAACCTATGTTTCTGCGGAAGAAGTACAAGCTGGCGATGTCCACATTCCAACCAAAGTTTACATCAAGGGCAACACCCAACCAATCAAGCAAATTACCGGTGCACGCATTCGCTATCAGAGCGATTCCAGCAGCCTTTATTTCTCCAACAGCAGCAACATTCTCAGCACAACGGATATGTACAAGCAATCCTACAGTGGCGGTTCTTTCTTCTCAGAATATGCGATGCCGACCTGCTTCGGGGAAATTACCTCTTCCGGCACTTACACCCCTTACAGCTGTGCACCGCTGACCAGTGCCCTGCTGACAGAACCGTTCAGCGGTTCTTCCATCCGAAGCGATGGGGCTGGCGGCATCTATTTCACTCGCTCCTATAACAAATTAGTGGACGGCGTGAAAACTTGGATTTCCAATGAGAAAATTGAAATTCCGGCTTCTGACCTGCAACAAAATGCAGACGGAACAGTTTCCTTTACTTATTCCTATTATAAACAGAGTGCAGAGGAGCAATATCCGCTGGAAACAAACACCTGCACGATTCCCCATTATGATGCAACGCTTCCGGCTGGAACGGTACTCAGCGGCTACCACGATGCCTATAGCTGGATTTTAACCGGAACGCATGCACAGGAAGACGTTTCCTTCTTGGGATATGCAGATGAATTCCCGTTCTTCTCTTTTGATATTGTCATCCGGCAAGGAACGCCTAACGATGTCTATACTGTTTCCTTCTCGGAAACCGATTGCAGCTTGAGCACGGCTGCTCATACTCGCCTGCCGTTGTCTTTTGTCAGCACTTCGATTACGGTTGGAGCATCCTCCGCAACCATCACCAATGACACTTCCAAATTGTCTACCATCTGTGCATTTGCAGAGAATGACCGTCCGTTGACCCTCTCTCAGTATTCCAACGCTGCCATTACAGGACGGGTTACCTATACCGACAATGTTACAAAAAATGAATCTCTGCTGGATGCCTTGACGGCACAGACCACACCGGCTGCATTATATGCCGCTGCAACAACAACGGGATATGCCATTGCAGATGTGCCGTTTTATTGCGGTGATGCAGCTGCTCCGGTTTATCAGTTCAATGCAGCCCCCTACACCAAAAAAGTATTGGTTGGGAAAAAGGGCGACAGCAATTTAGATGGTATCGTAGATGTCAATGATTCTGTTTGTATTTTGACCTACTATGCAAAAAAAGCAGCTGGCAATACCGCAAAACTCAACAATTCCTTTACAGACGACCAAGAAACTTTAGCCTACTTCTTATCCGATATCGATACCTGCTCACAGAATCAAGGTGCAGATGGCGGTGTTTTAGGTGTCGAAGATGCCGTGCAGATTCTCACACACTATGCAAAATCTGCCTCCGGAAATACACCAATCTGGAATAACCGGTGGTAAGATGTAAATACTACCATTATAAAATCAAAAAGCCGATGCAGCATCTCATAACTGCATCGGTTTTTTTGATATCGGAAAACAAAATCAGCAGGCTGCCGGGGATGGCTGTGCAAGCTGCACCTTCAGACTCTTCATCTTGACGAAGTAAACCGTTACTAGCAAGGTATCTGCAAAAATCCATGCAACCGGACTTGCCATACAAGCGGCAGTATAGCCAAAATCCGGAACAAATGCCACACAGACCAGAACCCGTGCAATCAGTTCCGTAACCCCTGCCATCATCGGCAAGAAGCTGTAACTCATACCCTGCAAACCGTTCCGCAGGATAAACAGCAAACCCAATGTCGGATAGAAATACGCATTCAACCGCAGGTATTCTTTTACCTGTGCCATGACTTCTGTTTCAGAGGCATCCAAAAACAGCAGTGCCATCCATCCGCCCAATACAATGATAATTACGGCAGATACCACACAATAAATCATGGAAACAACCACACTTGTCCGAATACCGCTCCGAATCCGTTCAAATTCCCGTGCACCCCGATTCTGTCCGCAGTAGGTTGCCATGGTGATGCCCAAGCATTCCATCGGACCTGTCAGAATCATCTGCAACTTAGAAGCAGCTGTTACAGCGGTAACGGAAACCGTTCCCAAAGTGTTTACAGCTGTTTGCAGGATAATCGAACCGATTGCAGTAATGGAAAACTGCAACGCCATCGGCAGACCAATGGAAACCAACCGTCCGCAGCAAGAAAGCGATAACTTCCATTCCTCTTTCCGAATCCGGAAAATTTCATACTTCTTGAACATATAAATCAGGCACAGGATACCGGAAATGCCCTGCGAGAGAACACTTGCATAACCTGCTCCGGCAACACCCGTATGGAATCCCAAAATAAAGAGGAAATCCAAACCAATATTCAACGCTGCTGCAATTGCAAGGAAAATCAACGGTGTTCGGCTATCTCCAATGGAACGCAGCATGGAAGAAAGCAGGTTGTACAGAATTGTGGCACTGATACCAGCAAACACGGTAAAGATATAATCATACGCAAAGTCATACAGTTCTTCTGGTGTTTTCATCAGGCGGAGCAGGTCGCCCGTAAAAATTATCGTTCCGACTGTCATCACAATGGAAATCAATGCAGACAGGTAGAATGAATTCGCAAGATACTTTCGGAGCTTTTGGTAATCCCCTGCCCCGAATGCCTGTGCAACCGGAATCGACATACCTGTGCACATCCCTGTTGCAAATCCGACCACTAAAAAGCTGACTGCTCCGGTAGACCCGACAGCAGCCAGCTCGTTGACACCAAGACAGCGTCCAACGATGACCGTATCACAGAGACTGTAAAGTTGCTGTAGCATATAGCCCAGAATCAATGGGAATGCAAACTGCAAAATCAACGGCAATGGTTTTCCATGAGTGAGTTCTTTTGTCATAAGCAAACATCCTTTCGTTTTTGGTTTTCCCTTTTTGTTTCATCATTCATTTGCCGCTTTTTCCGGAAGTTTCCGCTCCAAAACGACTTCATCTATTATAGCAGCATGCAACTCAATTTTCTATTGCTATTTTGGACGAACTTCAAGCTTTCTTTTTTTGCAAATTGTATAGCGTGTCGAATTTTGTGAATGTTGTTTCAACCATGACGAACGCAGCAGTTTCAAAAAGAAACTTTGCAAAACAGACATTTCCCTGCTTTTCCGCTCTTTCCTTTTTCTTTCGTTTGTGCTATGGTTTTAAAAGATTCGTTTTGTACTTTCATCAAAGGAGGATGTCCCTATGAAATCGTCCAGCCGCAGCCGCTCCAAACAAGCCGTCACCTATATGGAAGTGTACGGAGCAAACCGGGTGCTCTATCGGGTGACTGCCAGCAACGCCCACCACAATCAAAAACTTTCTGTCGTTTATGGTATTTTCCTGCAAGACCTCCGCTCTGGAGAAACCGCCGAAATTCATGCCTTTTCCAACAGCTTGGAAAAAACCGTCTGCTTTGTCAATGACCTGATTCAAAAACAGGTGCAGCCCTATCAAGTTTATAACGCTGCTCTCCGGCAACTCAGCCTTGAAGTTCCCTTTCTGCAAAATGGTTCGATTCTTGGTTCTTAACCATACCACTATGAAAAAAATGAGTTACTCATAAATTTATGGATTACTTGTTTTTCCACAGTCCTTCTGTTATCATAGAATCAACATCCAAGTTGGATGCATCAAATTAGAAGGTCTGAAAGAATGTTAACAGAAGCTGTCAAAAAAGTACTCGCCGAAAATTTGCAGGCAAACGGCGGAAAAATTACCATTTCCGTTTACAATGCAACTTCGTTAGAGGGCTATCAAATCAAAGGTACAGCGAAATATGTCACTTCGGGGGAACTGGTCGAAACTTTTAAGAAAGCAGTAGAAATCATGTTTTACGGTGCTGCAACTGCAAAGGGAGCTTTGATTGTAACACCGGAACAGGTCATTGTCACCACGCCGGGAGCAGAAAACAAAACTGTTTTGTAAGCATCACTCTGCGAAAATCATACGAAAAACCGCTGCGGAAACGAATGGCTTCCGCAGCGGTTTTTGTAATTTCTTATTTTAATAGTATATGGGTTTTACTTCTGCTGTTCACTCATCATCCGATTCAATGCACTTACCAATGCACTAATCGAAGACCGGATAATATCAGAATGAATGCCAACGCCCCAATACAGATCCTTCCCCTTCTGCAATGCAACATAGGAAACTGCCTTCGAGCTGGAACGCACTTCCAATGCGTGTTCGGTATACGTTACCAATGCATAATCAGAGCCTAAATATGCCTTCAATGCGTTGCTAACTGCATCCAAACGGCCGTTGCCGTCTGCGGTGACCACTTCCTGTCTGCCATCATAATCAATGGTAACAGAAGCAGTGATTTCATCGTTTGCCTTCTGAACATAGTGAATTTCCGGCAGAGAAACCGGCGTTTCGATGTTCACATAGGAATCGGTAAAGATTTTCAGTACTTCATCCGGCTGCAATTCCTTGTGTGCATGGTCGGAGACACCCTTGACCAGATAGCCGAACGATTCCCGCATACCTGCCGGAATATTGAATCCATAACGCGTTTCCATCAAGTAGCCAATACCGCCCTTGCCAGACTGGCTGTTGATACGAATGACATCTGCTTCGTAAACTCTGCCGACATCGTGTGGGTCTAACGGCAGATACGGAACATTCCAGTGTTCGCAGTCATGCTGCTCTCTCCACTTCATACCCTTTGCAATGGCATCCTGATGCGAGCCGCTGAACGCTGCAAAGACCAGCTGACCGCTGTACGGAGAGCGTTCATAGACATGCATTCTGGTAACCCGTTCGTATACTTCTGTGATGGCTGGCAAGTTGCTGAAGTCCAGCTGCGGGTCAATGCCCTGCGAATACATATTCAATGCAACGGTAATAATGTCTACGTTGCCTGTCCGCTCGCCGTTTCCGAACAGCGTTCCTTCTACACGGTCACCGCCTGCCAGCAAGCCCATTTCGGTATCTGCAACGGCACAGCCACGGTCATTGTGGGGATGAAGCGAAACATAAACATTTTCCCGATACTTCAAGTTGTCGCTCATGAACTCTACCTGATTAGCATAAACGTGCGGCATGGAATGGGAAACGGTTACCGGCAAGTTGATAATCACCTTGTCGTCCGGTGTTGGCTGCCAAACGTCCAAAACGGCATTGCACACTTCCAGTGCATATTCCGGTTCTGTTCCGGTAAAGCTTTCCGGAGAATATTCAAAGATGAAATGACCCGGTGTCATGGCACGATATTTCTTGCAGAGTTCTGCACCCGTTACAGCCAGGTTCAAAACTTCTTCCTTGCTCTTCTTGAACACCTGTTCCCGCTGTGCCACAGAAGTGGAATTATACAGATGGACAATCGCATGCTTAACACCCTGCAATGCTTCAAAGGTCTTTGCAATGATGTGTTCTCTTGCCTGCGTCAAAACCTGAATGGTGACATCATCCGGAATGAGATTCTGTTCAATCAAGGTGCGGCAGAATTCATATTCAGTTTCGGAGGCTGCCGGAAAACCAACTTCGATTTCCTTAAAGCCAATATCGACTAAAACCTTGAAAAATTCCAACTTTTCTTCCAGACTCATCGGGGTAATCAATGCCTGATTGCCGTCCCGCAAATCCACGCTGCACCAAATCGGCGGCTTGTCCAGATAATTCTTGGTTGCCCACCGCATCGGCGGATGGTTTACCGGAAAAAACTGTCGGGTATATTTGTTTGCATTTTTCATCATGATACTCGTTCCTTTCTCCCAAAAAATCATAATTGGTTTTTGTTCTGCTTCTCATGTGATGGGCGAATCGGGATACAAAAAAAGTCCCTTTCTCCTGCCGCAATTCGGCTGGAAAAAGAGACGAAGAAGATAATTTCTCCGTGGTACCACTCTTTCTTGGTGCAAAGTCTGCACCCGCTCTGTCACATCTCTGCAATAATGTGCTTCTCTATAACGGGAGAATCCCGTCAATGCTTACTTTGCCCATGAGCAGTTCTGCACTGCGGCTCAGGGAGGAGGTATCCTGCTTTTCTTCGACTGTCTCACACCAACCGACAGCTCTCTGCAACGAACGAACCGCATCTTTTTTCCCGTCAACGCCTTTTTCTTGATACGGACAGCAAACCAAATTCCGCTGTCTTTTCTTTATTCTATCGAATTTTTCCGGATTTGTCAAGTGTTTTTTTGATTTTCCCTCATTTTTTTCTGTCCGGTCGAATTTTTAGCGGAAATAGGGGAAAACCATACACTTTTTTTGTACAAACTGTAAAAATCAGAACAGAATGCTTGATTTTATCGTAACAAGGTGCTATACTAAAATGCAGATATATTTTTTTGTATCCGTGTCCCGAAGGAGTTTGCCATGTATATCAGTCGTATTTTTCAAATCGCAGAACTTCCGTTTCTGCTCATCGGACTGTTTCCCCGAGTCATTGGCTTCGGGGCATGTGGCATGGCTGCAAACCAATCGGTATCAGCGGATTGACAAAGCAAACAAGAGACATTCTTTTTATCTGGAATTGCTTTTTCAAAATGCCTCCGGTGCGTTTGCTGCCGAAGGCTTTTTTTACAAACCGCTGCCGGCAAACGGCGGTTTCGGAAAAGGGCAGCAAACGAATCTCACAAGAAGAAATCAAAAAGGTGGAAACTATGAAATTAAACGGTGCACAAATTGTCATTGAAACACTGATTGAACAAGGTACGACAACCGTTTTCGGTTATCCGGGCGGTCAGGTCATCAACATCTATGATGCTCTGTACCTTGCAAGCGATCGCATTCATCATATTATTACCGCACATGAACAAGGTGCTTCCCACGCAGCAGACGGCTACGCCAGAGCAACCGGAAAAGTTGGCGTTGTCATCGCAACTTCCGGCCCAGGTGCAACCAATCTGGTCACTGGTATCGCAACGGCTTATCTGGACTCCGTTCCGCTGGTTGCCATCACTGGCAATGTTCCGAACTCTCTGATTGGACGGGATAGCTTCCAGGAAGTGGATATTACCGGCGTTACCATGCCGATTACCAAGCACAACTTCTTTGTTAAGAAGATTGAAGACCTCGCTCCAACCATTCGGGAAGCGTTCCGCATTGCAAAATCCGGTCGTCCGGGACCTGTCCTCGTAGACATTCCGAAGGATGTTCAGACAGCTTTGTATGAATACAATGTAGAACCGGTTGTGGAAAAAGCACCTGTTCCGGAAGTAGACCCAGAACTCTTGAAGCAGGCAGCAGAACTGATTGCCACTGCAAAAAGACCGTATCTCTATATCGGCGGCGGTGCAATTACCGACAACGCTGGCGAAGAAATTATTGCACTGGCAGATAAGATGGATGCACCGATTGGCTGCACCATGATGGGCATTTCCGCTGTTCCGACCGACCATCCTCGGTATCTGGGCATGGAAGGGATGCACGGTCACTATGCATCTTCCATTGCACAGAATGAAGCAGACCTGATCGTAACAGCTGGCTGCCGGTTCAGTGACAGAGGCACAGGCAACACTGCCAAGTATGCAAAGCATGCAAAAATCATTCACATTGATATTGATGCATCTGAATTGAATAAAAATATTACAGTCGAACTGGGCATTGCTGGTTCGATGAAACAGATTCTCGCCGAATTGACTGCAATGGTTCCGCAGCAGCAGCATCCGGAATGGGATGCCCGCATTCAGGAATTGGTTGCCATCACAAAGGAACTCGAAGCACAGAAAGACGATGAACTGACACCGTTCACTGCATTGGATGCCGTTGCAGAAGCTGCAAAAAATGCAAACGATGATGTGATTGTTGCCACAGACGTTGGTCAGCATCAGATGTGGACAGCACAGCGTTACCCGTTCTCGAAGCCGAGAACCTTTATTTCCAGCGGCGGTCTGGGTACAATGGGCTTTGGTCTGGGTGCTGCAATCGGTGCAGCAACTGGAACTGGCAAGAAGACCGTTCTGGTTACCGGTGACGGCAGCTTCGGCATGAACCTGAACGAACTGGCAACCGCTGTTTCCAATCAGACCCCAGTTGTCGTATTCATTATGAATAACGGCGTTCTGGGTATGGTTCGGCAGTGGCAGACCCTCTTCTTCGATAAACATTACTCCAATACAACACTGGAACGCAAGACCGACTTCGTGAAGCTCGCAGAAGCATTCGGTTTGCCGGGATTCCGTGCCGCTTCCCTGCCGGAACTCAAGGAAGTTCTGAAACAGGCGTTCGCTGTACAGGGTCCGGTTCTGGTGGATTGTGCCATCGACTGTGATGCATTCGTTCTCCCGATGCTACCGCCGGGCGGTGCGGTAGAAGACATCATCACCGATGTATCAGCCCTGTAAGGAGGAAAAAACAATGGAACGGTTTATTATTTCGATTTTGGTTGCAAACCATTCCGGTGTGCTGTCCCGTGTTTCGGGCATGTTCACCCGGCGTGGATTCAATATTGATACGCTGACCGTTGGCGAAACGGAATCTCCGGAATTCTCCCGGATTACCATTTCGATGCACGACGATGAAGCAATCTGTAATCAGATTGTCAAGCAGTTGGAAAAAATGTATGATGTCAAGAAAGTACAGGTTATGCAGCGGGATGAAACCGTTGCAAGAGAACTGCTGCTCATCAAGATTAAAAACAACGCTGCAGAACGGCAGGACATCATGTCAGTTGTCGATGTCTTCCGTGCAAAAATCACGGACTATTCTCCAGAAGCTCTGGTCATTGAAATCCGTGGTGTTTCCACAAAAATCAATGCTTTTATTGAGCTGCTCGAACCATACGGCATCTTGGAAATGTGCCGGACGGGTCTGGTTGCTCTTGAAAGAGGCGGCAATTGCCTGAAAAACGCATAACCGCCGATATATTATCCGATATTTTTTATAAAGGAGTCTTTACGATGAAACAAACAGCAAGAGTTTTTTATCAGGAAGATTGTGATCTGTCTTTACTGTATGGCAAGACCATTGCAGTCATCGGCTACGGCAGCCAGGGTCATGCACATGCCCTGAATGCAAAGGAATCGCTCGGTGACAAGGCAAGAGTTATCATTGGTCTGTACGAAGGCAGCAAGTCCTGGGCAAAGGCTGAAAAGCAGGGCTTTGAAGTATTTACAACCGCAGAAGCTGCAAAGCAGGCAGACATCATCATGATCCTGATCAACGATGAAAAGCAGGCTGCTATGTATAAGAAGGATATCGAACCGAACCTCAAGTCCGGCGATATGCTGATGTTCGCTCACGGCTTCAATATTCACTTCGGCTGCATCAAGCCGCCGGCTGACATTGATGTTACCATGATCGCTCCGAAGGCACCGGGTCACACCGTTCGTTCGGAATATCAGGCTGGCAAGGGTACTCCGTGCTTGGTTGCTGTAGAACAGGATGCAACTGGCAAGGCTATGGATCTGGCTCTGGCTTATGGTCTGGCAATCGGCGGTGCAAGAGCTGGTATTCTGGAAACTACATTCCGGACAGAAACTGAAACCGACTTGTTCGGTGAACAGGCTGTTCTCTGCGGCGGTGTTTGTGCTTTGATGCAGGCTGGTTTTGAAACTCTGTGCGAAGCTGGTTATGACCCGAGAAACGCTTACTTTGAATGCATTCACGAAATGAAGCTGATCGTTGACCTGATTTATCAGAGCGGTTTTGCTGGTATGCGTTACTCCATCTCCAACACTGCTGAATACGGCGACTATATCACTGGCCCGAAGATCATCACAGAAGATACCAAGAAGGCTATGAAGCAGATCCTGAAGGACATCCAGGATGGTTCTTTCGCAAAGGAATTCTTGCTGGATATGTCTGATGCTGGTGCACAGGTTCACTTCAAGGCTATGCGGAAGCTGGCTTCTGAACATCCGTCTGAAAAGGTCGGCGAAGAAATCCGGAAGCTGTACAGCTGGAACGGCGAAGACAAGCTGATCAACAACTAAGAGAAACAAGCAACCTATCCCCTTATTGGAAACGGGACAGCGTAGCATAGAATCTTTTTAAGCTGCTTTCCTGATGGTTCAATCGGGAAAGCAGTTTTTTCATTTGAATTTGGATAAGAGGTAATCAAAATGGCAGGTAATTTTTATTGTGACGGTGTGGGAAAAGCCCCGCAGCGTTCCCTTTTCCATGCACTCGGCATGACCAAAGAAGAAATGGAACGGCCGCTGGTCGGAATCGTTTCCTCTTATAACGAAATCGTTCCGGGTCACATGAACATTGATAAAATCGTAGAAGCTGTCAAAACCGGCGTTTCCATGGCTGGCGGTACTCCTGTTGTATTTCCGGCAATCGCAGTTTGTGACGGTATTGCCATGGGTCATGTTGGCATGAAATATTCTCTGGTCACCAGAGATTTGATTGCCGATTCTACCGAATGTATGGCTCTGGCACATCACTTCGATGCACTGGTTATGATTCCGAACTGCGACAAGAACGTACCGGGCTTGCTGATGGCAGCTGCTCGTGTCAATGTTCCGACCGTATTTGTCAGCGGTGGTCCGATGCTGGCTGGTCACGTCAAGGGCAAGAAAACCAGTCTTTCCAGCATGTTTGAAGCTGTCGGCTCTTATGACGCTGGCAAGTTCACACTCGAAGATGTGGAAGAATTTGAAAACAACGCTTGTCCGACTTGCGGTTCTTGCTCCGGTATGTATACGGCAAACTCCATGAACTGTCTGACCGAAGTTCTGGGCATGGGCTTAAAGGGCAATGGCACGATTCCGGCAGTTTATTCCGAACGGCTCATTCTGGCAAAGAAGGCTGGTATGGCAGTTATGGACTTGTACCGGAAAAACATTCGTCCACGGGACATCATGACCGCTGAAGCATTTGAAAATGCTCTGACGGCAGATATGGCTCTGGGCTGCTCCACCAACAGTATGCTGCACATTCCGGCAATCGCAAATGAATGCGGCATCTCCATCAATCTGGATATGGCAAATGCCATCAGTGCAAAGACACCGAACTTATGTCATCTTGCTCCGGCTGGTCATGCTTACATGGAAGACCTCAATGCAGCTGGCGGCGTTTATGCCGTTCTGAACGAACTGGCAAAGAAGAACCTCATCCACACCGACACCATGACCGTTACTGGTAAGACACTGGGCGAAAATATTCAGGGCTGCATCAACAAGAATCCGGACATCATCCGTCCGATTGACAACCCGTATAGCCCGACTGGCGGTATTGCTGTCCTCAAGGGCAATCTTGCTCCAGACCGTTGCGTTGTAAAGCGGAGTGCAGTTGCAGCAGAAATGATGCAGCACAGAGGCCCAGCAAAGGTATTCAACAGCGAAGAAGAAGCCATTGCAGTGATCCGCAGCGGCGGTATCCAGAAGGGCGATGTAGTTGTTATCCGGTATGAAGGTCCTGCTGGCGGCCCTGGCATGCGGGAAATGCTCTCCCCGACTTCTGCCATTGCCGGTATGGGACTGGATAAGGACGTTGCCCTCATCACAGACGGCAGATTCTCCGGTGCGACCCGTGGGGCTGCCATCGGTCACGTTTCTCCGGAAGCCGTCAGTGGCGGTAACATCGCTTATGTACAGGACGGCGATATGATTTCCATCGACATCCCGAACTATACCATCACGCTGGAAGTTTCGGACGAAGAACTCGAAAAGCGGAAGCAGACCATGCCGATTCTGAAGAAAGACCATCTGACTGGCTATCTGAAACGGTATGCAAAGCTGGTTTCTTCTGCGGATAAAGGAGCAATCATTAACCGATGAAACCATCAAACGACCTAGAAATGCCTGCTTTTTCCAAGAACTTAGAGCGAATGGATTCCATACAGCCGCAAAATCGCCCTCCGAAAAAGAAGTGGTGGATTTTGATTCTGATTCTCTGCTTGGTCTTGATTCTTGCAGGTTGTATTCTTTATTTCTTACTTCCCTCTCGTTCTGATACAGATTCTTCCGAAGTTGCATCTACAACTTCCGAACAGGAAGATTCCGATTCGGGCATTCCGGCAGGAGCATCCGTCAACCCACAAAATGGACATTCCTATTTTGTCTATACCGATTCTGTAAGCTGGATCGATGCAAAAACAGCTTGCGAATCTCTTGGCGGACATCTGGCAACCATTTCCGATGCACAAGAACAGACATTTGTCGAACAGCTTGCACAAACTTGCTCTGAACGCACAAATTTCTGGCTTGGCGGTTACTACGACCGAAATCGGGACATCTGGAAATGGGTCGATGGAACGCCATTCACCTATACAAACTGGGATTCCTGGAACAATGGCGAAACAGAATTCAGCCAGCCGGACAACCACACCGGAAATGAATGGTATATTCGTTTTGGAAAGTCCGATCAAACCTATGAAACTTGGGTCGAACATGCTGGACGCTGGAATGATATTGCAAACAGAGCTGGCGATGCGGATGACGACGTTCCGCTAGATTCGTTTGGTTTTCTCTGCGAATGGGATTCAACCAACAACAACTAATCATCTAAGAACACAAGGTTCTCTATTTTAAAAAATAAAGGAGGAGTTTTCCCTATGGGTATGACCATGACACAAAAAATCCTTGCTGCTCACGCTGGCTTGGATCATGTAGAAGCTGGTCAACTGATTCTGGTCAACTTGGATCGGGTGCTCGGTAACGACATCACCTCTCCGGTTGCCATCCGGGAATTCAACAAACTCGGTACGGATCACGTTTTCGACAAGGACAAAGTTACCATGGTAATGGATCACTTTGCCCCAAATAAAGATATTAAGGCTGCAACCCAGTGCAAAATGTGCCGGGATTTCTGCAACGAAAAGGAAGTTACCCACTTCTATGACGTTGGTCAGATGGGCATTGAACACGCTCTGCTACCGGAAAAAGGACTGGTCGTTTCCGGTGACGTTGTCATCGGTGCAGACTCCCACACCTGTACCTATGGTGCACTGGGTGCATTTTCCACTGGTGTTGGTTCGACCGACATGGCATGTGGTATGGCAATCGGTAAGGCTTGGTTTAAAGTACCGTCTGCCATCCAGTTTGAATTGAAGGGCAAGCTGAACCCGTATATCTCCGGTAAGGATGTCATCCTGCACATCATCGGTATGATTGGCGTGGATGGTGCTCTGTACAAGTCCATGGAATTTGTCGGCGAAGGCGTTGCAAGCCTGTCCATGAGCGATCGGCTGACCATGACCAACATGGCAATCGAAGCCGGTGCAAAGAATGGTATTTTTGCCGTGGATGACCAGACCTTGGCTTATGTTGCGGAACACAGCGACCGGAAACCGGTTGTCTATACCGCTGATGAAGACGCTGTCTATGAAGAAAAGTATGTCATCGACCTGTCCGAAATCAAGTCTACTGTTGCATTCCCGCACCTGCCGGGCAACACCAGAACCATTGATGAAGTGGGCGATGTGAAGATTGACCAGGTTGTCATTGGCTCTTGCACCAACGGCTTCTATCGGGATATGGAAGAAGCTGCTTCCATTCTCAAGGGTAAAAAAGTTGCCAAGAACGTCCGTGCCATCATCATTCCGGCAACCCAGGCGATCTACCTCAAGGCAATGGAAAACGGCTTGCTGAAAACCTTTATTGAAGCTGGCTGCGTTGTTTCTACACCGACTTGCGGGCCTTGCCTCGGCGGTCATATGGGCATCCTTGCAGCAGGCGAACGGGCAGTTTCCACCACAAACCGGAACTTTGTCGGCAGAATGGGACACCCGACTTCTGAAGTTTATCTGGCAAGCCCAGCTGTTGCAGCTGCCAGTGCCATCACCGGCAGAATTACTGACCCGAAGGAGGTTTTGGCAAAATGAAATTTCAAGGAACTGTCATCAAGTACGGCGATAATGTTGACACCGATGTCATCATTCCGGCAAGATACCTGAACACCATCGACAAAAAGGAACTCGCTTCCCACTGCATGGAAGACCTCGATACCACCTTTACCCAGCGGGTAAAACCGGGTGATATTATGGTTGCCGGCGAAAACTTCGGCTGCGGTTCTTCCAGAGAACACGCTCCGATTGCCATCAAGGAAAGCGGCATCTCTCTGGTCATTGCAAAGAGCTTTGCCCGGATTTTCTACCGCAACTCCATCAATATTGGTCTTGCGATTGTGGAATGTCCGGAAGCAGCAGAAGCCATTGAAGAAGGACATACAGTCGAAGCAGATCTGGACAACGGCATTCTGTTGGATCAGACTACCGGAAAGTCGTTCCACACTGCTCCATTCCCACCATTCATTCAGACCATCATCACCAACGGCGGACTGATTGCATCCATCAAGAAGGGTGCTGTCAAGTAAGTAGTTGCAATCGGAACATTCGGAAAGGATGAGCAAGTATGATTGGAGCAATCATTGGCGATATTGTCGGTTCTCGGTTTGAATGGAACAACTACCGAAAAAAAGATTTCATCCTGTTCACAGAGGATTGTTTTGCAACAGATGACAGTATCATGTCCCTTGCGATTGCTGGAGCAGTGCTGCAACATCAGACCGAAGCGGTTGATTTATCAAAAGCAGCGGTATGCTGGATGCAGAAAGTCGGCAGACCTTACCCCCATTGCGGATTCGGCGGAAACTTTTATCACTGGATTTACAGTGACGACCCCAAGCCCTACAACAGTTTCGGCAACGGGGCAGCCATGCGAGTCAGTGCTTGCGGACTATCTGCCAAGACACTGGAAGCAGCGTTGCAGATGAGCACGGCTGTGACCGCTGTGACGCACAATCATCCAGAGGGCATAAAGGGTGCAAATGCAACGACAGCTGCCATCTTTCTGGCGAAAAGCGGTGCTTCCAAGGATGCCATCCGCAGCCATATTGTAGAGAACTATTATCCGCTTTCTTTCACCATAGATGCCATTCGTCCGGATTATGGTTTTAACGAAACCTGTCAGGACACTGTTCCGCAGGCAATCGAAGCCTTTTTAGAATCTGAATCCTTTGAAGATGCCATTCGCACAGCGATTTCTGTCGGTGGGGACAGCGATACCCTTGCTGCCATTACGGGCAGCATTGCAGAAGCATATTACGGCATTCCAAAGGATTTATATGACACGGCAATTACCTATCTGGACGAACCGCTGAAACAAATTCTATTTGCATTTGAGTCTGTTTTTGGCTCAAATCTCCAAGCGGAATGAATCTTTTTCCATGTTGAATTGCGATTTCAAAAAACCGATGCAGAAAACAGAAATCTGCATCGGCTTTTTTGTAGAAACGGCAGAATTTTTGCAAAAACCTTGTAATTCCCACCAATATGATGTATAATAAAAAAGTATCTGGAGAATTTGCCGGCAAATCACCGGTTCTCTCTGAAAATTTCAACCAAAAGGAGTCCTTCCCATGAATTATAACATTGCGTTACTCAAGGGCGATGGCATTGGCCCGGAAATCGTAGATAGTGCCGTTGCTGTTTTGCAGAAAATCGGTGAAAAGTTTCACCATACCTTTACTTGCACCCCGTATTTGATTGGCGGCTGTGCAATCGATGCAACTGGCGTTCCGCTTCCAAAGGAAACCGTAGACGGCTGTCTGGCAAGCGACAGCGTGCTGCTCGGTGCGGTTGGCGGTGCGGTTGGTCATTCCAAGTGGGATGCCATGCCGCCGCATCTGCGTCCGGAAAAGGCTCTGCTCGGCATTCGGGAGGCTCTGGGACTGTTTACCAACCTGCGTCCGGCAAAACTCTATCCTGCTCTGAAGGGCGACTGCCCGCTGCGGGAAGATATTGTTGCCAAGGGCTTTGATATTATGATGGTTCGGGAATTGACTGGCGGTATCTACTTCGGCGAACGGGGCAGAAGAACCGGCAAGTATGGCGAAGAAGCCTATGATACCGAATGCTATAGCCGTATGGAAATCGAACGGATTGCAAAGGTTGCCTTTGAAACCGCACAGAAGCGGAACAAGAATGTCATCTCCATCGACAAGGCAAACGTACTGGAAAGCTCCCGTCTGTGGAGAGAAGTGGTGCACGAAGTTGCAAAGGATTATCCGGATGTAACTTGCACCGATATGCTCGTAGACAATGCAGCAATGCAGCTGGTCAAGAACCCAAGACAGTTTGACGTTGTTGTTACTTCTAATATGTTCGGCGACATCCTGTCGGATGAAGCTTCTCAGATTACCGGTTCGATCGGCATGCTGCCGTCTGCTTCTCTGGGCAGCACCAAGCGGGGTCTGTATGAACCGATTCATGGTTCTGCTCCGGACATCGCTGGACAGAACAAGGCAAACCCAATTGCCACCATTCTTTCTGCTGCAATGATGCTGCGGTATTCGTTCGGTCTGATGGACGAAGCAAAGGCAATTGAAGATGCAGTTGACAAGTACTTAGAAGCTGGCTACCGGACTGCTGACCTTGCAAAGGAAGGCGTTACGCCGCTGTCCTGCACCGAATGCACCGCAAAAATCATCGAACTGCTGTAATGTTTTCCCTGCCGACTGTTCGGCATCATTCGCAATAACGAAAAGAGGATGAACCTTTATGACCTTAAAAGAAGAATTAGGATATGGACTGGATGCCCTTGTATTATTTCGGGGGTTACAGCAAAATCCAGTCATTCACGCCTTGATGGAATTTTGTCACGCAGATTCCAGCGACCTGGCAAACCAGATTCGGACGTATAGCTCCATTGTGGCTGCTCTGTATCCGGCAACCGATAATCTCACGGATTACATGGAAAAAATCGTACTGGAAGAAGAAACCGTTTATGTCCAGCGAATCGGTGCGGGCGAAGCAGTTTCCGATGCCATGAAAAAGTGTCTGGAAACAGAACTGCATCTGCTCCAGAAAATCGCTATGCTGACTTCCTCCCAGTTGCAGGCAGAAATGCCGTATTTCCCAGACCTGCCGACTTGGAACAACCGGAAAATCGACTTGGCTGCCGCTTACCATAAGCGTGTTGCAGACATCGGTAAGCATGGCTATGGCGTATATGCCCAGTATCACATGTTTACACTGGACGAAACCGGCGACATCATTCCAATCTGTTACCCAGACCCGATTGACTTAGACCACATGGTCGGCTACGAACAGGAACGGAATATTGTCATCGACAACACCAAAGCCCTGCTGAACGGCAAATATGCTGCAAATGTATTGCTTGCCGGCGACGCTGGTACGGGAAAATCTGCAACCGTCAAGGCAATTGCCAATGCCTATCGGGAAGAGGGGCTGCGTCTGATTGAACTGACCAAAGACCAGCTGCGATTTATTCCTCGCATTATGGAACATCTCTGCCGGAATCCGCTGAAATTCATCCTCTTTATTGATGACCTGACATTCTCGGAAAATGACCCAAACTTCGGCACGCTGAAAGCAACATTAGAGGGCAGCATTGCTGCTCGTATGAAAAATACGGTAATCTATGCTACCAGTAACCGCCGTCATCTGGTCAAGGAAACCTTTGACGATGGTTCGGACAAGCACCAGAACGACACCGTTCAGGAACGGATTTCCCTCTCGGAACGGTTCGGCATTACCGTTACTTATACCAGACCGCAGAAAGAACTGTATCTGGAAATCGTCCACAGCTTGGCGGAACAGGCTGGCTTGCACATGAACGCATCGCAGCTGGACATGGAAGCCGAACAATTCGCACTCGGAAAATGCGGAAGAAGTGCCCGTGCTGCAAGACAATTTATTGATACGCTGCTGACCAAAGAGCCAACAGTGACGGAAGGAGCAGAGTCATCATGCTGACACTGGATAAAATTTATAAGGCAAGTCATGTGCTGCGGAGCGTTATCCGTAAAACAGACTTGATTCATGCACCGCTGGTCAATCCGGACAGCGAAATCTATCTGAAAACCGAAAACCTGCAAATTACGGGTTCTTTCAAAGTGCGTGGGGCATATTACATGATGTCGCAGCTGACGGAAGAAGAAAAGGCAAGAGGTGTCATCGCCTGCTCTGCCGGCAACCATGCACAGGGCGTTGCACTGGCTGCTGCAAAGAATCATATCAAGTCCTTGATTTGCCTGCCGGACGGTGCTCCGATTTCCAAGGTGGAAGCAACCAAGAGCTATGGTGCAGAAGTCTGCATGGTCAACGGTGTTTATGATGATGCCTACAAGAAAGCTCTGGAACTGAAAGAAGAAAAGAATTATACATTTGTACACCCGTTCGATAATGAAGATGTCATTGCCGGACAGGGTACAATCGGTCTGGAAATTTTAGAACAAATGCCAGATGTGGAAGCCGTTATTGTTCCAATCGGCGGCGGCGGTCTGATTTCCGGCGTTGCATTCGCCATCAAGAACCTCAACCCGAATATCAAGGTTTATGGGGTTCAGGCAAGCGGTGCACCGAGTATGCGGAACTCCATTCGGGATGGCAAGATTGAATGCCTCGACCACGTTTCCACCATTGCAGACGGCATTGCCGTGAAAGAACCGGGCGAACATACGTTCCAGTATGTCAGCCAGTATGTGGATGAAATCGTAACGGTTACAGACGACGAAATCTCTGCTGCAATTCTGGCTCTGATTGAACGCCAGAAGCTGATTGCAGAAGGGGCTGGAGCTGCTTCCGTTGCTGCTGCCATGTTCAACAAAGTGCCGATTCAGGGCAAAAAGACCGTTTGTCTGGTATCCGGCGGTAATATTGATGTAACGATTCTGTCCCGTGTCATCAAGCGTGGCTTGCTGATGTCCGGCAGAACCAGCATGCTGAACATTGAACTGCTCGACAAGCCGGGGCAGCTGAAACTGGTTTCGGAAATCATTGCAGACATGGGCGGCAATGTCATCTCCATTCACCATGAACGTGCTAGTGAGGGTAGCGATGTCAACGGCTGCTTCCTGCGAATCACCATGGAAACGAGAGATTTCAACCACATTCAGCAAATCCGTGATGCCCTTACAAAGGCTGGTTTAAAGTTGGTAGACTGATCTGCCGGCTGTTCCCATTCTGATTTTTCAACGAATAACAGCAAGGATTCTCCCACCGCTACAGGTGGCGAGAGAAATTGCAAATAAAAAGTAACCATCAGTGGCGGACGGAGAGAAATCAGTATCCCCCACTGACACGAGGTAAAACACAGTCAGCCTTCTACGGACTTGTCAGACTCTGTGAATTACCAACTGTGGATTGAAACAAGTGAAAGGATGTTTTTTATGGAAACGATTTACACCAAAACTGCACCGGATGCCATCGGCCCGTATTCTCAGGCAATTAAAGTTGGCAACACCCTCTATTCCTCTGGTCAGATTGCCATCAATCCGGCAACGGGCAAGGTAGAAGCAACAGATATCGAGGGTCAGTCCCGTCAGGTCATGCAGAACCTTGCAGAAGTTTTGAAAGCAGCTGGTGCAAGCTTTGACAATGTTGTCAAGACAACCTGCTTTTTGAAGGACGTTGCAAAGGACTTTGCTGCATTCAATGAAATTTATGCAGAAGCAATGGGCGATAACAAGCCAGCAAGAAGCTGTGTTGGCGTTGCAGAACTGCCGAAGGGCGTTCTCGTAGAAGTAGAAGTCATTGCCGTTCTGGACTAAACCATCCATCCAAGCAACAAGTAATTGATAATCATGCAAAAGCACCCATCCGATGTTTGTACCGGATGGGTGCTTTTTTATAAATAAAATATAAGATTCTCAGATTTCTACAGTCTGTTCCAGATAGGTTTCATCTCCAAACAAGCTGGTAATTTGAATATCTACAGGTGCTCCCGCTTCAGCATGATACCCGACTTTTAATGTGTAGGTTGTTCCCGGCTGAATGTCCGTCAACTGCATCTGGGAATCGACATCATCACAGCCAATGACACTGCTGTCACATTCAATCCCGTTTTGAAATACCTTATCCTGACAAGCAAATGTGAACGATTTGGTTTCATCGGAATTGTTGGTGAAATTGTATTCCACTACCAAAACAGATTTCCCCTCATAATCCGTACTCATCGCAGTACTTACAACTTCAAATGCGAATTTTGCATCCGATGCTGGCTTTTCTGTTTGTGCTTCTGTTTCAGCCTGTGCTTCTGTTTCAGCCTGTGCTTCTGTTTCAGCCTGTGCTTCTGTTTCTCCCTGCGTTTCTGCTTCTCCCTGCGTTTCTGCTTCTGCAACAGTTGTGGTTGCTTCGGAAACAGCACGGCTGCTTTCTCCAGTATCTCCACATCCGGAAATACAGAATCCGCAAGTAATTGCCAGAATTCCGGCTGCGATTCGATTCTTTTTCATCATACATACTCCTTTTTCTATTTTCCATGACGAAATTGTGTTCTTCCTTTTCTATTATAGGACAAATAGTCCTATAATGCAATTCGCAGATTTCACAAAGTTGCTCTGTATAAATTAGGACTATTTGTCCAATATTACAATTGAACGATTTTCACCCCCCTATAATAAAAAAGGGTGATTGTTATGCAACTGCGAATCCGTGATTTGCGGGAAGACCACGACCTGACACAAAAACAGATTGCTGCCTATTTGATGTGCGACCAATCTCTTTATTCCAAATATGAACGCATGGAACGAGAACTGCCGCTGCATCTTGCAATCCAATTAGCACGCTTTTATCATGTCAGTCTGGATTATCTGGTTGGAATGACCAACGAAAAGCAGCCGTATCCCGCAAAAAAATAACCCTGCTTTTCCAAAGAAACCGTTTTGTCTTCGGGCAAGACGGTTTTTTGTTTGCTCGTGATTTTAATTTCTACTTGCAACACGTTTTCAAATATGGTATACTAAAACCGTACTTCACAGAAAGGAAGAAATCAACATGAGCAAAAGAATCGGTATCATTGGTGCAATGCCATCGGAATTGGTGGACATTCGAGCTGCACTGCCAAACTCCAACATCATCCGGAAATCCGGCTTTGATTACTATGTCAACCAACTGGAAAACGGAACAGAAGTCATTCACGTTTGCAGCGGTATCGCAAAAGTCAACGCCGCTGTCTGCACACAAGCCCTCATCGACAACTTCCAGCCGGATGCTATTATTAACGCTGGAATTGCTGGCGGTATGCACAGAGATGTCAAGGTGTGTGACATTGTCATTTCAGACGCTGTTCTGCCGCACGATTTGGACTTGCATTTCCTGAAAGACTATCCGCCATACTGCGGCATTTTCTCCGCTGACAAACACCTGATGGAAGTCGCTGCAAAAACCTGCGACCAGCTGGGCATGCAGCATCATTTCGGAAGCATCGTTTCCGGCGAAGCATTTATTTCCGACAACGCTGTCAAACAAGAGATTCAAGAACGCCTGCACCCTATGGCAGTCGATATGGAAAGTGCTGCGGTTGGCCACTGCTGCTATCTGAACGAAATGCCATTCGTTAGCATTCGCTGCATTTCCGACAATGCCGACGATGAAGGGGCAATGTCATTCGACCAGTTTGAAAAAATTGCTGCAAAACGAGTTGCAGACTTGGTTCTGGCAATTGCAGCAGTCCTGTAAAAATTCCATCTGATTTTTCATTCAGACAAACACTTTTTGAAGCGGCTTTGCATAGAATAACAACATCACACGATGAGGGGAGTTATTTCATGCAGCCGCTTTCTTTTTTCTTTGACGACACCATTCCACTCCGCCTTTCTGAACAACATCCACAATTTCTTCTGTTATCCGGCGGAACGGCTGCCCTGAAAGAACGTCTGCTGCAAGCTGTTTCCAAAGCTGGGATGCAACAAGTTCAGCAACAATTCTACCATGCAAATGCCCTCTGCGGTCTGTTCTTTCCCAATCTTCATCTCGTGTTTTTCGATGCAGACCGATTTACCGTACTGCCCCGTCTGGGCTGTCCCGAACTGGATACTTATTCTATTTCTCTGCATGACTGCTATTCCAGCCAGATTCTGCAAAACCATGCAGAAGCCATTCGCTACAGCTATGCAGAATTACAAGAGAATGAGGAACACGCTCTGCTCCTGCAATCGGCAGCAGAACAGGCGTTCGCTCATTTCTGTTCCCTGACAGAATCGGCAGTGTCACCGGAACAACTCCCCAAACATCCCCTTCCCCGTCATGCTGTCGAACACGGCACGCTGGAACTACGGCAGCTGCAAGGCTGCACACCGGAAGGCGTTCTCATGCAGCCCCTGCCCGCAGACTGGAACACGACCGTTCTATTAGACCCTTGGTATGCTGCCGGAAGCAGTTTCTTGGAGCAGCTTTCCATGGAAGCCATCCAAAAGGGCTATCATGCCATTCTCTGCACCCATCCTCTGCAATTAGAATTGCCTGTGCAACTGCTCCTGCCGGAGCGAAAGCAGGCTTATATTTTACAGGGCAGCTTGTTCGGCGAACAGTTTCCGGAATGTGACACCTGTTCCCTGCAAGACTGCTATCCGGAACATGCCCTGCAAGCACAAATGGTACAAATGCAGCTGACGGCTGCCCTGCTGCAAAACAATATGAAAGCCTATACGGGCATGCTGCGAGTTGCACAAGGCGTTCGCACGGTCATGCAGCAATATTATCAGGTGGCGGAGAAACCCATTCAAATTCAAAAGCAATTGGCACAGCTGCTCTGTGCGTTTCATCAGGCAGAAATGAACCATTCAATTTGTTAATTTTCTGTAAATCTTACCGTTGCTTTTCTGCAAAGTTGAAATGATTTCCAGTGTTTCTTGCTGATTTTTCAGATGCAACGCAAAAAAATTTTTTTGCAGTTTTTTTGAAAAAGTCACTGAAAAATAGAAAAAGTACCGAAATTTCGCTGTTTTTCTACCAAAAAAATTTTTTTGAAAAAATTGAAAAAAGGGGTTGACAAATCGAATGAGATGGTGTATAATAATACATGTCGTCACGGGGCGGTTGAAAAACAAAAGCTCCGGAGAAGACAGAATGATGGGAGCTTAGCTCAGCTGGGAGAGCATCTGCCTTACAAGCAGAGGGTCACAGGT
>OGJH01000822.1_pt1 | contig 33068 bp, 28 predicted proteins | sample 1572021 | NCBI WGS metagenome assembly OGJH01 (sample SAMEA2582098, study PRJEB24529) | metagenome | biome: Human gut stool | place: China | collected 2011
CCAAAAGTCGTGATATGCATAAATATAATACGTTATACATGCTAAGTTTATAGCAAATGTTTTGACCCCAACATCATAGTATAAGAAAAATGAAAAAATTTGTCAATTTTTATTGTTTTTTATCCTGAAAAAAATGTATACATTACTACAATGCTGGAAGAGTACTTACGGATGAGACTGCGGAAAAGCTCAATTACGGTATCTCCGCCTCAAGAAATTTCAAGGACAGCATAGACCCTATAAGGAAATTTGTTGAGGAACAGAGGGTATCGGTGGAGCGGATTGGCGAGCTTACACAGCAGCTTTCACAGGTTGTGGACCAGAATGCAGCCGCAGCTCATGAAAATGCGGCGTCAGGAACAGAGCTTGAGCAGTGAGCACAGGATTTGAAGGGAGCGGTGGACAGCTTTTCACTTAAGTGAATATTTTAAGATAAGACCGGATACATTAAAGGCTGCAATACCGCCCGGGTAATACTGGTGTTACCCCGGATATGGTATTGCAGCCTTATTATGTCTCGTACCGTGTGAGATTATGGAACAGCTTTAATTAGCAGCCAAAGCCGAAAAATCTGCAAATTGCGTTGAAAAGTTCAGTACAGCCATTAAAATTGAAACACATATCTTAAGACCTCCTTTTTTATTTGTCCTTAGCTAAGCACAAATGAATTGTAACAATTCTGTAACAATTACTCAATAGGAGAGCGTTTACAAAAAATGAAATATATGGTTATGTAATAGCTCTGTTTGAAATAGCAGCGGATATACCATGCCCAGCGTATCATTATATAAAAATGTGACATAAATAAAAAATATGTTAAAAATATCATTTATGCTTCAAAAAGCGTAAGAAAATAGAAATTTTATTAATTCTTTTATAAATAGGACTTGATATTTTGATGTGGATTAGGTAGAATATAGTCAAGATTGATTTATTATTAACAATCAATATTATACATTTTAGGAGGATTTTAAAATGTCAGTTAAAGTTGCGATTAATGGATTTGGTCGTATCGGTCGTCTTGCATTCAGACAGATGTTTGATGCAGAGGGTTATGAAGTAGTTGCTATCAACGACTTAACAAGCCCGGAGATGTTAGCACACTTATTAAAGTATGATACAGCACAGGGTAGCTTCATGGGACGTGTTGGCGAGAACAAGCACACAGTAACATTCAAGGATTCTGTTAAGGGTGAGGACGGAAAGACTGTTGTTGTTCCTGGTTCTATCACTGTTGATGGCAAGGAGATTACAATCTACGCTCAGCCGGATGCTTCTAAGCTTCCTTGGGGCGAGCTTGATGTAGATGTTGTTCTTGAGTGTACAGGTTTCTATACATCCAAGGCTAAGGCACAGGCTCATATTACAGCAGGTGCTAAGAAGGTTGTTATTTCTGCTCCAGCTGGAAATGACCTTCCTACAATTGTTTACAATGTAAACCATACAACACTTACTAAGGAAGATAACATTATCTCCGCAGCTTCATGTACAACTAACTGCTTAGCTCCTATGGCTAAGGCTCTTAACGATTTCGCTCCAATCCAGTCCGGTATCATGACAACAGTTCATGCTTACACAGGTGACCAGATGATCCTTGATGGACCACAGAGAAAGGGTGATAAGAGAAGAGCAAGAGCAGGTGCTCAGAACATCGTTCCTAACTCAACAGGTGCTGCTAAGGCTATCGGTCTTGTTATCCCAGAGTTAAACGGCAAGCTTATCGGTTCTGCACAGAGAGTTCCTACACCTACAGGTTCTACAACAATCCTTGTTGCAGTTGTTAAGGGTGAGGTTACTAAGGAAGGCATCAACGAGGCTATGAAGGCTGCTGCTACTGAGTCATTCGGATACAACACAGATGAGATCGTATCAAGCGATGTTATCGGTATGAAGTATGGTTCATTATTCGATGCAACACAGACTATGGTTTCTAAGATGGAAGACGGCAACTCACTTGTACAGGTAGTTTCATGGTATGACAATGAGAACTCCTACACAAGCCAGATGGTTCGTACAATTAAGTACTTTGCAGAGCTTGCTTAATTAAGAGCTTAGTAATTAATTATTAGACCTTTAAGGGTCCGGTCTTGTGGACCGGACCCATTTTTTGTAGTAGAAGTGTTCTTTCATGCTGAGAAAATAATTCGCGTGTATGCACGCAATCATAAAAAATGGAGGCATTACCATGTTAAATAAGAAGACAGTTGATGATATCAATGTAAAGGGCAAGAGAGTACTTGTTCGTTGTGATTTCAACGTACCTTTAAAGAATGGCGAGATTACAGACGAGACCCGTATCGTTGCAGCTCTCCCTACAATCAATAAGTTAATAAACGAGGGTGCTAAGGTTATCCTCTGCTCACATCTTGGAAAGGTTAAGAATGGACCTAACGAGGGTGAGTCACTTGCTCCTGTAGCTAAGAGACTTTCTGAGAAGCTTGGCAAGGAGGTTGTATTCGTAGCTGATTACAATGTAACAGGTGAGGCTGCTACAGCCGCTGTTGCAGCTATGAAGGAGGGAGACGTAGTTCTTCTTCAGAATACACGTTTCAGAGGCGCTGAGGAGACTAAGAACGGTGAGCAGTTCTCCAAGGAGTTAGCTGATCTTGCAGACTCATATGTATGTGATGCTTTCGGTTCTTCACACAGAGCACATGCTTCTGTTGCTGGTGTTACCAAGTTTATCAAGGAGAAGGGCGGAGACAATGCAGTTGGCTACCTTATGCAGAAGGAGATCGACTTCCTCGGAAATGCAGTTAACAACCCTGTTCGTCCATTCGTAGCTATCCTAGGCGGTGCTAAGGTTGCAGATAAGCTCAACGTAATCAACAACCTTCTTGAGAAGTGCGATACACTCATCATCGGTGGTGGTATGGCATTCACATTCTTAAAGGCTAAGGGCTATGAGATTGGTAAGTCACTTGTAGATGACGAGAAGATTGAGTACTGCAAGGAGATGATGGACAAGGCTGAGAAGCTTGGCAAGAAGCTCCTTCTTCCTATCGATACAACAGTTGCAGCAGGCTTCCCTGATCCAATTGATGCTCCAATCGATGTAAAAGTAGTAGATGCAGACAAGATTCCTGCCGATATGGAAGGTCTTGACATCGGTACTAAGACACAGGCTCTCTTCGCTGACGCTGTTAAGTCCGCTAAGACAGTTGTATGGAACGGACCTATGGGTGTATTCGAGAACCCGACTCTTGCAAAGGGTACAATCGCTGTAGCTAAGGCTCTTGCTGAGACAGAGGCTACAACAATCATCGGCGGCGGTGACAGTGCAGCAGCTGTTAACCAGTTAGGCTTCGCTGACAAGATGAGCCATATCTCAACAGGTGGTGGTGCTTCACTTGAGTTCTTAGAGGGCAAGGAGCTTCCTGGCGTTATGGCGGCTGATGATAAGTAATCTGATTAGCTTGATGCCAATATTATAATTTATAGTATGAATTCATTATATGATGCCACGATCGAAAGTTCAAAAGCCTTACCATGCAGGCATGAATGGCTTTTGAACTTGGGAGCGGCAAAACATGAGGAAGTAGTTGACATGCACGGTAGAACAACGGATTCCTAATGTTTGCGGAATTGCGTGAGCAGCATGCTGCACAGTAATTCGCTGGCATCATATTTTCATGCAGAATGGAGAAGAGTATGCGTAAGAAGATTGTAGCCGGAAACTGGAAAATGAACATGACTCCAAGCCAGGCAGTAGCTTTGGTGGAGGAGCTTAAGCCATTGGTTGTATCCGATGATGTGGAGGTAGTATACTGTGTACCTGCTATCGACATCGTACCTGTTGTCAATGCTGTTAAGGGAACTAATGTAGCAGTAGGTGCTGAGAATATGTACTTCGAGACAAAGGGTGCTTACACAGGCGAGATTTCAGCGGATATGCTCGTTGATGCAGGAGTTAAGTATGTTATCATCGGACACTCAGAGAGAAGAGATTACTTCAAGGAGGATGATGTTCTCCTCAACAAGAAGGTTAAGAAGGCTATCGAAGCAGGTCTTACACCGATTCTCTGCTGTGGTGAGACATTAGAGCAGAGAGAGCTTGGTGTCACACTTGACTGGATAAGACTTCAGATTAAGTCCGACCTTGCAGGTGTTGCAGCAGCAGATGTCGCTAACCTTGTAATCGCTTATGAGCCAATCTGGGCTATCGGAACAGGCAAGACAGCTACATCAGACCAGGCACAGGAGGTATGTAAGGCTATCCGTGACTGTGTCCGTGAGATGTATGATGATGTCACAGCGGAGGCTGTACGTATCCAGTACGGCGGTTCAGTAAATGCAGGAAATGCAGCAGAATTATTTGCTAAGCCTGACATTGACGGCGGTCTTGTCGGCGGTGCAAGCTTGAAGGCAGATTTTGGTAAGATTGTTAATTACAAATAAAGAGGGTTTCGGCTGACATATACAGTATGCTTCAAGAGCATTTACTATAATTTTTTGGAGAAATATTTATATGTTCCGGATAAAAAGAACCAGATTTGTGAGATAAACATTTCTGGTTCTTTTTATTTTAATTAAAATTCAATGAATATTAAGAATGTAATAATGCTTTGTTTTATAGTATAATAATTTTGATGTTAAGGTCAAAGTTTGAAAGAAAAACTTTCAAACTACTTATTGGTGGCATACTGCAAGCAATGCTTGCAGTATGCAGGGGTATAAATATGATAATTTAATGTACGAGTGTATAACGTATTATATTTATAGCTCATGTTTTGACCCCGGCATCATAATTTTTAAATTATATATTTGTGGTGAAGCTGCAGATGATGGTTGAATTGGGGGAATTATTGCAATGAATATTATACTATGTGATGATGAAAGAAATTTTGCCGAAGCTCTTCGGGAAGAAATAAAGAACTTTTTTGACAATAAATCCATGCAGGTTAATATTACATGGTATGGTAGTGGGGAGGAGCTTTTAAAAGCTTTTGAAGGGGAGAAATCGGATGTAGACCTCCTGTTTATGGATATTGACCTTGGTGCGTACGATGGGGTATCGATAGTAAGGGGATTTCGGGAACAAGGCAAGAGCTTTCCGGTTATTTTTTTATCGGCTATGGAGGACAGAGTGTTAGATGGCTTTGAAGTAAAAGCTTTTTATTTTCTTTATAAAAAAGATTACAAAAACAGGCTGCATGAGATTCTGGAAAAATATCTCAATGAATATGTATATGCAGGACGCATAATGGTCAAGGATAAGGATACAGTGAATGTAATCTATATGAATAAAATATATTGGGTGGAGTCCGAAGATAGGGAAACTGTTTTACATACGGAAACGGGGGAAATGCACGCAGCAGAACCAATGCATAGCTTTGCGAAAAAGCTTGATAAAGAGATATTTGCAGAGGTATATCACTGCATTTATGTCAATGTGGATTATGTGTGCAGAGTAGATGCCGACAGCCTGTTGCTGGACAATGGAGTGGTTATACCGGTGAGCAGAAGAAAACGAAAGGAAGTTATGACTGCGGTAATGAAGAGGCTGGTGACAAGATGAGAAACAGGAAAGCTTTTTTTGCGGTTCAGGGAAGTATAATTTTGGGATTCATAATACTTAATGTGCTTATTTTTTATATGGTTAACTGTAACGGAGAGTATCTGCAGAGCCGTGATGTGTGGGGGAATACACAGACTATTTTGAAGTCTGATTTGAAAAGCCGCCAGAAGCTGATTAACGAATTTTCACAAAATACAGCAACGGCGGTTGAAAATATTGATGGGATACTGGCTCAGATTGAAAAGAATGAACAACTGGAAAAAGAAAAGGCAAGAAAAAACAGATACAAAAAAGAAAACGATAAGGAAATTAAAACAACTATTACAATAGGTATTACTGAAAAGAAGGAAAATTACCTTGTGGTCAGGAATATATTTTCAGAGGCTGAAGTTTATGGTGCTGATATACAGAGTATAGGAGATAAGGCAGAAAAAATGTCCGAGACGGCTCTGTACAGTTCGGGCTGGTATCGGAATAATATCGTCAAAAGTGAGAGGGATTATTATGGGCTTAACTATGTGAATATCACCCCTATGCAGGACGAGGCGTGGAATGCATTGATTGATTTCAGGGTTACTGATTTGTTGGCATGCGGAATGGCTGTGGTAGTAGCAGTTATATTGTTTTTCTTATTACAGAATCAGGCGGAGGGGATGATTTTTACAACCGGGGATGTTGTTGCAAAAGGTAGTGCTATTTTACTTGCCGGATTTGTGGGATTATATGGAAGCAATCTTATGCTGAAAGACTTTTATCTGGAACAGAACATGTTCAATGTTAGTATACAGTCATTACAGTCCTTCAGAGATTGTCATTATATACTTACAGTCGGCGGATTCTTTATAATATGGTTATTGATAAAGCTATCGGCATGTCTGCTCGTCTTTATGACTATATTATGCATTGTGTCACATAGCGGAAAAAAGAGAATATTTATCGGAATGGCAGTTCTTGCTGTTGTAGTTACTGAGTATATATTTGCCGGATATGTCGGAGAGAAGCCTTTATTTGTATTTTTAAGGGAAATCAATCTGTTCTCAGCATTTACGCCGGAACGTTTTTTTAACAGATATCTAAATTTGAATATTGCGGGAAATGCATACTCAAGGCTGACTTTTTTCATGGTGTTGTGGTGTTTCGTGTTTGTAACTGTTCTGTTAGTATGTGTCCGAAGGATAAAAATGTATCAGAAGCTGGTTATGGCTGATGTGCAGAAAAATTATGATGAGGAAATCAATCGTCAGTATTTAGAGACCAGAAGACTATGGCATGATTTTCAGAACCATCTGCTGGCAATACAGGCGATGACAGAGAATGGTGACAGGGAGGGGGCGGACCGTTATATAAAGGATTTGAGCGAAAGCATAAGCACCGATAAGCTTGCAGCTAAGACAGGATATAATCCGGTCGACCTTCTGTTGTATAAGAAACAGGTACAGGCGGCAGAACAGGAGGCGAAGATTAAACTTGTAATACAATGCGAATTGTGCGGGATGAATTTCACAGGATATGATTTGTGCAGTGTGATAGGAAATCTGCTTGATAATGCGTTAGAAGCGGTTAAAGCCGTTTCGAGTGAGGAACGAATAATAGAATTGAACCTTAAAAGACAGCAGGGAATGCTTTTTATATCCTGTAAAAATCCATACAAGGGTGAGATAAAAACCGAGAATGGAAGGTTGATTACTTCTAAGAATGATAAGAAAAATCACGGAATTGGTATTTCATCTATAGAACAGGTATGTCAAAAATATCAGGGAACTATGGAAATACAGACAGATAACGAGGTGTTTCATGTGTTGGTATTACTGGTGGAAGATAAGAATTGCCGGTTGGGTAAAATTGAATAAAACATAATGAAGATTAAAGCTCTGAAGTTTTGTCACGAAAATTATTTCTGAAATAAATTTATATAAAAAAATATTTTCTGCAACAAAACTTAATTTTCTCCGAGTAGATAGGTGAAGGACACATTGGTTGATTGTGATTCGCAGTCAACTGCAGAGGTCTTTGAGGGAGGTGAACGGATGGAGGATAATAACATTGTTGAATTATTTTGGAGCAGGAGCGAGAGTGCAATCGCTGAAACTGAACTGAAATATGGGAAGTATCTGCACAGCATTTCGTACCGGATTCTTACAGATACGGAGGATGCAAGGGAGTGTGTCAATGATACTTACAATGATGCATGGCAGTCGATGCCGCCTCATCGCCCTATGGTTCTTTCCACCTTTTTAGGGAAGATTACACGACGCATATCTATCGACAGATGGAGGATGAGAAACGCCCAAAAGCGTGGCGGGGGCGAGGTGGTTCTTGTTCTTGATGAACTGGAGGATTGCGTTTCGGGTTCTGACAGCGTAGAAGGTGAAATGGAGCGCAGGGAGCTGGCTGAGCTGCTGGATTCATTTTTAGGGACATTGGCAGACACAGAGCGCAGGGTATTTCTTTGCAGGTACTGGTATATGGATTCGATTCAGACTATTGCGAAGCAGTCTGGCTTTTCACAGAGTAAGGTCACATCTATGCTGCATAGGACGAGAGGAAAACTGAGGACTATGCTTGAAAAGGAGGGCTATTGATGAAATCCAACGATTTACTTGACGCTATCGGTGAAGTGTCTGATGAGTATATTGCAGACGCGGAAAATGTAAAGAAAAGGAGAATGCCGCGGTGGGCAAGATGGTCATGCGCGGCAGCAGCATGCCTTGTCGCTGTGGCAGGGATTGGAGGAGTGCTGTTAATAAGAGGCGGAATAGATGGTGGCTCTGCCGGAGGCTCGGGTCATGAGGGTGGCAGCAGCTTCATGCGCTATGCAGGTCCGGTATTTCCGATGACCTTGCTTGAGAGTAACCCGGAGATTTCTGCTGAGCGCGATATCACGATGGATTTTGCACCATGGGTTCCGGTATGGGTTTCCAATGAGGAGGAAGCAGCTTCGTACCCATTGGAGAGCGACAGACAGGAGATTCTGGATAACTATAACGAATGGTATCCGGAAGGCGGATATTACCGGTCCTCAGGCAATATTATAGTGAAGGATTCTTATATTCTGGAAAACACAAGTGCACAGAATCAGACAGTTCATGTGCTCTACCCATTTGTTTCCAGCCTGAAGGATCTGGATAATAATATTCCGTCGTTGACCATGAACGGAGAGGCACTTGGGACAACGCTTCATGCGGGCAGCTATGCAGGAGACTTTGAGGGCGCATGGGGCGGCAGCTCAAAGGAGTTAGAAGAAGGGAGCGTGAATCTGTCATATATTGAGAACTGGGAAGGCTACAGAAGCCTTCTTTCGGATGGAACTTATATGGACAGGGCATTGGGAGACTTTGTAAATCTCAGCGATATTCCTGTGACGGTTTATGAGTTTAGCGATGCATGGGGGACACCGGAGAATGATAAAGCGGGGGTTACAAATCCTACTATCCGCGTTATGTTTGACCTTGACTATGAAAAGACTCAGGTATTGTCCTATGGTTTTAACGGAAGCCTGTGGGATGGGGAGAATGGTATTATGGGGAAGCAATTTTCCATACGCCGACAGGGAGAATCAGACTATGGAAGTCCTTATTATATCATTGTTGTCGGAGAGGATATACAGAATGTCGAATATAAAGGATATGTAACCGGCGGCTGGAATACGGAGAAAACAATCGATGCCGGCATGACAATTTCAAGAAGGGAGTCGAATCTGGAGGAGGCACTGAGAGTGGTTGCGGAGTCCGGATACAGGACTGCTTTTGAGATGGGATACTTCGAGAGCGATTACGATTATGGATTCGAGTTGTATTTTGGCTTGTTAAAAGAGCATTTGATGGCATACAGTTCACTCTCCGGGAACGGAGTGCAGCGCTATGAGGATGGTGCGATTGAAAATATGGATGTGATTGGTGTGTCGCGCGTGTTCTGGCTGGAGGCGGAGGTCACAATTCCTGCCGGCAGCTATGCCACGGTTGAAGCAGTGTCCGAGAAAGAACCGAGCTATGATTTCTATTGCTCAAATACGGCGAACAGGAAGATTAGCGGATATGATATGGTGACAAGGCTTGGAAGCAATCTGATATTTACGGAGCAGACAGCGAGCTTAGAGGACAGAGGGCGGATTGAGATTGTACGGCAGAATTTCGGGTTCGATATTGAAAACGGAGTTAATGAAGTGGAGCTTGACATGGAAGAGCCGCATTATTATCTGGAAGTAAGGGCAATTGACACTGAATAAAGCTTAGTCCGGAAGCTATTTGTATGGAATGTTTCAGACCGGTAAAAAAATTGATGAATAACCACTTGTGCAGGTATAATGACCACTTCTGCACAGGTGGTTGTTTTTATTTCAGGGTAATATATAATGAGCTTAAGGTCGACTTAAGAGTATCAGTACACATCAGAAAATTAAAGAAATGGAGAGGGTTTATGGGAGGTATAAAAAAACTTGGAATTATAACTGTAATGGTGTTGCTTTTATGCAGTGGATGTGGCAAAAAAGCATTGCCTGTTGAGGATTATGTGAGCAGCAATCCTGCAAAGGTAATTTATAATGCAGTAATGAAGACGGACACAGGGTATTATTACGGCAGCAGCGAAAAGAAAATGTCAATACATTATTATGACGTGGGAAGCGGCCAGAATATTTTTCTGTGCAGCAAGCCGGAGTGTCGTCATAATGGCGATGCATTTTGTACTGCAACCAGTGATAAATACTTTGTTGACACAATGTGTATGTATGGTGGAGAGCTGTATTTGAATGTAGTGGAAGAAACGGACACAGAATATCAGTACAAGCTTCTCAAGGTAGCTGCGGACGGAACGAAGCTGACAGAGCTTGTGACATATATGACTGTAAATAATACATCCGTTGTCCCGGTTACAGGGAGCAGGCTGGTAATACACAGGGGATATGCAGTTATGTCTTATATAATATGTAATAAAGACAACATGGATATTGGGGAAAGAGGCCTTATTTTATATAATATGGCAGATGGAAAAATCACCTATATTAATAAAAGTGAGTTTTCGGACTACTCATTTACTCGTTATGATGTGGACGCACATGACGATTACATATATTATAATTTTTCAGAGGGACATAAAAACAGATTACACAGATTTTCATTGAAGGATAAGTCTGATGAAACCTTGGAATTTTTAATAAACTACAATAAAACATATACGATATGGGATGATGATACGATATATTATTTACGCAAAGGAAATTCGCTTAATAAATACAAGATTTCTACCAAAGAAAATACGGAATATAAAAATTTTTTCAGAAAAAATTTTTCTTATATGTCCGAAAGCTGGGGGGAATGTGAGGCTGATGAGAATTTTGAGCCTGATAGTTTAGTCACGGATGGAAAATATTTGTATGTAACTGATGGGGCATATTTTAGCACCTATACCTGTGAAATAGATTGTATTATGGCAGATGATACTGAGCAGCAGATGCTAGAACGGAATAAGTCCAGAATTTTTGTATATGATAAGGATTTGCAGCAGGTGGCTGTGGTGGTTATTGAAACAGATAAATATTTAGGCTACAAAGATTATTTTTCGCTCGCTATTTTAGATGGAATGGTTTATCTACAGACTCCAAAGAAAATGTTTGCATGTACGGTTGAGGAGTTTGTAGAAGGGGGAACACCACCGTTTAGAGAAATTTACAATAATGAGGTGGACATACCAAGTCTGAAGGATTCCGTACAATAAAATGTCTGTATTGTGAATTGCAAAGGAGGTAAGACTGATGGATAGTAATTTTTCTACATTGGAAATCGTGGAACTTACAAAGCAGTACGGCACATTTACGGCGTTGGACCACCTTACCGTGAGCTTTGATAAAGGAGTATATGGTCTTTTAGGACCTAACGGGGCTGGTAAATCCACCTTTTTAAATCTTGTGACCGATAACCTGCAAAGAACCGGTGGAAGCATTCTATATAATGGAAATGATATTTCTAAGCTTGGAGCAGCATACAGAAGAAAAATCGGTTACACTCCGCAGGTAAGGGGAATGTATGAGGATTTTACGGCGCGGGATTTTCTACATTACATAGGAGCACTTAAGGGGATGAAAGGCTCAGAATGTAAGAAACAGACGGAACAGTTTTTGGAAATAGTGAATCTTTCAAAGGACGCACATCACCGGATTGGTTCTTTTTCTGGCGGAATGAAGCAGCGTACTTTGATTGCGGCTGCTATGCTTGATGAGCCGGAGATTCTTTTCCTTGATGAACCGACAGTTGGATTAGACCCGGAGGAGCGTTTCAGGCTGCGGAATTATATCGCGTCTCTTGGAAAGGAACGCACAGTCATTCTTGCCACGCATATAGTTGGAGATATAGAGAGCATTGCCGGAAAGGTGCTTTTGTTAATGAATGGAAGGCTGTGCAGGTTTGACAGTCCTGCTGTGCTTATAAAGGAGCTTGAGGCTGAAGCTGCCGGGGGAGGAGAAACAGAGCTGCTTGTACGTGAAGCCTGTGGAAAAACATCCGGACTTGGTCTTGAGGATGTATACCTTTACTATGCTTTAAAACAGAGACAGAAAAATAAATAGGGGGTGTATTCTGTGCATGAGCTTTTACGCGTTGTTTTAAATAGAAGAACATTGCTCTTGTTCTTTTTGGCACTTTTCTTAAATATCACCTTCTGTATATATCAATGTAATGACAGTAAGGATATAACACTGATGGGTGGGGATTTGCGGCAGTATATTGACAGCTACCCCGGATACCTTGAACAGACACAGCAGAATGTCACATTGCTTCAAGGCTTGTCGCTTTATGGAAAGGTAGATAGTTTCGCATTAAGAAATATACAAAAGACCTCCAAGGATTATGGAAAACTGACGGACATTCAGATTGCCGAGGGTGAAAATCGTGGCATCACAATATATTCAAGATTTAAACTCACGCATTTTTTGATGCTTGGATTTGCAATCTATCTTGTGATTCAATTTACCCATGAGCAGAAAAAAGGACTTGATCTTCTTGTAAGAACCACCGCTTACGGAAGAAATGTGCTTTTGCTTAACAGAATTGCAATATTATGTATATGCATGCTTGCGGAGGCTTTTGTGCTGTATGGAAGCAATATGGCTGTGGTTTCGGTTATTTATCCCGGAGCAGAGTTAAACAGGTCAATACAGTCTGTTCCTGATTTTATGAAATGTATGTACGAAATAAACATAGGGCAGTTTTTGGTAGGAGATATTTTATTTAAGGCTTTGGCGGCTGCGCTTGCAGGAATGTTATTTCTGGCATTGTCCGTATTGCTTCCTTTAACTGCGGCAATGGCTTTATTTATTGTGATTATGGCATCAGAGTACATATTATATCTTACAATTATTCCTACATCCGCTTTTTCATGGCTTAAATATCTGAATATATGTGCGGTTTTGTTTGGAAGAGAGGGCTTTATAAATTACCTTAATCTAAATTTTTTTGGATATCCGGTGGAGCTTAACCTCATGCAGCTTGGAATGTGCATGGTATTTATGATTTTTCTTGCAACGGGGAGTCTGTTCGTCTGTCGCAGGACAAGGAAAAGCACCAAGGGCAGGTTACTTATGTGGATTGACAGACTTTTCGCCTGGTCCAGCAGGCACAGAACCTGTCCACCCGGCGTTGTATGGGAGCTGCGAAAGATACTGTTCTATCAGAAGGGACTGATAATTCTTGTTCTGGCAGGTTATCTTGCATATTCATCCGCCATGGAATATCGTTATGCCGACCTTAGAAATCCTTATGAGATGATGTGGTATGAGCAGTTTTCCGGTCCGTTGGATGATGAAAAAATGCAGGATATGTACAAGGAGCAGTCAAAGCTGGAGCGCCGCATGGCATGGCTTACAAAGGAATGCGACAGACTTTCCGATTCAATTGTCCAATATTTTGATGACCCACATCAGATGCAGATAATTTCCGTTTATCTTTCAAATTATAAATCTGAAATAGATGAACTTGAGAAAAAGCTTGCAGGAATCAGCAAAGTGATTTCACAGGCTGAGAGTGAAATGGAATATATGAAAAGAACCGGAAAACAGCTATGGCTGCTTGAGCCGTATACATATTATCTGCTGCTTAAGAATGACTACAGAACATACCAGAGAAACAGGATGTACATTCTTATTGCTGTTATTACTGCATTTTCAGGATGTATGGCTTACGAGAATAAATCACATATGGAACCAACACTTCACACGCTGTATAAGGGGAGAAATACTGTTGTGAACAAGCTTATAATAGTTGCGTTGTTTTCGGCGCTTACTGCATTGGGGATACATATGATACAGTTTATCCAGATAGGAAGGGCATTTCCCTATCATGCTATGAATTATCCCGTGCAGAGCATAGAGTTTTTGAGGGAGTTTAGTTTAGATATAAGTATACGTGGATATCTGTGCCTGCTGTACGGGTGGAGATGTCTGTATGCCGCAGTAGTGGGAATACTTGTAGCAGGCATAAGCTATCTGACAAAGGATAGGGTGACAAGTCTTGCTGTGGGGGCAGCAGGACTGATAATGCCTGTGTTTATCGTATCCTTGCTGTAGTAAATTATATGCCATTGGTCTGAAATGGGACAGTGGTGTCAGACCCCTGTCCCACTAACGGATATGATATGGTGACAGGGCTTGGAAGCAATCTGATATTTACCAGGCAGACAGCGAGCTTAGAGGACAGAGGGCAGATTGAGATTGTACGGCAGAATTTTGGGTTTGATATTGAAAACTGAGTTAATGAAGTGGAGCTTGACATGGAAGAGCCGCATTATTATCTGGAGGTTAAGCCCGCCGCTGAATGATTGCATTGTTTCATATGGAAATGTTCTATATAGATAATTGTACAAGTAATTGTTTAGCAGTATATTTAAGTTTTGTAATTGCTTATTTTTTATATCGTGAGAGGAAGTAAGTATTTTATTTTAGAAAGCTGAAAAGATAAAAGAAGATAGGACAGCCTGCTGTCCTATTTTTCTTGACAAACTGGTTTATCTAGAGTAAACTTACGACATAAGGTTTATTAAGAATAAACCAAGAGAGGAGGTATTCTATGAAGGAGATAGAATTAGGAGAGGTGCAGGCTGCGTTCGCGGACATTATCTGGGCAAATGAGCCGGTCGGTTCGGGAGAGCTGGTAAAGTTATGTGAGAACCGGTTTAACTGGAAGAAGCCGACTACATACACGGTGCTCAGGAAGCTGTGCGAGAAGGGTCTGTTTAAAAATGATGATGGGATTGTCACGTCCTTGATTTCAAAGGAGGAGTTCAATGCCTCTAAGAGCGAGAAGTTCGTTCAGGAGACCTATGCTGGTTCACTGCCCGCGTTTATTGCGGCATTCATGTCGCATAAGAAGCTAAGCAGTGGGGATATAGATGAGATTCAGAAAATGATTGATAAATACAGGGAGGGCTGAGGATATGTATGAAATCTTTACAAAAATGCTGAATATGAGCCTTTCGGCGGGAATCCTTGTAATTGTGGTTGTTTTTCTGAGAATTTTTTTAAGGAATGTACCTAAAAAATATATATGTGTTCTGTGGGCGTTGGTGGCTATAAGCTTGGTATGTCCGGTGAATATACCAAGCCCGATGTCGGTATTTAATTTATTAGGCGGCAATAACGGTGCGGACGGTAAGGTGGAATACTTCCGGTACAATGAGAAAACCGAAAAACCGAAGCTGAGCTTTGCGGTTCCGGCGATTGTGGACGATAATGCCTCACCGGACAGTATAACTGTAGGACTGCACACATCGTCTGTGTATCTTCCGGCAATTGTGCATATCTGGATATCGGGTGCCGCTGTTATGCTGCTGTATTCCGCCATCAGCTATCTGTATTTGAAAAGACAGGTTGCAGCCTCCATTCCGGGAAAGGATAACGTGTATATATGCGATGAGATAAAGAACCCGTTTATTCTGGGGATTGTTTCCCCGCGTGTGTATCTTCCGTCCGGGATGAGTGAAGATGTGCGCCAGAATGTGATTGCGCATGAGAGGGCACACCTAAAAAGGCGGGACAATCTGTGGAAACCGTTTGGATATATTCTTCTTGCTGTGTACTGGTTCAATCCTGTTATGTGGGCTGCCTATGTTCTATTTTGCAGGGATATCGAAGCGGCATGTGATGAGAGGGTGATTCAGAATATGGATAAAGATGGCAGGATAGGCTATTCAGAAGCACTGCTGGCTTGCGCAGTTCACAGGATTAGGATAACGGTGTGCCCTCTGGCATTTGGCGAAAATGCCGTGAAGGGGAGAGTGAGGCGTGTTTTAAATTACAGAAAGCCCGGATTCTGGGTTGGAATATTGTCGGGTGCTGTGTGCATTGCGGCCGCATTAGTATTTTTGACAAGTCCATCGGGGGTTAAGGCTGGGGAGAAGGACAGATTGAGGGATATAGAGATTGACTATGGGGAATCGTACATCTACAGCAGGCAGGATATGGACGAAGCTATTGAAGTAATTATAGGTGAGTTTAGTACGTGGGAGGGCTGTGAGCTGCACAGTATCGCATACTCTTCGGATGAATTCTGCAATGATTCCAATATTGCATGGATGAACGAGCTGGAAGAAGCCGATGACGCCGGAAAACGGGAAGATTTTACGCAGTGCATTATGTTTACAGGCAGCTTTCATACTCCTAAGTACAATGCCGGTGCATGGAACCCGGACGAGGAATACACAGACTGGCAGTGGTGGCTTGCACGTTCGGAGAGCGGACAGTGGAAGCTTATGACCAGCGGATACTAGTGGGACAGTGGTGTCAGACCCCTGTCCCACTATAGGCAAAAACTATAACAAACTCTAGGTAAAATCTATTTGATAATTTGGAGCATACAATGTATAATCGCTTTTACAGTCAGAAGATAATCATATTAAAGGAGTGGGAATTGACTGCAAAAGGCTTGCACAATCAGAAAGGTAAGAAATAGGATTGCGAATGCCCGCTTTACTATACGTTAGACAAATGGAGCAAATATAAATAAAAGAACTGGAAAGCGATGATTTTATGATAGAAATTAAGAATCTTAACAAAACCTATCATCTGAAATCCGGTGATGTCGAGGCGGCGAAGAACGTCTCACTCACGATTGATGATGGTGAAATATACGGAATTATAGGTTATTCAGGTGCGGGCAAGTCAACGCTTGTTCGCTGTGTCAATCTTCTTGAGGTTCCTGATTCCGGAGAGATAAATGTAAACGGAGTTCAGCTCACAAGAATGGAGAGCACGCCTAAGGGCGAGGTCTTAAGGAAGGTTAGCGACAAAGAGTTAAACCGTGCAAGGAAGGGGATTGGAATGATATTCCAGCATTTTAACCTTCTTGACAGAAGCACGGTATTTGACAATATAGCATATCCGCTCAAGTATTCAGGGAAGAGCAAAACACAGATAAGGGAGAGAGTGCATGAGCTTTTGGAGCTTGTCGACTTAAAGGATAAGGAGAATGTGTATCCATCACAGCTATCCGGAGGACAGAAGCAGAGAGTTGCCATCGCGCGTGCTCTTGCTAACAATCCCGGTGTGCTTTTGTCCGATGAGGCAACAAGTGCACTTGATCCGGAGGCAACGGAGTCTATTTTAAACCTTTTGAAGAAGCTTAATAAGCAGCTTGGACTTACAATCGTCCTCATAACACATGAGATGACGGTCATCAAGACGATATGCAGCAAGGTGGCAGTCATGGAGAATGGTGCGGTTGTGGAGCAGGGAGATGTCTATGATATATTTGCACATCCAAAGCAGCCTGTCACGAAAAAATTTATCAACACGGTTTCAAATCTCTCCAAGATTAACAGGATGATTGCCGAGAATGTGCCGCTTGTGCAGCTCTCCGGGAATGACAAGCTTGTAAAGCTGATATTTGAAAATGACTGTACGGGTGAGGCTGTTATTTCGGATATTTCCAAGAGGTTTGACATCAAGGTGAACATTGTCCTTGCCAATGTCGAGATGATAGGTGACCGACCGCTTGGAGGAATAATCGTAATTTTTAAGGGAAGCGATGCGGCGATGGACGATGCCTTTAAGTATCTTGAGAAGATTAAGGTCGGAACGGAGGTATTAGCATGAGCGTTTTTTTTGAAAAAATAATGCCTAATGTCGTGGCGTACTGGGACAGGTTCACGACGAGCTGTGGGCAGACCCTGCAGATGTTCGCGATTGCGGGTGTGTTTACTTTCATATTCGGACTTATATTTGGCGTGATACTCACGGTTACAAAGCGCGATGGGATAAGACAGAATCTTGTCATCTACTATATTGTGGATATATTCACGAATGTGTTCAGGTCGATACCTTTTATCATCCTGCTGATATTCCTTATACCATTTACAAGAGCGCTTGTGGGAACGGCGATAGGTGTAAAGGGTGCTGTGGTTCCGCTTATATTCGGTGCGGTTCCGTTTTTTACAAGACAGGTTGAGACTGCACTTGCCAATGTATCTTATGGTAAGATTGAGGCGGCAAGAAGTATGGGAAGCACAACAATGGGGCTGATATTCAGAATATATCTCCATGAGGCGGTTCCTGAGCTTATCAGGGTGACAACGATAACGGCGATAAGCCTTATCGGTCTTACGACAATGGCGGGTGCCGTGGGTGCGGGCGGAATAGGAAGCTTTGCAATCAATTACGGTCAGAACCTCAATCATCAGGACATTGTAAACGTGTGCGTTGTTTTGCTCCTTGCATTCGTGTGTGTCCTGCAGACATTAGGTAATTTCTTCTCTAAGAAGACAACCAATAGAGAACTGATTACAAGGGGAGAAAAATAGGAGGATTTTCTCCTGAAAAAACAGCACAGATTAAGCTGTGCGGAAAAGAGGAAAAGTATGAAAAAGAATTTTATTAAAAAGGCAGCCACTGCATTGCTGCTTGTGAGCACACTTGCACTCAGCGCATGCGGAAAGAAGGCAGCTGGGCCTGTAAAGATCGGTGTTCCTGATGATGGAACGAACCAGTCGAGAGCTATCAAGCTTCTTGAGACAGCAGGACTTATCGAGGTAGACCCTGCGGCAGGTTATACGCCGGAGCTTAAGGATGTTACTAAGTACATCTACAATATCGAGATTGTTCCTACAACAGCCAATACGCTTACATCTACACTCGGGGATTACGGTGCAAGCACAATCAACGGTACTTATGCAATTCCTTACGGACTTGTTCCCTCCAAGGATGCGCTCATAATTGAGAAGCAGGACGAGAACGGCGATAATCCTTATGTCAACATTATCGCTGCAAGAACAGAGGATGCAGATAACGAAGTATATAAGACTATTGTCGATGCATTCCACACACAGACAGTTGCAGAGTTCCTCTTAGAGGCATACAAGGAAGCATATTTCCCTGCATTTGATTACAATGCGGATTATACAGCTGATGATAATTTTGTAAATGATATATTAAACTATAAGTCCTCAAAGGATGGAAAGACAGTTGTCAAGGTTGGTGTGTGCGGTTCATCCAATGACCACTGGCTTGCAGTACAGAAGGTACTTGACGATGAGAATGCGGGAATCTACATTGAGCTTGTGGCATTCGATGCATACAACCTTCCTAATGAGGCGCTCAACAACGGAGATATCGACCTCAATTCCTTCCAGCATAAGGCATATCTTAACAGTGATATGGCAGCGAACGGATACAATCTCACGGTTATAGGTGATACGCTTATGGCACCGCTGTCATTGTATTCCAATAAGGTTAACTCCCTTGACGCCCTGAAGGAGCTTGCAGGTCTTAAGGAAAAATAAGTTTTAAAATCAAAGCTTTGAAAATAAGTCGGTGCGGTGGGCGAATGTTCACTGCACTGGCTGTTTTAGGTTTACAGCTAAAATCCGAAAGGCTCATTGTGCGGGCTGATAGGAAATTTAATAGGAAAGTTAAAGCAGAGGAGAGAGAAGTATGAATGAGCTTGAAAAAGTTATATGCAATGATGTTATGGCAGACCATCAGTATGTTGTGGATTTGAGAAGATATTTCCACATGAACCCTGAGACGGCAAAGGAGGAGTTCGGCACCGCAAAGCGCATAGAGGAGGAGCTTGACAAGCTTGGAATTGAGCATAAGCGTGTCGGAGAGACGGGCGTATATGCAGAAATTAAAGGAAATCTTGCAGGGGATAAGACGATTGTGCTGAGGGCTGACATAGATGCACTTGATGTCGAGGAGGCACATGAATGTCCTTACAAGAGTACTATACCGGGGAAAATGCATGCCTGCGGACATGACGCTCATGCCGCTGCACTGGTGGGTGCGGCAAGAATATTAGCTGCCAATAAGGATAAGTTCGGTGGTACGGTACGTCTTACCTTCCAGCAGGGCGAGGAGATTGGCTATGGTGCAAGACTCTTTGTGGATGGCGGTTATCTTGACGGAGCGGACAGAACCTTCGGAATACATGTAAGCTCAGCTTATGATGTAGGAAAGGTTGTAGCTTCAGTCGGTCCTAACAATGCCAGTGTTGACTGGTTCAGGATATCCGTTCACGGAAAATCAGCACATGTGTCGACACCTCACCTTGGAGTGGATGCGCTTTACATCGCTAGTCAGATAGTTGTTGCGATACAGGCGCTTATAACAAGAAGAACCAATCCTCTTGAGAGCATTCTCATAGGTATAGGCAAGCTTGATGCCGGAACCGCTTATAATGTTGTGGCTGAGGAGGCTGCGATGGAGGGAACAATCCGTGTATTCTCACCGGAGCTTAGAAAGGCGACTAAGGAGAGAATAGAGCTTGTTGCTTCGTCTATAGCTGCGATGTACGGTGGGACTGTGTCTATAGAGTGGAAGGATTTCACATCACCGCTCATAAATGACGAGGAATCCACGCTTGAGGTGAGAAAGGTTCTCACATCTGTATTCGGCAAGGATAGCGTAGTTGAGAGCAGGACACCGTCACTTGGCGGGGATGATTTTGCCGAATATATCCTAAAGGTTCCGGGCTGCTACGCATTCGTCGGTTCGAGAAACCCTGAGGTGCCTGAGACAGGTGTGGCACACCACAATTCTCATTTTGATGTGGATGATGGAGCGCTCTCAGTTATGGTAAACCTTATGAGCAGTTATGCGATAGAGTTCCTGAACGGTGAAGTTTAATAAAAAAATAACTTTATAAAGACCTGCACTATGGTATATAATGATATCATACATAGTGCAGGTCTTATGTATTTTTATAAGGTTATTGCGGAGCTTAATGTATGACAGCCGGACATAGTGCGTTTTTGTTGTTGGATTTGAGCTTTGAAATTATTCGTATATTATAATGAAGAGGAGATTGCAATGTCAAAAAAATATATTTCATGGAATGTAAACGGTCTTAGAGCCTGCCTTGACAAAGGCTTTATGGATTTTTTTGATAAGGTTGATGCCGATGCGGTATGCCTTCAGGAGATTAAGCTTTCGGAGGGACAGCTTGCATGGGACAAGCCGGGCTATCATGCATACTGGAACTATGCCAAAAAGAAAGGTTATTCGGGAACAGCGATATTCTCAAAGGAGGAGCCGCTGAGCGTTTACTACGATATGGGCATCGAGGAGCATGACAACGAAGGAAGAATAATCGCACTCGAATATGCGGATTATTATCTTGTCACGGTCTACACGCCGAATTCACAGAGAGGTCTTGAGAGGCTTGATTACAGAATGAAGTGGGAGGATGATTTCAGGGTCTATCTTAATAAGCTTCGCGAAAACAAGCCTGTCATCGTGTGCGGTGACATGAATGTGGCGCACAAGGAGATTGACCTTAAGAACCCTAAGAGCAACCGCAAGAATGCGGGCTTTACCGATAAGGAGAGGGGAAAGATGACAGAGCTTCTTGACAGCGGTTTTATAGATACATTCAGATATTTTTACCCGGATGTAACCGACAGATACTCATGGTGGTCATATATGTTCCATGCAAGAGAAAACAACGCAGGGTGGCGCATCGATTATTTTCTTGTATCTGAGGAGCTGAAGGACAGGCTGGTGAGTGCGGACATTCATCACAGCGTGATGGGCTCGGATCACTGTCCTGTTGAACTGGTGATAAAATAGCAAGGGGTGATTGCGAATGGATGCTGCAAATGAGAATTTAAATCTTTTAAACATGACAGAACAGGAAAAGATTATTCCGGCAGGAGAAAATGCAGAGACTGATAATCAGCCTGAACTTATGGATGAATCTGTTCAGGAAGCGATAAAGGAAAATGAACAGGAAGCCGTGCCTGAAATAACTGATGGTGAAGTCATTACACAGACTGAAAAGAAAAAGAAGGTCAGAACCCATGCTTCGCTTGCGAAAAATATCGTGTCACTTGTATTTTTTACACTTTCGCTTGTTTTTGGAATAACAGCAAGCACCCTGTTCCTTGTGCGTGAGTCATTGACAACTCAGTCGGTAAGTCAGTCTGTAAAAAATATGACATTGGGCGATACCGGCATTGGATTCTGGTTCGGACAACAGGGGCAGGATGTAACACTCGACGAATATATGACGGATGTGTTCAATTCCTCAGGTGTTGTGAGTGTACAGCAGAAGGACGTAAAGAAGCTTCTTGACAGTGCTTTTGTCAAGAATTTTGTGACTGACAGGTTGAATGGATATATATCAGACTTTATGTATGGCACAGGCGAGGGCAGCATAAATGTTGATGAGGTTATGAGTCTGCTAGGTGACAACTGGGCTGAGGTGAGTGTTAAACTTGGCATTGATAATGCCAAAGTAAAGGGAAAAACACAGGACGATATCAGGGCTGAGGTGCTTACAGGGGTATATAACAGACTTGTGCAGGATATACACTTTGGAAGCTTCACATTGTCAAAATTCAGAAAAGAGTTTCCTGTCATCATGAATGTGGCAAGCTCGCTTATTACATATCCTGCAATGCTTTCGATGGCGGCTGTGGCAGTACTTTTGTGGTTTATCATTTTATTTATGAACATAAGATACTGCGGAGGCTTCAGATATATCGGAAGATGCATGAGCCTTATTGGAATTGTCAATCTTGCCGCTGCGGGGGCGATGTATGTGCTTCCGGTAGTACTTAACGGAATATTTGGTCTGGGGTATGATTTTTATATATCGTTTATGAGCCTGCAGGTTATGCGTGCACTGTTCGCAGGCACAGGCTTCCTGGTGTGCGGAATTATAATCACTTTTTTTGGAAAGATGCTAAGGGCTGTGAGAAAGAGAATATTAAGGCGGAAATTGACATAATTTTGTCAGTATGGTACAATTTCACACGGAAAAGGAACAGATGGTGCGGGTAGTACATTTGCATATGCACTGTTTGGAAAAATATAAATCTAAAGGAGAATATTACAATGAGAAAGAAACCGGTTGTACTTATGGTACTTGATGGCTACGGACTTAGTGACCGTACAGAGGGAAATGCTATTGCACTTGCCAACACACCTGTTATGGACAAGCTTATGAAGGAGTGTCCTTTTGTAAAGGGAAATGCTTCAGGACTTGCGGTAGGACTTCCAGATGGACAGATGGGTAATTCCGAGGTTGGTCATATGAACATCGGTGCCGGACGTATCATATATCAGGATCTTACAAGAATAACAAAGGCAATCGAGGATGGCGATTTCTTCGAGAACAAGGCTCTCCTTGCTGCTATGGAGAACTGCAAGAAGAACAATTCAGACCTTCACCTGTGGGGACTTTTATCAGACGGTGGTGTTCATAGCCATATTTCACATGTATATGGACTTCTCGAGCTTGCCAAGAAGTGCGGAGTTGAGAAGGTGTATGTTCACGCTTTCTTAGACGGACGTGATACCCCTCCGGCATCAGGCAGGGATTATGTTGCCAAGCTTGAAGAAAAGATGGCAGAGATTGGCGTCGGCAAGGTAGCTTCACTTTCAGGTCGTTACTATGCAATGGACAGAGATAACAACTGGGACAGAGTTAAGAAAGCTTATGATTCACTCGTACTCGGAGAGGGCGTTAAGGCTGCAAGTGCTGTCAAGGCTATGGAGGATTCCTATGCTGAGGGCGTTACAGATGAGTTCGTAATTCCTACAGTAATCACAGATGAGGCAGGTAACCCATTATCAGTTGTAAAGGAGAACGATTCAGTTATCTTCTTCAACTTCCGTCCTGACCGTGCAAGGGAAATGACAAGAGCATTCTGCGATGACAAGTTCACAGGCTTTGACAGAAAGTTCATTCCTCTTACATTTGTATGCTTCAAGGATTATGATGAGACAATCCCTAACAAGCTTATCGCATTTGAGAACGGCAGCATCAAGAATACATTCGGTGAGTATATCGCAAGCAAGGGACTTAAGCAGCTTCGACTTGCCGAGACAGAGAAGTACGCACATGTCACATTCTTCTTCAACGGTGGTGTTGAGGAGCCTAATGTAGACGAGGCAAGACTTCTTGTAAACAGCCCTAAGGATGTAGCTACCTATGACCTCAAGCCGGAGATGAGTGCTCCTGAGGTTGGCATGGATCTCGTCGAGGCTATCAAGTCCGACAAGTACGATGTTATTATCATCAACTTCGCTAACCCTGACATGGTAGGACACACAGGTGTTATTCCGGCAGCAATCAAGGCTGTTGAGAGAGTAGACCAGCTTGTAGGTGATGCAGTTCAGGCAGTCAAGGACGTCGACGGTGTTCTCTTTATCTGTGCAGACCACGGAAACGCAGAGAAGATGATTGACTATGAGACAGGTAAGCCTCATACAGCACACACAACGAACCCTGTTCCGTTTATCCTTGTGAACGCTGACCCATCCTATAAGCTCAGAGAGGGCGGCTGCCTTGCCGATATCGCTCCTACACTTCTTGAGATTATGGGACTTCCTCAGCCTGCTGAGATGACAGGAAAGTCCCTCATAGTAAAATAAGGGATAACGGGTCAGCTTGGATAATTTTACAGGCTTAAAAGACAAGTTATAAAAATAATACTTGAAAAAGAGCACCGACTATGTTAAGATAGACAGAGTTGGTGCTCTTTTTGCGCAAAAGTAATCCGTGATGGTTTTAATAAAAGCAGCACTTATTGGTATATTTGCTTAGGAGGTGTGGATCATGGCAGTTTTGAAGATAATATTAACAGTGATTTTTGTGATTGATTGTATAGCTTTATCAGCAATAGTGTTACTTCAGGAGGGTAAGAGCGCAGGACTTGGTGCGATAAGCGGCGCTGCTGAGACTTACTGGGGCAGGAACAAGGGACGTTCAGTGGAAGGTAAGCTTGAAAAGTTTACTACCATCGCTGCAATAGCTTTCCTTGTAATTGCATTAGTACTTAATGTATTTTAACTACTGACACCCTTGCAGATAACACTGCGAGGGTGTTTTTGCGTAAATGTGTAATTTTGTGAACGCAGAATAAGCAATCCCCCGCTTCAAGTGTGTAGAACACTAAGCGGTGGGTAAGGGGGATGCGAACTGCGTTCATGAGCAGGCAGCGAAAGCGGATTGCGAAATGTCCGCTTTACTGAGGTATGTTGTGCGGCTTATCAGATACACGATTGTTTAGTGAAACATCTGATATAATTAAATGTTTATTGTATAGAACGGAGGGGAATATGGACGAATTATTTGAGCAGAGAAAAAAGATGATAGCGGAGCTGGTTCATGATGAACTGTATGTTCCGATGAAGATAAAGGAGCTTGCAATTTTCTTAAATGTTGCGAAGGAGGACAGGCATGAGCTTGAGCGCGTGCTTGACAGTCTTGTTTCGGAGGGAAAGCTGACAATCACGAAGAAGGGCAAGTACATGAAGCCTGACACGTCGCAGATAACAGGTGTGTTTGAGAGCCATCCCAACGGCTTCGGCTTCGTAACCATAGAAGGAGAACCGGATGACGTGTTCATACCGGCTAAATACACAGCAGGTGCACTTCACCATGACAGGGTCCAGATAGTCATAACCTGTGAGAAGTCACAGGGGAGAAGGCGTGAGGGAAGAGTCGTCAAGGTGTTAGAGCACGGGGCGGATCACCTTGTGGGCTACTATCAGAAGGCGAAGAGCTACGGCTTTGTAAGACCCGATGACCAGCATTTTCTAAAGGATATATATATACCCGCCGGGTGTGATATGGGTGCGGTCAATGGACATAAGGTGGTTGTGAAGATAACCAATTACGGCGATGACACACATAAGCCTGAGGGAAAGGTTATTGAGATTCTCGGACATGTCAACGATCCGGGAACAGACATAATGTCCGTTATCGCGGCATATGATATACCGGTGGAGTTCCCAAAGGAGGTCATGGACAGCCTTTCGGCAATTCCGGACAGCGTGGATTCCAAGGCAAGTGCTGGCAGGGTTGATTTCCGTAATTTACAGACGGTCACAATCGACGGTGAGGACGCGAAGGATCTTGATGATGCCATAAGCATTTCAAAAAATAAGGATGGCTATACTCTTGGCGTGCATATCGCGGATGTCAGCAACTATGTGACGGAGAATTCACCGCTTGACAAGGAGGCAAAAAGCAGGGGAACCAGCGTGTACCTTGTCGACAGGGTTATACCTATGCTTCCGCATAAGCTCTCTAACGGAATATGTTCACTCAACGAAGGAGTTGACAGACTGGCGTTAAGCTGTGTGATGGATATTGATTTTAAGGGAAATATAGTCGGACACAGAATATGTGAGTCGGTTATAAATGTTGACTGCCGCATGTCGTACACATCCGTGAAGAAGATACTTGTCGATGACGACGTAGAGGAGAAGGAAAGGTATTCCGACCTTGTCGATATGTTTTTCCTTATGAAGGAGCTGTCTGAGCTTCTAAGGAGCAGAAGAGAGAACAGAGGCTCAATAGACTTCGATTTTCCTGAGAGCAGGATTATTCTTGATAAAAATGGAAAACCTATAGATATCAAGCCTTATGAGCGAAATGTCGCCACAAGAATCATAGAGGACTTCATGCTCGCGGCAAATGAGACCGTGGCTGAGGATTTCTTCTGGCAGGAGCTTCCGTTCGTGTACAGAACGCATGATGACCCGGATCCGGAGAAGATAAGAAGCCTTGCGACATTCATAAACAACTTCGGATATTCAATCCGCATGGGTCAGGATTATGTCCACCCTAAGGAGCTGCAGAAGCTTCTTGCGTCCATACAGGATTCGCCTGAGGAGCCGCTCATATCAAGACTCACACTAAGAAGCATGAAGAGAGCGCAGTACTCGACGGAGTGCACCGGACATTTCGGATTATCCGCCAAGTATTACTGCCACTTCACATCGCCGATAAGAAGATATCCGGATCTCCAGATTCACAGGATTATCAAGGAGAATCTTCACGGTGGACTGACCGGAAGACGCATAGAGCATTATGAGCGTATTCTGCCCGAGGTAGCAAAGAATTCAAGCCTTATGGAGCGCAGAGCCGATGACGCGGAGCGTGACACCGATAAGCTCAAGAAGGTTGAGTACATGTCATCGCGTATCGGAAATATGTATGACGGAGTGATATCCGGAGTAACCGCCTATGGCTTCTATGTGGAGCTGCCTGATACCATAGAAGGAATGGTTCACATAAATACCTTGGAGGATGACTACTATATATTTGATGAGACACACTATGAGCTATACGGTGAAGTTACACATAAGACATATAAGCTGGGGCAGCAGGTGACTGTTGAGGTTGTGGGAACGGATAAGCTTATGAGAACCATTGATTTTGAGGTTGTGCAGAAGTGATATGCTATTATTTGGGTTATAGGAATAAAACGCCTGGTATTTAAAATACTTAGTGTTTAAAGTGCATAATATTTAAAGTATTTTGAATTTAAAGTGCATAGTATTTAAAGTATTTTGAATTTAAAATGCATAATATTTAAAGTGTTTTGTGTTTAAAATGCTCAGTATTTAAAATGTATTGTATTTGAAAACATAAACTGTTAGTTTAATTTCAAAATATCCATTGCAAAAAGCTTGGTTCATGTGGTATAATTCCGATTGTTGACGAAAGGAAAGAAAACTATGGGCGATAAAGATAATTACAAGTTAATAGCGAACAATAAAAAAGCCTACTTTGATTACTTTATCGAGGATACATGGGAGGCAGGTATAGCACTCCACGGAACTGAGGTCAAGTCAGTCCGCATGGGAAAGTGCAGTATCAAGGAAGCTTTCATCCGTGTCGAGGATGGAGAGGTGTTTGTCTACAACATGCACATCAGTCCTTATGAGAAGGGCAACATTTTTAACAAGGATCCGCTCCGCGTTAAGAAGCTTCTTCTTCACAGACATGAGGTCAACAAGATTCTGGGTGAGGTGACCCAGAAGGGTTATACCCTTGTGCCGCTTCAGGTTTATCTAAAGGGTAGTCTTGTCAAGGTTCAGGTTGGACTTGGACGCGGCAAGAAGCTCTATGATAAGAGAGATACTATTGCCAAGAAAGATCAGCGAAGAGAAGCTGAGAAGGATTTTAAGATTAAGAATCTCTACTAAAATATATCATATACATCGGTGATGGACCTGGATAATGTTTTGGAAAGGTCTGTCAAGAGCTGATCAGAGCTATGCTCTGTCTGCTATATATCCGGGGTAGTAAAGGTTTCGACGGGCTATTTGAAGTCGGAGAAGCAAGCCGCACGGTCATGCGTCAAATGCCAAAATTAAAATTAAACGCTGAAGATAATTTAGCAGTTGCAGCGTAAGCTGTGACAAAAGCTGCCCTTGATGGCAGCCGTTCGACCTAGCGCACCTACACGTTAGCAATCGGGCGTCGACTCTGTAGGAAACGACACGGGCAAAGCTTTGAACCCGCGGGCGTATTATGAAGCTACTGAAGTGCATATCCTGTTAACCGGAGCTGCATGGAGGGAACGGAAGCTGCTTAGCAGTTTCAAAAAGATTAACTAAGCTTGTAGAAGGACGAGGGATAGTGGTTCGGACACGGGTTCGATTCCCGTCTACTCCACTCGAAGAAAGTGCTGTAAACGACTGTTTTACGGCACTTTTTTATTTCGTGAATGTTTCAAAAAAGCTATTTTTGATTGTTTTGAATCGTTTTGTATCAAAAAAATAGGGGAAGAAATAGGGGAAGAAAAAACACAATGGCACATTGTAAAATAAATTTAGTACATAAATGCTAATGTACTGGAAAAAATACAATCTTAAATTAAATCAAGAGCAGATAAAACGCTTGATGGCATAAATGCTGTCGAGCTTTTTTTGTTTCACCCAAAAATAAAACCGCTTATATATTTATTCATACCGAAAACCAATAAGAGCGGGGGATGTTGGATTAAGATGTTTTTTAAAAAATAATTCATATTTATATGAGACTTAAAAACGATGGATTTGCAATTGTTTCGTAATGGAGAATTATTTTGTGAGGACGGATGTAGGAGGTCGTTTGAAGAGTTGAATTATGGATGTTTTCCGGATAAGAGAGGAGGGAACAGAATGAGCAAAGATAAAATTATGTCAAATGAGGATATTTGTAAGTCTGATTATGAAAATAGAATTTTAACTCAGACAGATTTATACGAAATTTTTCCATTTGGAAAGACGAAAGTGCGGGCATTGATAGCTTCCGGAAGTTTGCCGCTGATAAAAATCGGTAAAGACTATATAACATCTTGGAATGTTTTAGAAGACTGGATTCGCGACAACATCGGTAAAGAGATTTATTTATGATAAAAAGTTGAGAGCTGAAGAGAAAATGTGGACAGAATGATAACAAAGAGTTGTTTCATTTTGTTCACATTTATTTTTAAATTTATATTGGAAAATTCGCCTGTTTTGTGGTGGCAAAATAATCGTTAACTTTCTTTATGTCAGGTGGTATTATATATTACAGAGAGCTGGATTTACCAGAGTTAAGTATATAAGTGGAAGAAGGTTATTTATTGAGCTTAAGAAATATTAGTAAATACATGAGTCTCATATTAAGGCATAAGCCAGAAGCAATTAGCATTAGCCTTGATGAGCATGGATGGGCAAAGGTTGATGAACTGATTGCAGGTATTGCGAAAGATAATGAATTTAATATGGATATATTGGAAGAAATTGTAGGGACAGATGAAAAGCAAAGGTATTCATTTAATGAGGACAGGACATTGATTAGAGCAAATTAGGGGCATTCTATACCAGTAGATGTTGAGCCAGAGGAAAAAGAACCGCCAGAGACTTTATGGCATGGAACAGGAGAAAAGTATGTTGAGTCTATTGATGCGGAAGGACTTATTTCCAAAAGTAGATTATATGTACATCTTTCAAAGGATGAGGAAACTGCTATAAAGGTTGGAATGCGGCATGGAAAGCCGGTTCTGTATCAAGTTATAGCAAAGTGGATGTATGATGATGGATATAAGTTTTATATCTCAGCTAATGGTGTGTGGCTGACAAAGGAAGTGCCGGTGAGATATTTGAAGAGATTGTAACAAGGGCGATCGCGAAACATCAGCCATATGAAATACTTTGATAACTATAATGTGACAGAAAAAATAAAAAACATAGGATAGAGGGTTGTAGAAGAAATGTCTTGAAACACTATCATATCCGACAAATGCCTATGCACTTTTAACAGGTAAAATGCCGCGAATGCCGGTAATTCAATGTGGTGTGTTTAAAGGAACAAATCATGCACACTTTGTTGACTGTAGGGAATTTGAAGGCTCTGTTTAGGAGCAGATGGAAGCAGCATATCAGTATGCCTTTGAAAAATCAATATGGTGATGACGATAACAGGGATGTACAGACAGGATGTATATGAGCTGCTGATAGACAGTATCCGAGAGATGTTCGCAAACACGGTGGCACACCGCAGTTATCTGGAGCCGGGAAATATCCAGGTAGCATTGTTTGATGACAGCTTGGAAGTAACTTTTTCCGGAATGTTTTTGAATAATGTTACGATTTCAAAAATGATGAAAGGCTATTCGAAACTGAAAAATCCGGCAATGGCAAGAGCCTTTGCATATATGAAGATCATTGAGAAGTGGGGAACCGGAATACCGAGATTATTTGAAGCTTGTGAGGAATATGGCTTGTCAAAGGCCGACAAAGGATAACCAGTTTTATACAAAGTATTCTCTTGAGAAAGAGGATACGCTGCTTTATTTCAAACAATTTTGTGCGGATAGAGCATCGTTGTTGTCGGTAAAGTTGGAATTGAAGAGAAATATAAGCCTATTATTGAAAAGCATATCCGGTTCTTTGGAAAAAAAGATCAATTGTAGCGATTTTATGATTTGGAGATTGAAAATTATAATGAAAAAATATTTTGATTGGAATTATGCGTGCGGCATGCAGGATAAGAATCAATTCTTTTGGCGAACCAATTCGCGTACTAAATAGTAGAAAATACCATTTAGATGGTAGTTGTGAAAAAAATCCTTCAAAATCACCAATAAGATGGTATAAAAAGTATGTGTAAGTACCACTTAACTGGTGTATATCAAACAAAAACACCAACTATGTGGTGGAAAATTATGCAAAATACCAGATAGTTGGTGCTTTATAAAAGGGAAGAAAATAAACACCGATTATATGGTACTGAAAATGAAAAAGAAAGTAGTATGTATGCTTTGTTAAGAAAGACTTAATCCCACCTAGTTGGGGAAAACTTATAAAAAGTACTTGCACCATTAACGTGGTGTAAGAAAAATATTATGCCATGATATACATAAAACCTAGAATAAAATAATCAGAGTTTTACATATTTGTCAGGTAATTAGGATGTTGATATTTCTCGCATGTAATATAAAAACTATATAGAGATTATTACAATCTCTATATAGAGAATACAAGCCGAATCTCTATTACAGAGTTTTTAATTGTAAACTCTAACATGCAATAGAGTTTGCATTATTTTAAATACTGACAGTAAACATGCAAGAACAGAGCTTGATTTTTTAAACTTTGCATTTAACTGGGAAAAGTGAGTGGGATAATCCTGGAACCAATGATTTTGAAATCACAGAGTGTAGCGGATATTACCTGGACATAACAAATGGACGCGAAAAAGTCCAAAAAAGAAACGATATCTAATGATAAGCATATATATCAGGTGGAATAAAATATATTAAATTGCATAAAGCGAAAAGATCTACTCCTGCTACAAAATATGTAGTACGGGAAGCTGGAAGTCTTGCTGATGAAATACTTGAACTAGAAGAGCTTTCAGGTAAAAGCGCTCCGATACCAATTGTTAAAATAGCGAGTGATTTTGGCATAAAAACATACAAAGCTTCCAATATGCCAAATGATATATCAGGTAATATTTTTATTGGTGACACAACAGAAAAAGATTATGGCGCAGATAAAGTAATTATAGTGGGAGAAGATGAAGTGCTTCCACACCAAAGGTTTATTATTGCGCAGGAACTAGCTCATTATTTAATGGATTACATAGGAAGCGATTATTGCAAGAATAAAGAAAACGTGTTCACAAGAGCGTCCCTAAAGGTTGATACGATTCCATGGAAGAGATAAGAGCGGATAGATTCGCGGCAGAACTGCTTATGCCCAAAAAGTTTTTTTAGCAGAGTATGTGAAAGCCATGAAACAATCAAATTACAGTAAAGAGTACACAGTTACATACTTATCAAAATTATTTAACACAAAAGAATCTTGCATTCAAAGAAGAATCCAAGAAGTTTTGGAATAAAAAGCTTCCTGTATAATTTAAAGTGTAGAGAGTAAATGATTTTACAAAAATAGATACCTAAGTTAAACTGTCATTGCTGACCGGTTAGTTAGCAAATGAGCAGAATAAGGAAGGTATCTACAAATGAATTCTACACAAAATAAGAAGCTCGTATGGTGTATTAGCTGTTATAAATTGGTGTAAAAATATGTTATGAATATTGTGTAAAAGATATAAAAATACATTATTGGCGAATTATAATAATAGAAAGATATATAAAACGCTAAACAGAGCAATATTATTTAATATATGGCGATTTATGATAGAGTAGTGCATTATGAAGATTATTGGTCGAAAAGAGAGAAAGATTATTGGGTGAAGTGTCTTATGTCTAAAAGACGGAAGCTTTTGGCGTTGTATATCATAGAATCACAGTGGCATTGATGGTATATTTGATTGAATTATATTAGAAAATTGTAATTATTAATGTTATGAATGACATGCTTATCTTCAATATATTGTAAGAATATGTCACACATGACATGTTTAGCTACGATAAAATTAAAATATGTTATATGTGACAATATAATGTATTTTTTCTATAAAATATGTTATACTTAACATAAAGGAGGTGGCTATTATGAGCAGTACGGATTTGAGTTATATATTTGAACAGATTAATAACTTGAAAAAGCCTGATTCTGAACATAAGGATGAGCCGATAATTGATGAGAAGGTTTCATTGCGTGAGGTTTTGGATACTATATCAGACGAGATACAGAGAGTGATGGACGAAAATAATTTTACGCAGGAGGATTTATGCCGGATAACCAATATGTCCCAATCCAACATAAGTAAGATAAAGAATGGAAAGGTTGTTCCTAAGATAGAAACATTACAGAAAATTGCCACAGCAACACACACAAGATTGGTAATAAGTTTTGAGAATCTGGAAGGGGACGAATAATGACAGTTATAAA
>OGJH01000841.1_pt1 | contig 32597 bp, 30 predicted proteins | sample 1572021 | NCBI WGS metagenome assembly OGJH01 (sample SAMEA2582098, study PRJEB24529) | metagenome | biome: Human gut stool | place: China | collected 2011
TAAGGATCTAGTCCATATTGCTTGGGTGCGGGTTCAAGTCCCGCCGACTGCACTATTAATAAGGTCGTGTTTATGACATGACCTTTTTTTAATATAAATTTGTAAAAGCAAAGGAGATTTAAAATGTTGGATAAAGGAGATTCGGTGGGGCTTGTGGCCTGCTCTGATGGATTTCCAAATGATAATCATGAGGTAATCGATGAGGTTGAAAACAGCCTGTATGATATGGGCTATAAGGCGGTAATTGGTAATATATACCGTACTAAGGAAAACAGAACACTTAGCAGCAGAGACAGGGCAGATGTTTTTAATGAAATGGTACGGAATCCGGAAATTAAAGTTGTTTTTGATATATCCGGAGGCGATTCCGCTAATGAAATTCTTGATTATGTTGATTACGATATGTTAGAAGAGAATGGTAAACCTGTTTTCGGATACAGTGATCTTACCACCCTTCTTAATGCCATATATTGCAAGACGGGAATCTGCACATACCTGTACCAGATAAGAAATATTATTACCGGATATGGGGAAAGGCAGAAAGCAGACCTTGAAATGGTGTTAAGCGGAGAAAGCGATGATTTATACGATATAGATTACGAATTTGTACGTGGCGAAGAAATGAAGGGCGTACTTATCGGAGGAAATATCCGCTGTTTTTTAAAATTAGCGGGAACATCATACATGCCGTCGTTCAGACATAAAGTGTTATTCCTGGAAAGTAACAGCGGCAGAGAAAACAGAATACGTTCTTATTTTACCCAGTTGAAGCAGATGGGCGTATTCAATGAAGTAAACGGAGTTTTACTCGGAACATTTACGGAACTTGCACAGGAAGGAATTACAACTGCCGCAGAAATTCTTACAGATGTATGCGATGATAAGGAACTTGCTATAGCAGTAACGGATGAAGTTGGTCATGGCGCAGATTCCAAGGCAGTAGTTATTGGCAGGGAAATTGAGCTGGAGAAATAAAAAAATACTTTATTTCCATTATAATATATGATATAATCTAACTAGTTTTTATGAAATAAAAGGAGGCTCGTCATGAAGCACATTAAGACAATTAATACTAAGAATCTTAAGGAGACAGCTAAGAAGGGCGGATGTGGAGAATGTCAGACATCATGCCAGTCAGCATGTAAGACTTCTTGCACAGTTGGTAACCAGAGCTGCGAGAATAAGTAAGAACTTAATAATTAGCAATGATGAGAGAGTGTTTTTCTGGAGTGTCAGCATCATCAGGACACCCGTACACTCTCTTGTTTTGCGTAGGAGGAGAAAGTGATCCATCAGTATAAGAACAATGGATACAATATTGTATTGGATGTCAACAGTGGCTCTGTACATGTTGTAGACGATATTGTATATGATATAATTCCTCTTTATGAAGATAATGATACAGAGGAAATAGTTAAGAAGCTGGGTGACAGATATAAGGAAGAAGATATTCTGGAAGCCTGTGCGGAAATAGAAGAACTTAAGAGAGAAGAAGTTCTTTTTACAGAAGATATTTACGAAGATTATATAGATAAGTTTACAAAGGAAAAAGAACAGTCAGGAATCGTTAAAGCTATGTGTTTGCATATAGCCCATGATTGTAACCTTGCATGCAAGTATTGTTTTGCTGAAGAAGGCGAATATCATGGAAGAAGGGCTTTAATGTCAGCGGAAGTCGGAAAGAAAGCACTTGATTTCCTTGTTGCCAATTCAGGCAAAAGACGCAACCTTGAAGTGGATTTCTTTGGCGGAGAGCCTCTTATGAATTTCGGCGTTGTTAAAGAAATTGTTGAATACGGAAGACAGCTTGAGAAAGAACATGATAAGCTTTTCAGATTTACAATGACAACCAACGGTGTACTTCTTAATGATGAAGTACAGGAATTTGTAAATAAAGAATGCGGCAATGTAGTGCTCAGTGTGGACGGACGTAAGGAAGTCCACGATATGATGAGACCATTCAGAAACGGTCAGGGAAGTTATGACCTTATAATGCCTAAGTTCAAGAAGATTGCCGATTCAAGGAATCAGATGAATTATTATGTAAGAGGTACCTTTACACATAATAATCTTGATTTTTCCAAAGATGTATTAAGCCTTGCTGATTTAGGATATAAGCAGATATCGGTTGAACCTGTAGTTGCTGATGAAAGTGAAGACTATGCATTAAGGGAAGAAGATCTTCCTAAGATATATGAAGAATATGATAAGCTTGCGGTTGAGATGATTAAGCGCGAGAAGGAAGGCAGAGGATTTAATTTCTTCCACTTCATGGTGGATTTAACAGGTGGTCCGTGTGTATATAAGAGATTATCAGGCTGCGGCTGCGGTACTGAATATCTTGCCGTGACACCATGGGGTGATTTTTACCCATGCCATCAGTTTGTAGGTCATGAAGAGTTTATTATGGGTAATGTATATGAAGGAATCAAGACTCCTGACATACGCCATATGTTTAATGAAAGCAATGTTTATTCAAAGGATAAATGCAAGGACTGCTTCTGCAAGTTCTACTGCAGTGGCGGCTGCGCAGCTAATGCGTATAATTTCAATCACGATATAAATAATCCGTATGATATTGGATGTAAGCTTCAGCGTAAGAGAGTTGAATGTGCAGTTATGATTAAATGTGCACTTGCGGATGAAGGCGTTCAGGCAGCAGATTACGGTAATATAGAAGTGCATTGTTAATTAAGGGTGAAAAAATATAAGGAGGCAAACCGTAAACGGCTCACCCAATGTAATATAGCCGTAAACGGTAAAAGACAAAATGAAAATTTGGCAGAAAATAGTTGCAACAGTAGCATTGCTCGGTGCATTTGTACTCGCCGGATACACAGTGTTGTGTGGATTCGGCAACGGACATAAGGGCAGTGCCAGAAATATCACTTTAGGACTTGATCTTAATGGTGGTGTAAGTGTTACATATCAGGCTGTGGGAGAAGTATCTTCACAGGATATGGATGACGTAGTATACAAGATGGTTAAAAGAGTAGAGGAATATGACGGAGCACAGGTATACAAGGAAGGAAGTAACAGAGTTACAATAGAGATTCCAGGTGCTGATGATGCCCAGACTATTCTTGAAGAACTTGGTAAGCCCGGTGCGTTATATTTTATTAACCAGTACGCATCAGACGACAAAACAGCCAACTATACATCACAGTATGCGGTTGATGCATCAGGTAATCTTGCACTTGTTACAAAACTTAACAAGACCCTTGATGAAATCAAAGCAGACGGAACAATTATCCTTACGGGTGAGGATATAAAGGATGCACAGGGTGTATACCAGCAGAATTCATCAGGAAGCAAACAGGCCGTAGTAAGTTTTGCACTTACTGAAGAGGGTGCTGCTAAGTTTAAGGAAGCTACAACAAAGGCTGCTTCTAAGAAGTGGTCAATAGGTGTGTATTATGACGGAGAATTCATCAGCGTTCCTAAAGTTAACAGTGCAATTACCGATGGTGAAGGTGTAATTGAAGGAATGGCAGATATTGAGGAAGCAAAGAATCTTGCTTCTGCAATCCGTATCGGTGCCCTTCCTGTCGAACTTGAAGAAGTATCATCACAGGTTGTTGGTGCTACACTTGGACAGGAAGCAATAAGCACAAGTGTTAAAGCCGGTATAATCGGTTTTGTATTGCTTTTCATATTTATGATAGCTTACTATAAGATCCCTGGTCTTGCAGCTAACTTTGCATTAATTGCTTATACAGCAGGTATGCTTCTTATCCTTAATGTATTTAACTTTACATTAACATTACCTGGTATAGCAGGTATTATTCTTGGTATAGGTATGGCGGTGGATGCCAACGTAATCATTAATGCCCGAATAAGTGAGGAACTGGCAAGAGGCGTATCTGTAAGGTCAGCAATTGCAACAGGTTTTAAAAAGGCACTTTCTGCAATCATTGATGGTAACGTTACAACACTTATTGCAGCAATTGTACTTGGAATAATCGGTTCCGGTCCTGTTAAGGGATTTGCATTAACACTTGGTATCGGTATAGCACTTTCAATGTTTACATCCCTTGTTGTGGCAAGGTGGGTATTACTTCTTCTTTATCATCTTGGATGTAATAAGGAAAAAATGTACGGAATCCACAAGGAAAGAGCAAGTGTCAACTTTGTATCAAAGAGAAAGATTTTTATATCAATTTCAGCTCTTGTTATTGCAACGGGTGTTGCTTTTGCGACAATTAACGGAGTAAAGGGTAACGGAAGCTTTAATTTTGACCTTGAGTTTTCAGGCGGAACATCAACAACTGTAAATTTTGATAAAGAATATACACTTGATGAAGTAGAAAAAGAGATAATTCCAGAAATTAAGAAGGCAACAGGTCTTTCGACGGTACAGCAGCAGGCTGTAAAAGGAACCAATCAGGTAATATTTAAGACTAAATGGCTCACAGAAGAACAGCAGAATTCATTCTACAGCTTATTAAAAGATAAATATAATGTGGATGTAACCAATCCTGACAAGTTAAGTTCGGAAAAGATTTCAGCAACAATAAGCTCGGAGATGAGAAGAGATGCGATTATAGCCGTTATTGTAGCAACAATATGTATGCTTATTTACATCTGGATAAGATTCAGGGATGTAAAATTTGCAACAAGTGCAATTATTGCATTAATCCATGATGTATTAATTGTTATCACATTCTATATAATTTCAAGAATACCGGTTGGAAATACATTTATAGCATGTATGCTTACGATTGTAGGTTACTCAATCAACGCAACAATTGTTATCTTTGACCGTATCCGTGAGAATATGAAGATTATGACAAAGTCAACATTATCAGAGGTTGTAAACAGCAGTATTACATCAACGCTTTCGAGAAGTATTAATACATCACTTACGACATTTATCATGGTATTGGTGCTTTACATTTTAGGCGTATCATCAATAAGAGAATTTGCTGCACCAATTATGGTAGGTATACTTGCAGGTGGTTACTCATCTGTATGTATAACAGGTGCATTATGGTTTATGATGAAGAAATCTTCGTATAAGAGAGCTCTTAAGAAGGAAAATAAATAAATGCAGGAATGGCGAATTTATTCAAAAAAAGCTGATTTTAGTGCCATAGGTAAAAAATATGGAATAGATCAGGTAATAGCAAGAGTAATCCGCAACCGGGATATAGAAGGCGATGCAGCTATGGACAGCTATCTTAACGGCAGCGTCGATTCCATGTATGACCCTATGCTTATGAAAGATATGGGAAAAGCTGTGGATATCCTTCTTGACACTATAAAAAACAAGCGAAAAATTCGCATAATAGGTGATTATGATATAGATGGAATTTGTTCCATCTATATCTTGTTTAAGGGACTTTTATTTTTAGGTGCAGATGTGGATTATGAAGTTCCGGACAGAATAAAAGATGGTTATGGAATTAACGAGAACCTTATTAAACAGGCGTATGATGACGGCAGGGAAGTAATCCTCACATGTGATAACGGCATAGCTGCCACAGAACAGGTCAGATATGCCAGATCACTTGGATTTACCGTTATTGTAACTGACCACCATGATATAAGATATGAAGAAATCGATGGTAAGAAGACATATATTCTTCCGGAGGCGGATGCCATAGTGAATCCGAAACAGTCAGACTGCAGTTATCCTTGCAGTTTTCTCTGCGGGGCAGGCGTGGCATATAAGCTTATGCAGGAACTTTTCAAACGCACAGGCAACGAAGGAAAAGAAAGGGAATTCCTTGTTTTTGCGGGAATAGCAACCATTGGCGACGTAGTTGACTTAAAGGACGAGAACAGAATATTCGTAAAAGAAGGACTTAAACAATTCAAAGAGACAGACAATTATGGACTGAGAGCTCTTACGGTAATTAATGGACTTGATGATAAAGAAATATGTGCATATCATATAGGATTCATAATAGGACCATGTCTTAATGCCAGCGGAAGACTTGATACGGCAAAAAGAGCGTTGAAAATGCTTCTTTCAAAGGACAAATATGAAGCAGAAAGACTGGCAGGCGACCTTGTATCCTTAAATGAAGAACGCAAATCACTGACAGCGGCGGCAGTAATACTGGCAGAAAAAATTGTTGATGAGAATTACACAGATGATACCGTTCTTGTAATATATTTACCTGACTGTCATGAAAGCATAGCAGGAATTGTTGCCGGAAGAATAAGAGAAAAATATTACAAGCCGGTTATTGTACTGACCAAAGGAGAAGATGGAGTAAAAGGCTCGGCAAGATCGATAGAAAGCTATAATATTTTTGAAAAATTATGTGAATGCAGTCATCTCCTCACCAAATTCGGAGGACATCCCCTTGCGGCAGGAATGTCACTTAAAGAAGATAATATCGAAGAATTGAGGAAATATCTCAATGAGCACAGTAATCTTACAAAGGATGACCTTACGGAAAAAGTATGGATAGATGTCCCTATGCCGCTTGAATACATAAACGAAGATATTATTAATGAACTTTCGTTGCTTGAACCTTACGGCAAGGGCAATGAAAAGCCTGTATTTGCAGACAAGAATCTTATAATTGTTTCATTTATGCGGATTGGAAGGGATGGAAAATTTGCTAAAATGGAGCTTAAAAAAAATAACGGAATGTCCATTTTTGCGATGTGTTTTAATAATTGTGACGGACTTAACGAGGCATTTATTAATAATAAAAGAATTTCCTGTACATATTATCCTGAAATTAATGAATTTCGCGGAAATAAAAAATTGCAGATTTGCATTACAGGGTATAGAATAGAAGAAGATATTTAACATGGAGGCACAGATAATGAAAAAAGTTGAAGATTATGTAAGAACAATTCCTGATTTTCCTGAGAAGGGAATTATGTTTCGTGATGTAACCAGCGTAATGCAGGACCCTGAAGGATTACAGCTTGCAATTAACGGTCTTAATGACCTTGTTAAAGATGTTGATTATGATGTGGTGGTAGGACCTGAATCCAGAGGTTTTATTTTCGGAACACCTATCGCTTATGCTAATCATAAGGCGTTTGTACCTGTAAGAAAAAAAGGAAAGCTTCCATGTGAGACTGTAGAGGCAACTTATAACCTTGAATATGGCACAGCAACAATAGAGATGCATAAGGATGCCATTAAGCCCGGACAGAAGGTTGTCATAGTTGATGACCTTATTGCAACAGGAGGAACAACAGAAGCAATAATAAAGCTTGTTGAAGAACTTGGAGGAAAAGTAGTGAAAGCTATTTTCCTTATGGAACTTGCAGGACTTGAAGGACGTAAAAAACTTGCCGGATATGATGTTGATTCGGTTATAATATATCCGGGAAAATAATTTCGGCGGACATGTTACTGCTTTAATACGGGCATCATATATAGAACAGGAGGTACTCATATGCCTGAGGAAGAATACAGACAGAGAAGAAAAATTGAAGAAAGACCATTAACACCACCTCAGACCAATGTTCCTTCGGAATTGTTTGAGATATTGAAAAAAAGTATTCTTGATTATCACCCATCCACGGATTTAAGCCTTATCGAAAAGGCATACAAGGTTGCGGATAAAGCTCACAGCGGTCAGAAACGTAAATCGGGAGAACCATATATAATCCATCCTCTTTGTGTGGCTATCATACTTGCACAGCTTGAACTTGATAAGGAGACAATTATAGCAGGAATACTTCATGATGTTATAGAAGATACAGAAGTAACTTATGAAGATATAAGCCGTGAATTCGGCGAAGAAGTTGCACTTCTTGTAGATGGAGTTACCAAATTAACCCAGTTAAACTATGAGCATGATAAGATAGAAATCCAGGCAGAGAATTTAAGAAAAATGTTTCTTGCCATGGCAAAGGATATACGAGTAATCCTTATTAAACTTGCCGACAGACTTCATAATATGAGGACGATGCAGTACCAGAAGCCTGAGAAACAGATAGAAAAATCAAGAGAAACCATGGAAATATACTCTCCTATAGCACAGAGGCTCGGTATTTCCAAGATTAAAGTAGAACTTGATGATTTATCACTTATGTACCTCCAGCCTGATGTGTACCATAAACTGGAGCATGACCTTACTCTTGGGAAAGAGGCAAGGGAGAATTTTGTAAAAGAAATTGTGGCAGAAGTCAAGGAAAAACTCTCTACAACCGGAATAAATTACACCATAGACGGAAGAGTAAAGCATTTTTTCAGCATATATAAGAAAATGGTTAATCAGGACAAGACTCTTGACCAGATATACGACCTTTTTGCGGTAAGAATTATTGTAGATACAATCAAAGACTGTTATGCGGTGTTAGGACTTATCCATGAGATGTATAAGCCTATACCGGGACGATTTAAGGATTATATTGCTATGCCTAAGCCAAATATGTACCAGTCTTTGCATACAACGCTTATATCCCAGACAGGACAGCCGTTTGAGATACAGATCCGTACTTACGAGATGCATAGAACTGCTGAATATGGTATCGCAGCCCATTGGAAATATAAAGAAAATATTGACGGTACAAAGGGTGATGACAGCGAGGAAGCAAAGCTTACATGGTTAAGACAGATTCTTGAATGGCAGAGGGATATGTCCGATAACAAGGAATTTTTAAGCATAATAAAGAGCGACCTTGATTTATTCTCGGACAGTGTGTATTGTTTTACTCCACAGGGAGATGTCAAGAACCTGCCGGCAGGCTCCACTCCTATTGATTTTGCATACAGCATACATTCGGCTGTAGGTAATAAAATGGTGGGTGCCAAAGTAAACGGCAAGCTGGTACCTATTGATTACAAGATAAAAAACGGTGACAGAATCGAAGTTATTACGTCTCAGAATTCTAAAGGACCAAGCCGTGACTGGCTTAAAGTAGTAAAAAGCCCGCAGGCTAAGAACAAAATTAATTCATGGTTCAAGGCTGAACTTAAAGAAGATAATATTTTAAAAGGAAAAGACCTTATCCATAATTACTGTAAGACAAAAAACATTGTTTTATCAGATCTTCTTAAGCCTGAATTCATAGAAAAGACTATGACAAAGTATGGATTCAGGGATTGGGATTCCGTACTTGCCGCTGTAGGACACGGCGGACTTAAGGAAGGCCAGGTTGTTGGTAAACTTCAGGAAGAATACGATAAGAAGCATAGGGAAGAAATTACTGATGCGGATATTCTTGCAGACAACTCCGAAAGTACCATAAAACAGAAGGATGACGGTAAGCCATCTAAGACCGGAATTGTTGTTAAGGGCATACATGATGTGGCAGTCAGGTTTTCAAAATGCTGCAATCCTGTTCCGGGTGATGAAATCGTAGGTTTTGTAACAAGAGGAAGAGGAATATCAATCCATACCACGGATTGTATTAACGTAATTAACATGTCGGAACTTGATAAATCAAGACTTATTGACGCTGAATGGCAGAAACTTGATTATGAAAATTCAGAAGAAAGATATACAACAGATATTAAAATATATGCAAATAACAGAACAGGCCTTATTGTAGATATTTCAAAGATACTTACAGAGAGAAAGATTGATGTTAAGACTATGAACTGCCGCACAAGCAAGACAGGAACGGCAACACTTGAACTTAGTTTTGAAATAAGTGGCGTAGATGCACTCAGGGAACTTTTTGATAAATTAAGAAATGTTGAAGGAGTTCTGGATATCGAGAGAACGAGAGGTTAGTGTATGATAAAAATTGAACATAATATAATAGGAATGTGTGCTACCAATACCTATTATGTATATGATGACGAGACTAAAAGAGGCCTTATTATTGATCCGGCCGGAGACCCTGTCAGAATTATTGAACGTGTTGCCAGATTACAGATAAACGTTGAAGGCATTCTTATTACCCACGGACATTTTGACCATGTGCTTGCCCTTGATGAAGTAAGGGAACGTTTCAATGTAAAAGCATATATAGGAAATACGGAAAAGGCTGTATTAGAAGACCCGGAGGCCAATCTTACATCAGGCTTTATGGGTGAGGGCAGAACCTTCAGTGCAGATGTGTACCTTAAGGACGGAGAAGAATTTGAAGCCGGCGGTTTCAGAATTAAGGCATTTGAAGTTCCGGGACATACAATAGGCGGAATGTGCTATTATTTTATGGATGAAGGTGTGCTCTTTTCGGGAGATACACTGTTTTGCGAATCAGTCGGAAGAAGTGATTTCAAGGGAGGAAGTACATTTGCCCTTATCGCTTCAATTAAAGAGAAATTATATACTCTTCCCGATGATGTCAAGGTATATCCGGGACATTCGGAAGCAACCACTATAGGGCATGAGAAAAAATATAACCCTTTTGTAAGATAGGATATAAAATGATTTTTTTTAGTATTAATACAAAAGATTATGAAAATGATGTCAGGGTCATGACACAGGCATTTTATCCCGATACAAAAATTACGACGGAAAATTGCGATAATCCCGAGCTTTCCATAGCAGTATTTGTTGATGGCAAAAAGGTAAAGGGAAGCGTTACAGGTGCAGATATAACCGGGGCTTCTTTTGAATATGATGTATATGAGGATAAGAAAAGAACCAGAAACAGACTGAAAAGAGAACTTTACGGAATATATTCCTCTCTTACGGGCAAGTCCCTGCCATGGGGAACTCTTACGGGAATACGTCCTGTTAAGATACCACTTGCCATGGTTGAAGAAGGTGTTGATGATAATACAATAATCAGACATCTTGAAGAAGAATATCTTGTTAATGAAAAGAAAGCTCTACTTAGTCTTGAGGTTGCTGCAAACGAAAATGAACTGTTAAAGACACTGGATTATAAGAATGGATATAGTCTGTATATAGGTATTCCGTTCTGTCCTACTACCTGTCTTTACTGTTCTTTTACCTCCTATCCCATAAGCATGTGGAAGGACAAAGTAGACAGCTATCTTGACGCACTTTTTAAAGAACTTAAATATCTGTCGGAACATCTTAGAGGAAGAAAACCTGACAGCATATATATAGGCGGCGGAACTCCCACCACACTTTTACCATATCAGTTTGAAAGACTTTTTGATTTCCTTGAAAGCTGTTTTGATTACAGCAACCTTAAAGAATTTACCGTTGAAGCAGGCAGACCGGACAGTATTGACCGTGATAAACTTGAGGTTATCAAAAAACACGGAATAGGAAGAATTTCAATCAATCCGCAGACCATGAATCAGAAGACCCTTGATCTGATAGGAAGAAGACATACCGTAGAACAGATATGTGATACGTTTAAGATGGCGAGAGACTGTGGTTTTGATAACATTAACATGGATATGATTGTGGGACTTCCGGGAGAAGATAAGGAAGATGTGAGAAATACCCTAGAACAGATAATGAAATTATCTCCGGATAATCTTACCGTTCATTCACTGGCAATAAAAAGAGCCGCAAGGCTTAACTATATGAAAGAAGCATACGCAGACTACAGAATAGATAATACGGACGAAATAATCACCATGACAAAGGAATATGCCGATATGATGGGCATGACACCCTATTACCTTTACCGTCAGAAAAATATGGCAGGTAATTTTGAAAATGTTGGATATGCCAAAGAAGGCAAAAAAGGTGTATATAACATCCTGATAATGGAAGAGAAACAGTCCATATATGCGGCTGGCGCGGGAGCACAGTCGAAAATAGTTTTTCCGGATGAAAACAGAGTTGAACGTATAGAAAATGTAAAAGATGTATCTAATTACATAGAACGTGTAGATGAAATGATAGAAAGAAAGCGAAGTTTTTTTAATGAGAATTAGAGCAAAAGCCAATCCGGTTCAGGCAACACTTCTATCGGATTTTGAAGATAATATCAATCATGGAGTGTGTGTAAGCAATCTTACATATCTTCTTGCCAAAGAGATGGGCTATGACGAGAGCATTTGTTATGAACTGGCACTTGCCGGACTTGTCCATGATATAGGCAAACTTAAACTATCAAGGTATCTTTACGGCAGAAACGAGGATGATGACCATAAAAATGATGATGGAACGGAATATATGAGAATGCATTCCAAGTTAAGTTATGATATACTTAAAAAGTATGATTTTTCGGATCTTGTTCTTGATTCTGTTTTGTATCATCATGAGAACTATGACGGAACCGGTTATCCTGAAAACAGAAAAGGCGAAGATATACCGTTTGGTGCGAGAGTGATGCGTGTTGCGGATACTTTTACCGCCCTGATTTCAGACAGACCGTATCGAAGGGCATTTGACATCGAAACAGCGATGCAGATAATAATAGATGAGATAGACTGCTATGATATGGAAGTTTTTTTAGCTTTCCAACGTCTGATTCATGAGCCTTCAACCATAGAGAAAATTAAGAACAGCAGGCTGATGATTAATTTTACAACAAGAGAGATTATGAAAAAGTGAGGATATAATAATGGCACTGATTAAAAAACCTATGACAGGTATGAAAGATATTCTGCCAAAGGAAATGCAGATAAGAGATTATCTTATCGGAATAATTAAAGAAACATATTCAAAGTTCGGTTTTACGTCCATTGAAACACCGGCAGTTGAAAATATTGCCAATCTTTCAAGTAAACAGGGCGGTGAAAATGAAAAACTTATTTTCAAAATTATGAAAAGAGGAGAAAAACTTAATCTTGAAAGTGCTTCATCAGAGGCAGACCTTGTGGATGGAGGATTAAGATATGACCTTACGGTACCTCTTGTAAGATTTTATTCCAATAACCAGGCATCCCTGCCATCACCTTTTAAAGCACTTCAGATAGGAAGCGTATGGAGAGCAGACAGACCTCAGAAAGGTAGATTCAGACAGTTTTACCAGTGTGATATAGATATACTCGGTGAACCAACCAACCTTGCGGAGATAGAACTGATTCTTGCAACCACTACAACGCTTGGCAGGATTGGTTTTAAGAATTTCAAGATTAAAATAAATGACAGAAGAATACTTAAGGCAATGGCTGCATACAGCGGATTTGCAGAAGAATCTTACGATAATGTTTTTATTATTCTTGATAAAATGGACAAAATCGGAATTGAAGGCGTTAAGGAAGATCTTATTGCCAACGGCTATGATGTGGCTTCGGTAGAGAAGTATGTAAGTCTTTTTGACGGAATTGAAAAAGCCGATAACGGCCTTTTATATCTTGCGGATACAATCGCTGAATTTCTTCCGGATGAGGCTAAAGACAATCTTCTTGAGATTATTGAGAGCGTCAACGGAACAAAGAACTGTGATTTTGATATAGTATTTGACCCTACGCTTGTAAGAGGAATGTCTTACTACACGGGAACAATTTTTGAAATTGAAGTTCCTGAATTCGGAAGCAGCGTTGGCGGTGGCGGACGTTACGATAAGATGGTGGGCAAATTTACCGGACAGGAGACACCGGCCTGCGGATTTTCAATTGGTTTTGAAAGAATAATTACTATTCTTATGGATAATAATTTTGAGATACCAAATCAGGGAAATAGTATTGCTTTTCTTGTAGAAAAAGGTATACAATCAGAGATGTTATGTAATATTATCAAAGAAGCACAGAAACTTCGGGAAGAAGGAATCAAGGTGCTTGTTGTAAGAATGAATAAAAATAAAAAATTCCAGAAGGACAACCTCATTGAACAGGGGTACAAGGAATTTAAGGAATTTTACAAAAATCCAATAGTAAAATAAAGAGAGGAACTATCTATGGTACAGTCTAGAACACACAACTGTGGGGAACTCCGCCTTGCCGATGCCGGTAAGGACGTAACAGTTGTTGGTTGGTATGAGAATATTAGAAAGGTAAGTAAGAACTTAGGTTTCCTGATTTTAAGGGACTTTTACGGAACAACACAGGTTGTTATCGAGACAGAAGATATGATGTCGGTTATAGATTCCGTCAATAAGGAATCTACAATTCAGGTAACAGGTGTTGTAAGGGAACGTTCAAGCAAGAATGCAGAACTTCCTACAGGTGAGATTGAGGTTGTTCCATCTAAGATTGAGGTTCTCGGTAAGTGCCGTTACAATGCACTTCCGTTTGAGATTAACCAGTCTAAGGATGCGGATGAGAATACAAGACTTAAATATCGCTATCTTGATTTAAGAAATCCTGCGGTTAAGGGCAATATTATTTTAAGAAGCAAAATAGTTGCTGAACTCCGTAACAAGATGAACTCACTTGGATTTATGGAAATAACAACACCAATCCTTACATGTTCATCACCTGAAGGAGCAAGGGATTATCTTGTACCGGCAAGAAATCATCCGGGTAAGTTTTATGCACTCCCACAGGCTCCACAGCAGTTCAAGCAGATACTTATGGCATCAGGCTTTGACAGATATTTCCAGATAGCACCTTGCTTCAGGGATGAGGATGCGAGAGCTGACCGTTCACCGGGAGAATTTTACCAGCTTGATATGGAAATGGCATTTGCATCACAGGAAGATGTATTTTCGGTAATTGAAGAGGTTCTTCCTCCTGTATTTGCAAAATACGGTGTATATTCCAATGCATCAAAGGCTCCTTTTGTGAGAATACCTTATCTTGAATCTATGGATAAATACGGAACAGATAAGCCTGACTTAAGAATTGACCTTGTATTAACCGATGCTACAGAACTTCTTTCAGGATGCGGATTCGGACCTTTTGAAGGACAGACAGTAAAGGCAATTGTTGTTGACGGATTTACTGCAACAAGAAAGCAGATAGATGCAATATGTGCGGATGTGGAAGTTGCCACAGCCAATAAGGCATATTGGTTCAAAGTAGATGAGAATGGAGAAATTACAGGCGGAATCGCTAAGTTCCTTCAGAACATCAAAGAACAGGTAATAAACACACTCGGTCTTAAGCCGGGAGACTTTGTAGGACTTACAGCCGGAAAGAAACTTGTCGCACAGAAAACAGCCGGTGTACTCAGAAGACTTCTTGGTGCGGCCAGTGAAAAACATATGAAACAGAATACATACGAATTCTGCTGGATTGTTGATTTCCCTATGTATGAAATAGGTGAAGAATCGGGAGAACTTGAGTTCTGTCATAATCCTTTCTCTATGCCACAGGGCGGAGTGGATGCACTTAAGAACAAAGAACCTCTTGATATACTTGCATACCAGTATGATCTTGTATGTAATGGCGTCGAATTATCATCAGGTGCGGTAAGAAACCATGACCCTGAGATAATGATAGAAGCATTCAGATTGGTAGGACTTGGTGAAGATGATGTTAAAGCCAAATTCCCTGCAATGTATAATGCGTTCTGCTATGGAGCACCACCACATGCAGGAATAGCTCCGGGAGTTGACCGTATGATAATGCTTATCTGCGGAGAGGAAAGCATAAGAGAGATAATTCCTTTCCCAATGAACAAAAACGCAATGGATGTTATGATGGGAGCACCTGCCACTGTAGACCAGAAGCAGCTTGATGATGTTCACATCGCTATTGTAAAAGAAAGAGAAGAGTAGGAGGACTGTATTAATGTATTCATTTGATGAAGTAAAAGAATTTGATCCTGAAGTTGCCGAGGCTATTAAGCTTGAAGTGGGAAGACAGAATGACCATATAGAGCTTATTGCATCAGAAAATTTTGTCAGCAAGGCTGTAATGGCAGCAATGGGAAGCTGGCTTACCAACAAATATGCCGAAGGTTATCCCGGAAAAAGATACTACGGCGGATGCCAGTATGTTGATATTGTTGAGAACCTTGCCATTGAAAGAGCGAAGAAGCTTTTCGGATGTGATTATGTAAACGTACAGCCTCATTCAGGAGCACAGGCTAATATGGCAGTATTCTTTGCCATCCTCAATCCCGGTGACACATACATGGGAATGAGCCTTGCACACGGCGGACATTTATCACATGGTTCACCTGTAAATATGTCAGGAAAATATTTTAACTGCGTGCCTTACGGCGTTAATGACGAGGGCTTCATTGATTATGATGAGGTATTAAGAATTGCCAAAGAATGCAGACCTAAGATGATTCTTGCCGGAGCAAGTGCTTATGCAAGAACAATAGATTTCAAGAAATTTAGGGAAATAGCCGATGAAGTCGGAGCTGTTCTTATGGTAGATATGGCACATATTGCAGGTCTTGTTGCAGGCGGACAGCATATGAGCCCTATTCCTTATGCAGATGTTGTTACAACAACAACACACAAGACGCTCAGAGGACCAAGAGGCGGTATGATTCTCTGTAATCAGGAAGCTGCAGACAAATATAACTTTAATAAAGCAATTTTCCCTGGAATCCAGGGTGGACCTTTAATGCATGTAATTGCAGGTAAGGCAATATGCTTTAAAGAAGCTCTTGAACCTGAATTTAAGACTTATGCCAAAAACATTATTGACAATGCCAAGGCACTTGCAGATGGTCTTTTAAACAGAGGCTTTAATCTTGTATCAGGCGGAACGGATAACCACCTTATGCTTGTAGATTTAAGAAGCAAGGGAGTTACAGGTAAAGCAACAGAAAAACTTCTTGATACAGTTAATATTACATGTAATAAGAATGCAATTCCAAATGATCCTGAAAAGCCATTTACAACAAGCGGTATCAGACTTGGTACAGCGGCGGTTACTACAAGAGGCTTTAATACAGAGGATATGGATAAAGTTGCGGAAGCAATCGCTCTTGCAGTAACGGATGATGATGTTAAGAAAGCAGAGGCAATGGCTATTGTTAAAGCATTAACAGACTCTAATCCACTCTATTAATCCAATATGTAAATTCAGTAAGGCAGGGCTTTTTAAGCCCTTGTCCTTACTTTTTTTCATCTTTACAGAGAATGTTTTCGTAAAAAAGTCCGGCGATAAACCATACAGGAAAGTAATCAAGTCTTATAACGCCTTTGATATTAAGTTTGGCTTTTGAATAGTCCCATGGACAGCAGCCATTTTTTTTCAACAGACTTCCTGTCAGAAATTCGGTAATGAAAATACACATTGCATATACAAAACCACGTTGCATTACGGCGCAATGCCTGTTTTTCATTCTTGTACCGATTGGCTCAATGATGATTGCCGTCGCATAAATCGGAAACATCCATATAGAAGTGTTGCTGGTAAGTTTCTTGTCTTTTTTTATGGCAGAACCAAGACCGGTCCAGAACACTTCCATACACCATCCGGTCAGGCCGCACATCATATATTTTTTAATCATGGTTATATTGTTGCTGATTATATTTTTTTTATACTTGTGTGGAAATCCTGATTTTGTAAAAAAAGAGAGGTTAAAAATTATGGCAGATGTATATATTAAAAAAGGCGAAGGCCGTTCATTTAAGTCCGGCGGAATGTGGTTTTACGATAATGAAATCGACAGAATAGAGGGAAAATTTGAAAACGGAGATATTATAGATGTACTGGATTTTGACGGATATTATCTTGGACGCGGTTTTATTAATACCAATTCAAAAATAACAATAAGAATCCTTACCCGTCATAAAAATGTAAACATAGACCGTGAATTTATAAAAAAGAGAGTAAAAGATGCCGTAAAATACAGACTTGACACGGTGGACACTTCATCCTGCCGTCTTATCTTCGGTGAAGCGGATTATCTTCCGGGAATCGTTATTGATAAATTTTCGGATATCCTTGTAGTCGAATCCCTTGCCCTCGGAATTGACAGGCTTAAGGCGGATATTATCGAATGTCTGAAAGAAGAGCTTGCAAGCCACGGTATGAATATCCGTGGTGTGTATGAGAGAAGTGATGCCAAGGTAAGACTTAATGAAGGCATGGAAAGGGTTAAAGGTTTTATCGGAGAACCGTTTGATACCAAAGTGGAGATTGTTGAAAATGGCGTAAAATATATGGTTAATGTGGCTGATGGACAAAAAACAGGCTTTTTCCTTGACCAGAAATATAACAGGGCTGCAGTGGGAAGATTGTGTAAAGGTGCCAAAGTGCTTGACTGCTTTACCCATACAGGTTCTTTTGCACTTAATGCGGCTACATCAGGAGCCGAAAGCGTCCTCGGTGTGGATGCATCGGAGCTTGGAGTTGAGCAGGCAAAAGAAAATGCCATTCTTAACAATGTTCAGGACAAAACAGAATTTATATGCAGGGATGTATTTGAACTTCTTCCTGAACTGGTGGAAAAAGGCGAGCAGTATGATGTAGTTATTCTTGACCCTCCTGCATTTACCAAATCCCGTAATTCCGTAAAAAATGCCACCAAAGGATACAGGGAGATTAATATTAAAGGCATGAAGCTTGTTAAAGACGGCGGTTACCTTGCTACCTGTTCATGTTCACATTTTATGACACAGGAATTGTTTACCAAGACAATCGGAGAAGCTGCAAGAAGCGCACATAAGAGGCTCAGACAGGTGGAATTCAGAACCCAGTCACCGGACCATCCTATACTCTGGGCGGCGGATGAAAGCTATTATCTGAAGTTCTATATCTTCCAGGTGTGTGATGAGAAGTAACAGGAACACCGTAAGAAATAATATTGAAGATATATGCGGAGGTGATACGGTTGCACTTTCATATGAAGAATATAAAAATATGAAAGCGAGAATAGAACTCTTAGAGGTATTAGCCGAAGCAGAAGATGATGCAAAAAATGGCAGAGTTGCTCCGATATCTGAGACATTCGATGATTTGAGAAAAATGCTTCAGGAGGAGTGATTATGAAGTATGAAGTAATAAGAACCGATACAGCCGATGAGGGCATCAGAAAAATAATATTGTATGCTGCCCAGAATTTTGGAAATACAGTTGCATTGGAGAAACTTAATCAGATTGAAAAACAGATTCTTGAATTGGGAGAAGAGACATACATTGGAACAGAACCCAGATACCGTGTTCTTAAGAGACAAGGATATAGAGTGCTTGTTTTGGAAAAAGACTTGTTTTTTTACAAAATTGATGAAGAAAATAAAAAAGTAGTTATATATGCGGTTGTAGATGGACGTCAGGATTATCTGAATATTATACGTGGCTTATAGAAATCGTTGATTCTTATTGAACAAAAATATATTTATATATTCCGACATATAATTCTATATAATTGTAAAATGTGACAAAAAAAATAAAAAAAACTTGACTTTATTGTGAAAAAGTATTATATATAGGCTATAAGTGAATTTATTTTTCAAGGGTTAAGTAATTTTTAAGGAGTCATATATTTATATTTTAGAAATTAACACCTCTTGAAAAAGAGGTGTTTTTTTGTGGAAATCAATTGAAATTTTCCGGAAAGTGTGCATTGCACGTCTTATATTAAGCTCATTATGTAGTCATTCTACATTTTGATAAATGAATTGCAGGAAATAAAGATATGTATAGGAGGTACAGTAAATGAAAAAAAACAAAAGAAAAATTGCAGCATTAGCAGTGGTAGTATCAATGTTAATAGGAATGCTTCCGGTAGGAGTTATGGCCAAGGACCGTAACAGAGGAAGTTGGGGCGTGTATTCATATGGGCCCGGTGCACAATTAAAATACAGTTCGGTTGAACTATATTATACTACAGATGAGAAGTATGCATTTAAAGTTTCTTCAATCACTACAGGAGGATGTTATTATTCGTATGTTGAAATTGGGTGTCCGAATGGAAACATATATATGGATGGAAATCTAAGCAAAAAGATGTCATCATGTGGAGTTAAGACATTTACAGTAAAGAAGACAAGTGGCACATATGTTAAGATATCAGCAGAACTGTATTGTGATGCGTATGGCCCTATCTACAATGGATTAGCATATATTGTTCATAATTAATTAGTATATTGTTTCCTGCAATTCATAATTAATTATCCTAATTAAAAGAGAGGTACAAAGTATGAAGTTTAAAAAAGCATTTATTCCGTTATTACTTACTACAGTAATGTTGGCAGGTTGTGGAAGTAAGGACAAAAACAAATCAGAAATAATTAAAAATGATTTTAACGAGGTAAGAAAAGAGGCACAGGAAATAATTAAAACAGCAAAGTATGATAATCTTGATATAAAATGTGATAGTGTAATTTTTCCTGAGACAGATAAAATAGCGACATGGTGGATTGATACAATATATCTTAATGAATGGAAAAAACCTGATGAACTGGTAAATTATATTATTGATGACATGACACCTGAACTTATAGGAGAACTTGATAAACAGTATATCTATGATGGCGAAGAATTGCGTAAATATGAGGAGGAAAAAGACTGGTATAATGCAAATTATGAAAACAAAATTTCAAAAACCAAATACACAGAAGCTCCTGAACTAATTTATTACCGTGATCCCAAGACTAAAAGAAAATCTGAAATATTTACCGACACAAATATAATGAATTATGCAGCAGGAGCCATCAACAAAATCCTTGGTGGAAATTATCTTTTTGGATTGCAGGATGATATGGAATTAATTAAAAGATACCGTATAGGAATGGATGATTTATCTGATAAATATAAACTCCTTGATAAAGAAGTTACTGTTGCGGAAGCTGTTGAATCGGCAGAGAATTATATAAATTCAATTTATCCATACACAGGAGAAAATGGAATTAAGACAAAAGTATATGACGTGTATGTATATAAAATTAAAAATTCCGGAGAAACCGTTTTCAGATTCTTCAGAACCGAAAATTATAAAGGTATTGATGTCCAGGAGTTAATTAGCGGACAGATAAGTTTTGGTGAAGAAGAAAACTATGGCGAAGAAACAGGCATAATGTCAGAATGTTTTATGATAGAAAGCGGCAAAATTGATGTGTATTACGGAGAATATAACAGTTACACCGTGCCTAAAGAAATAACTAATTATGAGACAATATTATCACTTGAGTCAGTACTCAATAATGTTTCAAAAGAACTTTCAAAGCTGCCCGGTGTAAATTTTGAAGTTAACCAGATTAAGATGGAATATAGAATGTTCAATGATAAAGAAGACAAAAGTAAAAATGATAGAGCAAAGTACATTGTTCCATTCTGGAGAGTTGATTTACTTAATCCGGTTAATAATGATGCATATGTTGCTTTAGTAAATGTTGAAAGTGGTGATGTACTCGTAAGACGTGTACAGGAATAACAGAAAGCTGTAATTTATGAAAAAAACTATATTGACAGTAAAAAAAGACTTATATATTAATTTTACAACCATCGGCATTGTTTCCTCCATAATTATCGGGCTGATTATTATTGGAATATGTGGCATATATACAGATGGCGAAGGAAGAACTTTTAACTGTATCAGCATATTCAGTACATATAACAAAACAGAACTTTTGCAAATGCACTTAATGGGAGAAACAGTATTTCTGAATGTATTGGAATCTCTTGCACCTTATGGAATGATGCTTGCTGCATTTTCCTTTGCATTTGGTATGTATGCAGAGAAACAGAATAAGACAACGAAGTATGTTATTTACAGAACGGGAATAAAAAGATACGTAATTTCAAAGGCACTTCTTGCATTTATTTCTTCAGTATTTGTTATGGGAATTATTGCCATAATATGTGCAATATACATTCATGGAAGGTTCCCATCAATTAGTGAGGCAGACAGCGAATTTATAGAATTCAAAATGCAGGGCAGCGGTTATAGTGATACGGGAAGAAAATTAAATCTCGTATCGCAGATGGGATTTGGAGCTGCATATCTTTATGGAATATTCGGAATGATGCTATATGGAGGATTGTGTGCATCTATAGGCTTTATTGTATACGCTTTGACCAAGGATATTTATTTTAATATATGTCTGCCTTTTTTTGTAGGATATGGACAAAATGTTCTGGTTAATTACTGTATATTTAATAAACCGGAAATCGGCCGGAAAATGCAGAATACAGGTTATTTATCCTATTATCTGAGAATTCCTTATAATGAAAAGAGATTATTGGTAAATCTGCTTATTTTTGTCGGAATCTGGGTATTAGCCATTGTAATCAATATTGCGAAGATTCGTTCCGTAAAAGATTATGGAGGTGACCTATGATTAAGACCATAAAATCTGAATACCATAGCTTTATATGCAGGAGCAGGATGATTATTCTTCTCGCATTTGCAATTCTTGTATGGCAGGTTGTGGGTTCAAGTTTGTGCAACCATGCAAAAATGATGGAAGCAGGTTTACAGCTTTTTGAACCGTATATTGCCACGGCTAATTCATACCTGGTACTTTTAATAGTACCGATATTTGCACTTATACTTATGTCGGATTTCCCTAATCTTGAAGACGGGTATATGTTTACCATATACAGAATGGGTAAGACTAAGTGGCTCATCGGGAAAGTAATATTTGCTCTTTTATGCAGCTTCACAATAATGGCAATTGTTTTTGTTTTGTCTACAATACCATGTGCAGGAAAGATTTCGTCAGGTACAAAATGGAGTCCCGCAACAACAAAACTTGCATATTATTATCCGGAGCTTACCTACAATACAGTATTTAATCTGATACAGCGTGATATTTATAATCATATATATCCGGGAATAGCGGCTATTCATTCATTATTGCTTACTACATTGCTTATATTCGGATATTCACTAATGCTGTTAATTGGAAAAATATTTAACAAAAAAAATCTGTTTATGGGAATAGATGTAGTACTTATGGCAGCAGGAGGAATCCTTGCAACAATAAAACATAAAGCAGCCTTTTTCTTTCCGGCAGGAAACGCTTCTTTAGCGGGAAGATATACAGAAATAGGAAGAACGAGTAATATGCCGTTTTACCTGTCATATATATACATGTCTGTGTGGATAGTTCTGATGCTTATTGTAGCATTTGTAGGTATTAAGAGGAGAAATATATGTACAAAATAAAAATAGAAGATGGTTCCATCAAAATAAAAAATAAATATATTCTGGAAAATATAAATCTTGAGTTTGAAAGCGGAAAAACATATGGACTATATGGACGTAACGGTTCGGGTAAAACAGTGCTGATGAAAAGCATTATAGGACTTATGAAACTTACAGAAGGAAAAGTAATATGCAATGATAAAATAATCGGTAAAGACAGTGATTTTATACCTGATGCAGGAATACTTATTGAAGAACCTACATTTTACGGACAATACTCTGCGGTTACCAACCTGAAACTGCTTGCAGGAATACGTAAAAATATACCTGTATCCGAAATTAAGAAGGATATAGAGGCTGTAGGACTGGATCCTGAGGATTCCAAAAAAGTAAGTAAATTTAGTCTTGGCATGCAGAAAAGACTGGGAATTGCCCAGGCTATAATGGAAGACCCGGGAATACTTATTCTTGACGAAGCTACAAGTGCTCTTGATGAAGATGGTGTAAAATGGTTCAGAAGTTTTATGCTTGAACAAAAGAAAAAAAATAAACTGATTATCATATCATCCCATATAAGGGAAGATATAGAACTCCTTTGCGATGAAGTAATTTCTCTCGAACACGGCAAAGTTGTAGGACACAAATCTTATTGAGAAATTTTATCGTACGGAAAGTCAAGAAAATCTTCATTGCCATAACACCCGGAATACAGTAGAATAATAAAAAATGAGGGTCAAAAGGTATTTTGTCCCTCAATTATGATTAATCAGATTACTACATGTAATGCATTCATGTAATCTGACGCTATCTTGAAATAGGGCTAATTTCCTTCGCTTTCGCAGTAAATGGCTACTTTCTCGGTGAAGTGTGGGTCATTAAGGTATACATCGAATTGCATGCAAGCATGCATTGATGATACCTTTTGACCCTTTAATCATAATAGCCAATCCGTAAGACACAAGTTACAGAAAATATGGTATTTGCAGGGGAAACGGCACTTTCTGAAAAAACAATGCTAAATCCAAGCCGAGTTGTTACCTATGCAATTAGTGAGAAAAATTATGATAAAGCCTTGCTGATGATATTTCACTTGTTTTATCTTTTAAAGATACAAATGATGAAAGAATTGAAGAAGCAGTAGATGAATTGCAGGAAAGAAGGTTGCATGAGTAATGGTCAGTGGATTTACAAAATTTAAGGAAAGATTTCAAGGTTTTTAAAATCAATATGTCATCATCGGTGGGACAGCGTGTGATTTGATTATGGAAAACGAAGAACTACCATTTCGTGCTACAAAAGATGTAGATATTGTATTGATTGTTGAATCCATAACAGCGGAGTTTGGCAGGCAGTTTTGGGAGTATGTTGAAGAAGCAGGATATGAGCATTTGAATAAAAGCAATGGAAATGCACAGTTTTATCGTTTCACATCTCCGAAAAGTAAAGAATATCCATATATGATAGAAATATTTTCCAGAAATCCGGATTTTATTATATTGGAAGATGATGCAGTTTTCACTTCACTTCCGATAGATGATGAAATATCCAGTTTGTCGGCAATCCTTTTAAATGAAGCATCCGGTATGTGATGAACTGTATGCAGGGAAGTACTGCAAAAATAAGGAACATCAAACAGTATCTGCTGGCGGCACTCTATAATGCCCCGGCAACAATCGACAGCTATTATCGTGCAGAAGTCAGCCACGATATGGCAACAGGGAAAATATAGGAGGAGAAGAATTTGGAAAAAAATATGAAATATATTATGGAGCATATTAAGCACGGAAGGAGGTACGGCAGAGATGGCTTCAGCAGATGATAACAGAGCAGGGCAGGGAACAAGGCGGACAATGTCGGTGCCTGAAATGAGAAGACTGCTTGGAATAAAGAAGACAGAAAGTTACTGGCTAGTGCACAGAAAGTTTTTAAGACAGATATGATCGGCGGCAGAATGAGGTTTGATAGTGAGAGCTTTGAAAAATGGTATGCCAATCAGGTAAAGAATAAAAAGGTGAATGGGGAGCCTCCCAAAAGAGAATTGAGAGAAAGAACATACTCTTTTCGGGAAGCTGCAAATATACTGGGAATACATGATAGTGATCTTTATACATTATGGAAAAATGAAGAACTAGAATATGTTGTAGAATTATACATTTGAGTGCGATTGTGTGATAATATAGTAAAAAGTTAACATATGAATATGGAGGTAAATTATGGATGAATTGCAGATTAACAGGTTACCAAAGAATTTTTATGTTTATGAAATGAGTGATTATCGTTCATTAGATTGTAAAAAGGAAGCACAAGAATTATTGGATGCTATCAATACATCAAAGAGAGAAAATGATATACAGACTTATATAAAAAGTAATGAAAAGTGGTTTATACCTTTATCAATATTGAAAGCGTATGATTTTGGGCATCATTTTTCTTGTGTTGTGCCGGAATACCAACTGGGTGCAGAATATCGTCTTGATTATTTACTGATTGGAAAGAATTCATTGGGATATCAATTTGTATTCGTTGAGTTCGAGGATGTAAATGTGGATTACAGATTAAAAACATCAAATGCCGAAACAGATAAGGTTAGGAAAGGACTTAATCAGATAAGAGATTGGAAAAGATGGATTGAACAAAATAGAGGATATTTTCTTAATTCCGAGGGCATTAAAGATATTTCAAACAATGTACCACCATGGGGATTTAGATATTGTCTTGTTGTTAGCAGAAGGGACAGGATGGATGAGCTAAGTAATCAATTAAGAGGTGAAATGCAAGATATTGGGGTTAAAATAATTAGTTATGATCGGATTGTAGATTATGTAGGCTTATTACATAATGGGATATAATAAAAATAGTACGTGAGGTAAGTTATATGGAAGATAATTCAAATGAACTAATAGAAGCAGAGAATAGTGACATAAACGAACTTGATGAAATTTTAGCATCATTATTTGGATTGGCACAGTCAGCTTATGAGGCTGTAGAAAATTCTGCTTTTTTTAATACTGTAATAGATTATGCAGAAATTGTGGATGACACATGTGAAAAAATATCTAAATTATATAAAGGAATAAAAGCTGTAGCAAGTATTCCAGACAAACTGTTTTTGAGAAAGTTTGAAAGATTGTGTTTGGGAGTTGGGAAAATATCGGAGAAAAAGAGAAAAAAATACATTCAGAAAATATCTAAGAAAAAATTTAATAAGGAGTCAGCGTTTATATTAGATGTGATAAGCAGGGTTGAAGACCTAAATAAAATAGATGTTTTTTCGTTATTGTGGGAAGCAAAAATAGATGAAAAAATAGATGATGATAAATTCCGAAGATATGTAATTATGACGGCTAACACAATGCTTCAAGATTTAATATATATGTCTAGGCACATTATCAATGATACATTTTACATAACAAAAATGGAAGAAGAAGGATTATTAGCACAGGGATGGATACTATATTCTGGACTTGCATGGGCAACAGATGAAGGATCAGGTGGGAATGTGTATGAGTATACAAGTGCTGCAAAAGAGTATTGTGAGATTATTTGGAATAAGGTACCTAGTGATAAAGAAATAAATAGAGAAAATATATTCACAGCAGAATCTATATCGGATGATGATATAAAATCAATGTTTTCAGAATAAAAATTATAAGCGAATATGTGAATAGACTATGATATAGGGATTATTGGAATAAATATAATTTTATGAGAGGAAAGTATTAAGAGGCTGTCCAACCGATCAAAGGAATTACTATTGATTTTATGGCTTTCTTGCCGTATAATATCATTATGTATCTTTTGCAGAATTCAGCATAGAATAATAGTAGATGATGGAGTACCTTAGACAGTAGGTGAGGTATACTCATAATATCCTACCGAGGGAAGGGAAGGTAATATGTTTTATAATTCAGAAGAATCTTTTATTGATAAGTTTATCGCTTGCCTAAAAAAGTTAAGTGTTACGGAAATACCATTTGACAATAGTGCTTTTTATAATGGTATTGAGCAAATGAGGCAATATTTCCAAAATAATAGACAAAATATTGGGGAAGTTTCAGATGAAATTTCCTTGTTATTTATCAAAAATCCATTTGAAAGAAATTTTGCTCGTTTTAGAGATGCAATATCTGAACAAAACGGATGGTATATGTCATTTGAGAATCCGGAATATACTATAGGTATAATTAAAATTAATAACACTGATGCTGATAATATATTAAATGAAAACGATTTAAAGATTCCATTAAACTATTTATATGATTTTGCCAAGGCCTTTTGCCAGGGAGCTAATATTCAGATGAAGTCAATAGGATAGGAAGTGGAATACTATGCGGATAATAGATATTTTGAATGCACCTAAGTGTAAAAAAATTTTTTTAGAGATTCAAGAGTTTGTCAAGCTGTCCTTATTTGAGTATAACAATACCATTGAGCGTGATAGTAAACGCGAAGGGTTTTGTTTTCCAGATAAGGATATTTTTGATTCTGTTTGGGGCACTGTTAATTTTAGTGGGACAGAAATATGTGTAATAGATTCACCGTTATTACAAAGATTAAGAAGAATTCATCAATTGGGGTTAGCCAGTAGTGTTTATTGTAATGCGGATAGTTCTCGTTTTAGCCATACAATAGGAGTCACAGAAGTGTCTGATAGAATGGCTAAAGTCATAAAAAAGAGATTAAATATGACAATAGGAGAAGGGCAAGAAAAGAGATATGATATTGGTGAAATAGTACGGTTGGCAGCGATTTTTCACGATACGGGGCATATGTTTTTTAGTCATGTGAGTGAACTGTATTTTTCATACGATAAATCGTTTCCTCGATATGAGGAGATTCTTTCAGCCAAATCATTTTTCTGCGAAAATACATCATCAAGTGTTTCTCTTCATGAATTATTTAGTGTTATGATAGTTAATTCAGCGGAAACTTTGCGATTGTTTGAACTTATTGCTCCGCATATGAAAAAGTCTAGATTGGTACAAAAGGAGCATTATGAACAACTTGCAGAATATATTTCGTGTTTAATTATTGGAATACCTGTTGATAAGTTTATTCTTCCGTATTCAGCAATAATAAACAGTGCTATAGATGCAGATAAATTGGATTATTTATCAAGAGATTCTGCTTGTACAAAAGTTCCTATAGCAGTCGATATAGCTAGGATAATACAAAAATTAGATGTAGTTAATATAAAAGAAATTGAATATCCAGCTATATGGAATGATACTACTTCAGATGCAGTACCTTTAAAAATAATGGCCATAAAAAGTTCGGCTAAAAAGGTTTTTTGGCAACTCTCGAATGCAAGATCAAATATGTATGAAAGCGTATACTATCATCATAAAATATTAACAGCAGAATCTATGTTTCGTAAAATGTTAAGAAATCTTTATGAAATAGAAGATGAAACGAATCTAAGTTTTACAAAGATTATGAGCCTAACAGATGATATGTTTAACGAATATTGGAATTTGATTTTAATCAAGCCAGAATTTAAGGAAGCTGAAGGAGTAAAAAAAGTTTCGGAATTAATAAAAAATATAAGAGAGAGGAATTTATATAAGAGAGTAGCATCATTTTCTAGAAATAGTTTTAAAGGGTCTTTGTCATCTATTAAGACTTTTTTTAATCAAGTGATACAAGATTCTTTGTCAGATAAATATAGACAATTTTGTAGCTTAATGAATGAAGAATACGAAATAATTTGCAATTTATTAGAGATTCAAGATAGTACACAACACCCCTTTGAGTTTATGTTTGTATTTTCAAAGTATGATGCAATGTCATCTATGCCCATAGAAAGTGGGGATGGTTTTTGCGTTTGGTCATCTTCATTGATGAAGCAAGAAACTATGGAGGCGGGTAAAAAATCTCAGCAAGAGCAGTTTTATCTTTTGACAAATTGTAAAGACCGGAAAATTGTATATTTAGCATTGGAAAAAGTTCTTACAAAATTCGGTATAGAACAGCTAGCAAGGGATTCAGCTATTTGTTCAAAAGTTCCTTATGAGGAAATGAATAAAACTCGTATGCGACTATTAGAGTTAGGATACTATAATGATGCACTTTATTTGTTACAAGATGAAAATTTTACTCGTTTATTGGATCAAAAAGTTTTTAAGGTAGTTATAAATAAATATCGTAGCTTTTTGGGTGTCAATTCATGTCAAATTACAGAAGAAAGTTTAAACAAATTTCTTCGTCAATTTTTGTGGCTTAATATGGATAAAAAAGAATTAGTATTGCTATTGGATGGTATTCTTAAATTACTTGAAAGTGCATATTATCTTGATAGAGAATCTTTTTCGACTCAAGTGGGAAAATTAATTGAAGAACTTTCAAAATTGCCATATAATGACAAACATATTGTAACACTAGGTGGATTATTTGATAGTGCAAAGCATTTAATGTATTATTTTAATGACATTAAAGGAATAAAAAATGTAAATTTTGATGGTTCATTAGAATGTGCATTGAAAAATACTACTGAAAATGATTGTTTATGTTTTTTTGATGACGGTGCCTATTCTGGAAAACAGGTAATTTCTATATTTCAAGAATTAATGGGAGTTCCAATTGATGAGAGAACAACTAATGAGCATCATGTAGATGAACTAACACAAGAAAATAAGGAAAAAATAAAAAAGACAAATATAGTTTTGGCATATTTATGTTTTAATAAACAATCAGAAAGTTATATAAAAGAAGAGTTAAGAAAGCTTGGAATTGAAAATATTACAATTCTTTTTGTAAAAGATTTGTCTGAAAAGATTTTTGCTACTGATAACTCCATTTTTTTTAATAATGAACAGAAAACGTTAGTTGAAAAATGGCTGACTGATATAGGTTATACAATTTTATCATCTTCAAAAAGAAAAGCTGATGGAGAATATAAACCACGTTGGAATGAAGAACGAATACAGGAGGCAGCATTAGGTTATAATAATGCTCAACAATTGGTTATTTTTTCTTCTAACATTCCTACATATTCCATTACAGCATTTTGGGCGAATGGGGATTATGGAACGCATGAATGGAAGGGTCTTTTCCAAAGAACAGTTAAGGATTAATGTGATGAATTATATATATTTCCAAGGTGGATTCGAACTCCTAAGGGCTAGTTGTGGGTTCAATTCCCGCCGGGAACAGGTCAAAAAAGCAGCAATGTTTGACTACAATTCATTGCTGCTTTTTCTATTTTATAGTGCCCGCGAGCACCGAAAGGAAAAATTGGTTCGGACACCGTGAGGAACTAACCATGGTGTAGCATGAAATTAAGGTTGTCAATGAATGTAAATATGGTATTCTTGCCGGATAAAAAGGCCTGACGATGAGTTGCTCAGATTAGATTAAGAATCTAGTCTGGGAGATGCAGCGCATCAGGAAATGAACGATAGAATGACGGAATGCAGCAAAACAGCCGGAGAAATGTGACTTCCGGCTGTTTTGCTGTATTTTATAGTTACGATAGTGTCTGTGTATGAATTTGTTGTAACTCTACATATACATTGCTAATTCAATGCTGTCCATATACTGTCCGAGTGACATGTTAAATTTCTGGTAATCGGCATCCTTAAATTCATCTGTCATGCATGGGACCGTGACATCGGCAAACTGCATCTGATTGTAAAAAGTTATCATTACCGGACATTTAACAATAGTAGACATTCCACGGATAGTGATGGAACTGCCTTCATCAAGTTTTAAAATGTCATCTGCATTTGATATGTTTACCAGCATGCCGTCAGTTAATAATTCGGGACTGCTGTAATACTGATAAACTGAATTAACAGCCCTGCATATCTTTTCCCAGCCTGCGCTGTAAGTTAAGTTCCATCTGGAACTGAGCCATCCATTATTTTCTTTTACACCTAATAAAACCATAACATTCCTCCTGTCATAATACCTTTTTATTAATTTTTAGTTCACATGAATTATATCAGAACTGCAGATTGTAAACAATGGCACATAAATACCATAAAAATCATAGAATACACCGCATAATGAAGGTGTGATTTGTATATACAGGAGTATTGCTATAGTAATACATATGTATATCAAACTGCTAAAAGAATGAATATGGGTATGGAAATAATCATCTGAGAAAATCTATGGTATTGTATTTGTTGAATAGGGGTAAATGGTGGTATAATCCTATTATTGATAGATAGTAATAATAGATGATTTTTATGGAACGAGTGGTGAAGTTTTAATGACTAAGGATGAATGGTACAGGCAGTTATTTGAGCGGCTGGGTAATTCCAGGTTCCGAAGCAGTTTCCATCTGAAGCAGAAAGATATTGATTACATAAATGAAAAAGGGTTGGACACAATCAGACAACATGCAAAGGATTTTATTGCAAAGAGAGAAGCTCCGGCATATATAGCAAATGATGGCAAACAGACACCAATGCGTGGACATCCAGTATTTATTGCCCAGCACGCAACAGCAACATGCTGCAGGGAGTGCATCCGAAAGTGGCATAAAATGCAGCCGGGCAAGGAACTAAGTCAGGTGCAGCAGGATTATCTTGTAGATGTAATTATGACATGGATTCAAAAAGAAATCGAGGGGCAGGAACATAAAATATGAGTTTTGTTGATTTTATCTGGAGTACATATAAAAGTCAAAATTTAGATAAATTGGAGGGATAAAAGTGCAGATACACTATTTTCAAAGATATCATTCAAAGGAGAATGTAGATACATCTAATACTATGCTGATGTTATCTCGCTTATATAATTATAATGCAGATAAATTCTTTGCAATGTTGAATGCTTTAATACTGGGACAAGATGAGACACCTGAAATAACATTTGATCTTCAGGTAGTGGGAGATGAAAGCGTTCCAGATGCGATTATAAGCCAGAAAAGTTTTAAAATAGTAGTTGAGACAAAACTATATAATCAATTTCAGCAGAATCAGCTTGAAAAACATCTGACTCAGTTTGGAACAGAGGAGATAAAGGTGCTTTTAACGTTAGATCCAAAACCTATGAAAGAATCATTGATGGATAGTTTTGGCACTGTATTGAAAAAGTATAATGCAGATAGGATTAATGAAATAAAAACACCAATAAGGCATGTAAATATTACATTTGAACAATTAGTTGCTGCAATGGAAGATATTGTAGATGAGAGGGATTCAGAGATAATGGCAGTGCTGGATGATTATAAGAAGTATTGCTTTGATGAAAAACTGATACCTGATGATGAAAATTGGATGAGAGCAATTGTTGCGGGAACAACACTTGAAGATAATTTGCAATATGATTTTTATTATGATCAAGCTTCAAGAGGCTATTCAGGTCATGGATACATTGGCTTATATAAAGAAAAGAGTATTAGAGCAATCGGAAAATTGAAAAAAACAGTTGTTGCAGAGTTAGTAAATGGAGAAGTGTCATATATTAATGAAAGCGGAGAAGCTGCTACAAAAGAGGAGATAGAAAAGATTAAAGAGGCCATTGTTCATGCAGAGTCAGAATATGGATACAATTTGAAAAAAGTTAAGCATAGATATTTTATAGTTGAGCATTTTTATCCAACAGATTTTAAAAAAGCAAGTAAAAATCCGATTCAAAAAAGTAAATATTTTAATCTGGCTGAAATGTTCAAAAGTAAAACGTTGCCTAAAACAGATGAAATAGCATCAATACTGGATGGAAAAACATGGGAAGAGTTTTATTAAACAGTGGATTTTCATAATAAACTTGAAGAAAGAACTGTTCCAGAGTACTGGTGGAGTGATAATCCGGAGGCAACGGATAAGCAGATAAGGAAGCTGTTAAAGTAATACAGGAATGGATAAGGAGGTGCCACAATGCCATTTAAGATTGTTCGTAATGATATAACAAAGGTAAAAGCAGATGTAATCGTAAATACTGCTAATCCAAATCCGA
>OGJH01000887.1_pt1 | contig 31422 bp, 30 predicted proteins | sample 1572021 | NCBI WGS metagenome assembly OGJH01 (sample SAMEA2582098, study PRJEB24529) | metagenome | biome: Human gut stool | place: China | collected 2011
TCAAATTGACGATTTTGGACTTCTCCGGGCTAATCTCCAGGCCCAATCGCTCCATCAGCCATTTTTGAGTTGCGATATAAATACGCTCCGCCTCGCCCCTTGTTTTGCAAAAGAGCTTGAAGTCATCAGCGTAGCGGACGATAAAAACCTGCTTCAAGCCCGCGGACTTCAGCGCCCTATACCGCCCCATTGGGTCTTTGTACTGCTTGCGGGAGGGGAAGGTTTCCCACTGGCCGGATATCCACCAGTCCAGCTCATTTAGGACGACATTTGCCAATAATGGGCTGAGGATTCCACCCTGTGGCACACCCTTACCTGGTATGCCGATTCCGGCAATGGGTGCTTTCAGCATCCTGGACAAGACGCATAGCAATTGCTTATCCTGTATGCCTAGTGTCCAGAGTTGTTTCAATAGTTTTCCGTGGCTGACGTTGTCAAAGAACCCCTTGATATCGACATCAACTACAAAATGAAAGTGCACTCGATTTGCCAGAAACATTGCCCTTGCGATAGCGTGATGCGCGCTGCGGTTTGGACGAAACCCATAGCTGTGTTTGTGAAATTTTGCTTCACAGATTGGTTCCAGTACCTGTTTGATACACTGCTGAATGATACGGTCCTCTATTGTGGGTATTCCGAGAGGGCGTAATCGCCCATCCGGTTTTGGTATCTCTACTCTGCGGACCGCATGGGGCTGGAAATTTTGCAGTCTTTTCCGAACATAGGGAATCAACTCATCTGGGTTCTTTTCTCCCATTTGGATAATGGTAGAGTCATTTGTCCCCTTTGTCTTGCTTCCTTTGTTCTTTTTGATAGAGCGGTATGCCAGCATGATGTTTTCCTCATTGGTAATCAGCTCCATCAACTGCGTGAAGCATTTTCCCTGTTGGCTGGCCTGATAGAGTTCGTCAAAGCGGTTTTGGGTGTCATAATATTCGTTGTTACGTAGTGACTGATTTTTCTTCGGTTTCTTGGCTGCCATAAGTCGGCTCACTCCAAATTTCCTGAAGGTGTGCCTCTCTTAGTCATACTCGAACCTATGAATGTTGACTACATTATTTTATTGCACTTACTTTTGTGCCGCTGCTAGTTGCGGCACTCCCACTAGAGGCTGTTGCTCCATTTCCATTACAGAAATTTCATCGCTCGTGCCTCCGCTTTCACAACAATAAAGGCAGCTTATGTATTTGTCTGCCAACGGGTCTTAGCAGTCGCCACTGCTCACCGTTTGCTGCTTCCGACGTTCCAATAGAATGCGATACTGTACTTAGGTGCTTCCTTTGAGCCTGCTGATTTATACTGCCTTTAACAGTATTCCGACTTTCATTTCTACCCAACTACTTTTCGGTAATCAGCGTCCTGTTAGGACATACGCTTTTCAACGCATTCGAATTTTAGACCCTTTAAATCGTCAGTTCGTCCCCCTTGCGGGATTCTCACCATATACAGCCCACTACATAATCTTCGACAGCCTGTACCTCTACAAACATTTCCACAGCTAAAACTGTTTGGGTCGAATTTTTGCTCTCCAGCCTAGCTTTCCGACATTTTCACATGGCGCTGCTACTCATGCCGTAGGCAGTTTATGTGCGCCCCTTTGTGGTGTTAGCCACTCATTTGAGCAACATTCTATTAGTTGTATCAATAAATCTCATTGACCCTGTGACCTATTAAGTCACAGAACGTCTCGCCCTGTAAAACTCATCGCAGAAAATCCACGTTCTGCGCCCCTTTTTCCAGTTCTGGATGACGCGGTTATAAATGGCATCCAGCGTCACCAGCATCCCCAGCGGCATAAGCTGCTCGCCCAATTCGCGAATGTCGTAGGCAATAATGCGCGCCTGCGTGTCCACATTGGTATGCCGGGCAAAGGTGTTCAGCGTGCCGGTAATGAACAGTTCCGAGGACAGCGCCAGCCCCTGTGCCTCCGGTTCCGGCTGCATTTGCAGCAGACGGTAAAAGTCCTGCAATGTGGGCGGGGTGCCTTTATAGCCGTTGCGGATATACGGCAAATACACCTGCTCGGTGCAGCGACCGAGGATAGACTTTTCTTTCGCCGTTACCATGCCGTCACCGATGAGCTGCTCGAACAGCGACAGCACAAACTCCGACTTGCTGACGATAGGATTGCGCTCGTCACCGTAGGCACGGTCCATGTCCAGCGCGTTGATGTGCGTGTCGGATGTGGCAGATATGCGAATAACCTCACCGCCGAGCGCCTCGGTCAGATAACCAAATTCACTCTCCGGGTCAAGGATAAGAATATCGTCCTCGGTGGAAAGCGCAATCTGCACGATTTCCTCTTTAGCCGACATCGACTTGCCGGAGCCGGACACCCCCAACCGAAAGCTGTTGCCGTTGAGCAGCAAGCGCCGATCTGCCACAATCATGTTCTTGCTGACGGCGTTCTGCCCGTAGTACAGACCGTTCGGCTGCATAATTTCCTGTGCGCGGAACGGAATCAGCACAGCGGTGCTTTCGGTGGTGAGCGTGCGCAGGGCTTGAACTTTCCGCAAACCGTAAGGCAGCACCGTGTCCAGTCCGTCCTTCTGCTGCCAGCGCAGCGTGGAAAGCTGACACAGGTGCTTGCGCGCCGTGGAGTAAAGCGTTTCAGTGTCGCTGTCGAGCTGCTCTTTGCTGTCAGCCAGATGCACGAGCGTCACCAGCCCGAACATCATCCGCTGGTCGCGGGTCGTCAGGTCGTCCAGCATCTCCTTGGTTTCCTTGCGCTGGAGTTCCATATCATAGGGAATCGTGGCAGTAAAATTGTTGTTGGCGTTCTGGCGGCGCTGCCAGTTAGCGACGTTCGTTTCCACGCCCAGCAACGTGCTTTGCAGCTGGCGGGCGGCTTCGTCCGTCGGCACCGGCAGGATGTCGATTGACAGCATCAGGTCGCGGTCAAGGTCGCAAAGTTCGGACACAAAGCTGTCCTTGATGTAGCTGGCGTAGTCCTGCAAGTACAGCACGCGACCATAGCGCGCATCCAACTTGAAATGGTCCGCGGCAAATTCCATACTGTCGGGGCAGAACCAATCCTTGAAATGCTGCCCGCGCTTGGAATGTTCGTGGATGTTGAACTCTGCCGCAGCCTGCTCCCCGGCCTTGAAAAAGTCGCGGAAAATGTGCAGGCGCTCGGTCAGCGTCAACTCCTGCGCCACCGAGGAAAGCTGCGCAAGGTGCGTCACCAGATCCGTGCCGACACGGGCAAAGTAGCTGCGGGCTTCGTCCGCGTTGCGCTTTACCACGCTTACGGTCAGATAGCGCTCCCGCACAATGCTGTTGCTGGTGCCGGTGACCTGCGCGGTCAGCATTTGATTGAACTCGTGGCGGTATTCGTCCAGACCATCATCCTTGTCGGGCAGCAGGACGCTGCGCTCGAACTCAGCCTTGTTGATGCGGCGGTTGTAAATCGTGATTTTGGCTGATGCCCCGGAGTCGAGGGCGTTCAGCAGTTCCGAGTAATCAAGGAACATACTGGTTTTGTCCTCTTTGCCGGCGATGGCGTAGTTAATGTCGGTGAACGACCATGTTTTGGAATATTGGTTTCCGACTTGGAAAATCCCATCCGCATAAATGCGGTGGATGGGGATTGCATCCTGTACGCTGCGCGGAATACGGAACTTTTCGCGTTCCATCTTCTGCGCTTTCGACAGGGTTTTAATCAAGCGGTTTCCTCGCTGTTATGGGTGTTTTTCTTCATAGGCAAACCTCTCTTTCGTTTCATGCCCGCGCGAATGGAAGGCTGCATGGCTTCGTAGTAGTAGCTGTCGGACTTGAACGCAAGGCGCTTTGGACAGAGGATTTCAGACTTGAACCAAGCCCAAAGCACCTGTTCGGCGGTCATGCCGTGGTAGGTAAAAAAGCCGCAGGCGGCAAACGGCGCGGCGCCCAAGATGCACATCCAGCCGATTTCTTCGATGCCGACATACGGCTGCAAGGCAAAGTAAATGCCCACTGCCACGCCGACCGCCAGCACCGAGCAGATGAATTGCCGCGTATTCAGCCCGAAAAAGATGTTTTCGTGGTAGTCGCGGACTTCTTTCGGTATTTTGATTTCGATAAGGCAACACCTCTTTACAATCCCATAATTTCTTTCACGATGCGGTCACAGCCCTTGATGGCTCCCACCAGCACCAGCAGGTTAAATGCCAACTCGCCAACATACGTCCACACTGCCGTCACCACAGATGCACCGGTATCCACCGCTGGAGGGCTGGACGAAATGGCGGAGAAAATAATGCAGGACAAGGCAATCACCACGCCCTGCAAACAGACCCCTGCATAGCTGCGAATGAAGTTTTTGCCCACGCTGCTGGTGGGTTCACCCGCAAAGGTGGACAGCGGTATCGGCGCAATGGCGGCGTACATCCACAAGCTGAACATTCTGCCGTAGACCGTGAGGATCATGGTAAAAGACAGAACGATTATCAGCAGCCCGCCAATCAATGTAACAGCCCACAGGGGGATGCTATCCCAGAATCCCACGTTGTTGATGGCATCGATCAACTCCTGCGGCAGCGATACGCTGCTCATGCCGGAGCTGCCCGATTGGGTGATGATGGTAGACACCATGCCCTGCACGATGGAGAACACCGCCAGCATCAATTCCAGCCCATACGTCACCGCACCCTTGGCCAGCGCAAAGCGAATGAACAGCTTGAGCGCGTGTTCCGGCTTTTTGACTTCCACAAAGCTGCCGCAGGTTTTCATAACACCTACGGCAAAAAACAGCACCAGCAGCCCATAACCGATTGCCTGCAACGCGCCGTGGATGCCGGTCATCACGCCCCAAACTTGCCCGCCCTTGAAGGTCTGCGGACTTTCGGTCAGCAGCGACCAGATTTCCGCCAGCTTGTCGTTCCATGTGGAGAGCGCGGCATTTAAGTTGCTGACGATCCATGACTCACCCACAGGGCATCACCGCCTTTCCTCTTGGCGCAATCCTCACGCGGTGATGAGGTCGAGGATTTCTTTGGCGAACGTAATCACCAGCCCGCCAGCCAGCGTCAGGAAGCCTTGGCTGCGCTGGCTGGGGTCATGGCTCTGCAAGGACAGACCGACCTGCACGATGCCCCACCCCAGCAGGATAAGACCTACGGCGCGAATCAGCGAAAAGATGAACGTGGAAAGGTTTTCAACGACCACCAGCGGGTCACTGGCGGCAAAGGCGGGCAGGGCAAAAACAATGCCGCACACCAGCACGGCGTACAGCGCAAACAAATTGAGAGAGATTTTCACGGATTTTTTGTTATGATTCAGCTTCATTTGGACCTCCTAATTCTTTGTATGGTTGGCTTTATTTCTGCGGGTTCGGTGGGCAGAAAATCGTCCATATCCAGCAGTTCGTAATTTTCGGGTGCGCCGGGCAGATCGTCCCGCGCGTTGTCGGCGGCGGTGTAGTCGTAAGGGGCTGCGCCGCCGTCCTCGGTGTAGCGGATATTCGGGTGCTTGAGCAGATTATATTTCAGGTCAATCACGGGTCGCTCCCCACGGATAAACAAAATGCACTTGCTGTTGTCCAGCAGCCGCACCTCGTCCGGGGTCATAAGATCGCGCCCGGACTGCTGGTGGTTGATGCTGTAACTGCCGCTGCGCCCTTTGCTTTGGTTATAGCTGGTCGTGGAGATTGTCTCCTTGCCCAGCAGTTCCGAGACGTACTTGTGGGTTTCCTTCTCGGTGCCGCCAAGGTAGAGAAACTCGTCGCACAAACCGACCAGCGATTCCCAATCGTCCTTGTACATGGCTTTCAGCTGCGCCATGTTTTGCACGATGATGGAGCAGAAAATAGCACGGGAACGCATAGTGGCAAGGGCGGACAAAAAGGTGTCTTTTGGCAAGGAAATGTTCGCGTACTCGTCCATTAAGCAATGCACAGGCACGGGCAGACGACCTTTATGCACCCGGTCCGCTTGGCGGTACAGCGTTTGGATAAGTTGGGTGTAAATCATACCGACCAGATAATTGAGGGATTTGTCCGAATCCGGAATGCAGCAGAAGAGCGCAATCATGCGTTCGCCCAATTCCTGCAAGTGCAGCTCGTCCGTCATCGTCAGCTTGGCAATGGACGGCAGATTGAACGCGGCAAGGCGCACACCTACACTTACCAAAATCGATTTCGCCGTTTTGCCAGCCGCTTGTTTGAAAATGCGGTACTGCTTGCAAGCAATACTGTCAGGTTCACGCATCTCCAAGCGCTCGAACAGGATGTCCAGCGGGGATTGGTAGCTGTCATCATCCTCGTGAACTTCGGCGGCAGCGATCATCTCCATCACCATCGGGAAGTTTTGTTCTTCGGGCGGAGCCTCGTGCAGCAGGTACAGCATGAGGGCTTGGAGCAACGCCGTTTCGGACTTTTCCCAGAAGGGGTCGCTGCTTTTTGAATGTGATGGCGTGGTATTTTGAATCAGATTTTCTATTAAGGTCAAGACTTCACGGTCATCATGCACATACACAAACGGGTTGTAACAGAACGATGCGGCAGGGTTTATGAGGTCAAAAACGATGACTTCATACCCCTTTTGCTTCAACAAATTCCCGGTCTTACGCAAAATTTCAGCCTTGGGATCTGTAATTACCATAGAGCAGGCACATTCCAGTACATTCGGCACACCATAGGTGCGCGTTTTGCCCGCGCCGGAGCCGCCGACAATGAGGATGTTGGTGTTATGCTTGTGTTTGTAGCCATCTATCCCGATGTGAAAATGCTGGGTCAGCAGCAGGTTCGACCCGTGCCTGTCCATGTAGAACTTATTCAGCCGAAACACGTCACCCCAAGCCGCCGAGCCATGCTCCGCACCGGGGCGGGTATTCTTCTGATCGGTCACAGCTACAATAACCGCTACCGCGTAAACCACCGTGAACACCAGCAAAAAGCGTGGACTGTCTTGACTCCACGCCAACGCAAACGGCTCTGCCAGTGCGCTGTTCAGCGCATCCAGCAGAGCCGTTATCTTCATGCCCGGCTGCCAGCAGCAAGCCACCGCCAGCGCCGCCCACCATACAACAGGCAGCGGCAAAAGCCAGACCCACCAAGGGTTCTTTCTTCCCGGCGTGGTAGGCTACCTTTCTTCGCTGCGATGGTGCAGGCGCGTTCGCTGTTCCGCATCCCACGCCAGCCGCTTCTTCCAAAGTTTGGGCAGAGTGCTGGCAATGTCAGGGCTTAGCTTTCCTTGCCGTGGTTGGGGCGTTTCCTCGCGGATACTTTCTCTCAGATAATCCCACTCCCACCTGCATGAAATGTGTTCCAGATAAAACTTATCGTAGCTGTCCAGCCCGCTGATGTCGATGTAGTGCTGTACTTCAAGGCCGAGCAGGTAGCGGTCAAATGCCTGCTCCTGCTCACGGTTCGGATAAAGCAGCACACGCATGATTTCGGCATCCAAGGCTCCGGGGGGTTGCAACAGAGTGGGGTATTTGCGGCGCAGTTCCTTGGCGATACCTTCCTGTGTAAAGTAGGTGGGCAATGCTCTGCCCACAAAGGCAAGGCTTGTCAGATACCCGCAATCTTCCCATTCAGTGTCGTCGAACGGAATCTTGAACTCGGCAAGCGCATCAGGGTCTTTCAGCGCCTGCCGAAAGACATCCTGTCCTTGCAGAATCAGCCAATTTTTGAAATAGTCGAATCGGTCATCCGAGGTACCGCCGTTGATGATACAGGCCGAGGCAATCAACTGCGGGCTGTTTGCTATCCTGCGGTATTCCTGCCACGCGCAGTCGAAGCCGACTAATTCATCCGGGGACAGCGTCAAAAGCTGCTTGTACAGGGATTCCCGCAGCGGTTCACCTTCCAACGCCGGTGCTATGGCTCTGGCGTTGTCGATGACCTCCCAAAACTTATCTTTCGTCATAGGAATGTTCTCTTGCCAGTTCTGCATCTTCTTCACCAGAGCAGTAGCGGCGTGTGGGCATGGAGCAGCCGCGTCAGTGCATCATCCACGGCATCGGTGTACCCGCCCTCAGCCAAGCGCTGGGTGCGCAGTTGGTTGAGAGCCGCTTTCGCCAGCCGATACTCTGCCGCTGACATCGTCAGCTTACATCCTGCGGGCAAATCGTTCACTCTCAGGATGAGCCGTCCCGTTTCTTCGGCACTGCCGCCGCGGGCGCGCTGGCCGTAGTAGACATCGCCCAGCGCCCGGAGCAGGATGCTTTTGTTGGCACGGTCAAGTTTAACTTTACGTTCTGTCATTGTTTTTCACCATCCTTTGCTCACAGCATATCATAGAACTGCTGCAATAGCTATCCGTCATTTGAAAACAAACGGAAAACAATCAGCCGCGCTCCCGCTGGCGAGATTGTTTCTTTGCGGGAATGGCAACGGCATATTCTGCGGTGGGAGGCTCACGGGTCTGCACGGCCAGTGTGCGACTCAGACTGCGCAGCAGCCCACCACCAACGGTGTTCACATCCGACAGAAAGCCCCGCTGCTGTTCTTTGCCCAGATTGCCGTACAAGGCAACCACGCGGTCAAAGTTGAAAGCGGCGGTGTCAAGCCCATACCGATGCGCGACCATGTAGGCGGCACAGTAACTCGGCACAGCGTAGGCTTGGCGGTTGTAGGTGTAATCCTTGTGAAAATCTGCCTGTGCGCGCTCCCGAACGATGGCGCACAGCGTCGTGCCTGCATCCATGCCGTTGCGGACATAAATCGTGCGGTTCTTGGGAACATACTGCGCTTGGATGCCGTCCGGCAGACTATCCGAGATTTGAATCGGCACTGGGCTGCTCTCGATGGAGGCGGCAATCAGTTCATCCACTTGGTATTCGGCGGGCGGTGGCACAGGCCTGCCGCGCGTCTGGGTGATGTCGAACACCTTGCCGATATTATACCCGGAAGCCTTTCGGCCGTTATTCTCGTACACCTGCCCCACAATGGCCGTGTAACCTTCCTCGCCGGTACGGATATGCCTTCCGGCATCCTTCCATTGCTGGAACGTGCGGGCATCCGTGATGTCGGCGTTCTGGCCGGAGAGCAAAAGCTGGTTCGGCAGCGAGTTGCGGCATTGCGACATAAAGTCGAGAAATCCCTGCAAGGTCGAGGCATCTGCCAGCACCTCACCCATGCGGGCATCCACCTGCACCCAAACCGCTTCACGCTCGGTTTTCTTCATGGCAGCGTATTCTTCCTTAGAATACTGCGGTTCTGACGGCGCTACGTTGTTGAGATATTTATTCAGGTCCATTTACAGTGTTTTCTCCTTTCGCTTGATTTTTACCGGCATCCTCGGCATACGGTCTTTGGGCGGCTCAACCTTTCGGCGCAGGTAGGCGGTGATGTCGCTGAGTTCCATGCGCACGCTGGGGCGTTCACCCTTGGCCCGAAGCTGATCGGCGCGCGGCGACGGCGAGTTTGCAAAAGATTTGCTGCTGTCGGAGAAAGGCTCGGACGGACTGGCGTTCTCCGAGCCCTGCGGAAAACCCATGTTGAACTGCTCCTCGTCTGCGCCGACCTCAAATTCTACCGCGCCATCCTCGGTCTGGACGCGCTCGGTTTCCGGGGTAGGCTCGCTGCGCTCCTGCTGTACGGTGTCGATAAGTTCTGCCGTGCCGGTGTCCACAACAGCAAGTTGCAGCTTGTCGATGATGCGGTTGGCCTTGGAAGCATCATCCTGTAAAATGGCGATCTCAATGTGGTCGGGGTCCATCTTGTCACGGATGGGGCAATACAGCAGACCATGCGCCTTGGAGGCGCGGGCAAAATCGTGCATACGGTCTTTGTCTACCGTGAAAAATTTCAGCGGCTTCTGCTCTTTCAGCAAACGGATTAGGTGCGTTTTGCCGTGGGTCTTTTTACTGTCGTGCAGCACTGCCTGTGCGAAAATAAAGAAATTTTTCGCAGCGGTGCCGGAGATGCGCAGGGCAAACTCTGCACCCTCCAACGAGTAGCGGACGACCTGGTCTGCGGGTTCAGAGCCGTAATTCATCTGGCATCACCGGCCTTTTCTTTGGGCGAGGGCAAGCGGCTGAACGAGTCCACGCCGGGAATGAGGGCAAGACTGCGCCCGCAGTCCCAATTCATGTGGATTTGTCCGGCATCATCGATGAAATCAACGGTTCCCGTAGAGCCGGGAGGCACGGCCATCTCATCTTCCATACAGCTAAGTTGCAGCCGCGTGCCGGGCGGGTACTTGCGACGCAGGTGTTCGATGTAGTCTTTGTTGGGATATTTCATAGGCATCCTTCCTTTCAAGATTATAGTGTCAAATCAATGTTAGGGCGGCGGTCATGCTCGTGTTCCTGTTCGCGCTGTTGTTCGGCGCGGTCACGGCGGGCTTCGGTGAGGTGCTGCTGCACCTCGATTGAATGTTCTGCAATTTTTCGGCAGAGGCGTTCTTTTTGGCGAAGCTGCTTTAGGGCGGTGTTGACCGATTCACGCTGCGATTGTACATCATCGGTTTTGGGCAGTTGCTTACGCTTTGTCAGCAACTGCCTAATTTCTGTTTGCAGGGCTTGTCGGTGAGTTTCCAGCTGTGCCAGCGTGTTAATGTTGTTCTTAGATAAAAACTCCATCTGCCGGATGCGCTGGTCTAACTTGTAGGCATCCTGCCGCACGGCATAACTGGAGCGGCTCGGCTTGCGGGGCAGCGCGCCCAATTCGTACAGGTAACGATAATACAGCGCCCGCAGTCCGGTCAGCCTGCGGCGGGGACGATTTCCGTTATGTAGACGGCCATGTTGGATTGTTGGTGGATTTTCAACATAAGGGCGGTAGCTTCGTGGATACAGGATGCGCGTCTGGATTGCTTCTGGCGTATACCGCTTGCCCAGCGTTTTGAATCGAGCAAAGCGCTCTTTTCCGGGTGGACGCAAAACGGGATACTTGCGCCCCATGCGGACTTCATAGCCTTTGCGCTCCAGCGCGTTAAGAAACTGCCGCCAGGTAAGGCTCTGCTGGATAGCGTCGTCCACGTCCTGCCGGATGGCGGTGCGCCATGTGGGCTGACCGTTTTTCTCCGCCAACCATTCGGCGTAGGGCTTTGCCACATGATTAGAGTTTTCGGTGTCGATGACAGACAGCTTGTATTTTCTGCAAAGTTCATCTGACACCGCGCGAATTTCCTTCACATAGCTTTTGTAGTTGCTGCGATACTTTTTGCCATCCACGCAGCTGACCGAATTCCAGACAATATGCGAATGGATATGCCCGGTGTTCAGGTGCGTACCGATGACATATTCATACTGCCCACCCAGCACGCGGTCTGCCAGTTCCTTTGCGATTTGGTGCGCCAGTTCGGGTGTAACCTCTCCTGCTGCAAAACTCTGTGCAAGGTGATACCCCTGCACGCCGCCCGGTTTGTGCCACTGTTCCTTGGTTTGCCGCATATCGGCAAAGGCGGTTTCCAGCGTGCAGGCATACGAGCTTTCAAAACAGGATTGCTCTGTTTTGTCGCGGTTGGCAGCATAGTCGAGGGCATCCTGCAAGGATACTGCCGTCGTCTTTTTGCGGTTCATCACATACTTCACCGCCCGATCCAGACGGCGGACAGGGATCACGGATGTGTAAGCCATTTTTCATAGAGCCTCCTAGTAGTTTTCTTTTATCTCGCGCCAGACTTCCTTGGCGACGCGCGTCATCTCGTCCACGCTTTGCTGCCCGGCCATGCCGGTGCTGTTGGCGCGGTGTGCAAGCTGGTTCGCGTTATTGCAGAGTCCGGAAACTTTCCGAACAAGCTCCGCGTGGTGCGTGCAGGGGCGCGGATGGATTTCTTTGCCCAAGATTAGGGAGCGCAGGTATTCCTCGCGCGAAAATCCACTTATTTTGACCTGTTCACAAAGATGGCGGTACTCGCGCTCGTTCAGCCGCAGCGGGATAACACGACCGCGTCTGCGCATATCGGGGGTTTGGGGATCACCCCAAAAGTGCGTTTGGATATCCAAACGCTATGCTTGCAAAACACAACACCCCGCAAAACGGTTCATGACACAAGGTCGTCGCCCTCCGAAACGGCTTTCTTCAAACCGTCCAAGGTTGTGACAATGCGGCTATACTTCTGTGCCAAGCCGATCTGCGCATTGGTGGTCGCATCCTGATTTCGGCTGCAGACCACCAGCATCGGGCAGCGCAGCAGCTTATCCCGCACAATGGCGGTGTATTCGCTTCGTTCCACGGCATCTTCCAGCACCAAATACTGGCTATCCTGCAATTTGGGGCATACCGGCAGGTAGCCCAGCAGGTAGACTTCACGGCAATAATTGCGGAGATGTTTGGAGGTTGCGCCCTCACTGGCGCAGATAAAAGCCCAAGGTCGTTTCATTTTTGTGTTTCCTTTCTGAATTTCGGGAGTGAATCAGATTTGATTCACTATTTTCAAGTTAGCGGTCAAAAGTGAATCAGTTCTGATTCACTTCGGATTCAAGGGCAGTTTTCAGCCGTTCGGCGCTGCGTTGGAAGTAGGCGTCCGACATCTCGATACCGACAGCCTCATAGTCTTCCTGCACAGCGGCCAGCACGGTGGTACCCGCCCCGGCAAAGGGGTCAAGAATGCGCCCGCCCGGTTCGCAGATCTGCACCACATCCCGCATAAGCTGCAAGGGTTTCTCGGTCACATGGATGCGGTTCTGGGGATTCGGGTAACGGAACACGCCCGGCAGACACCCAACATTTCTCTCAAGCGGCATTTTGCCGTTGGACCCCCAGACAATGTACTCGGACTGCTGGCGAAAGCGCCCCTTCTGCGGGCGGCTGGCAACTTTATCCCACACCGCCACGCCGCGCCAGGTCCAGCCCGCCCACTGCAGGGCCAGCGTCATGGCGGGAAGCTGCCGCCAATCGATGAACAGGCAGACAGGCGCGCCGGGCTTGGCAATGCGGCGGGCATCCTGCAGCCATGCAGCCGTCCAAAACATCCAACTCAGCTGATCCATCTGGTCAGAATCGAAGTCGGGCAGCGCCTTTTCCTTGCTCATGCTGCTATACTTTTCGCTGGTGCTGCGGTTCTTGGTGGTCTGGCTGCTGCCGCCGCTGGCATAGGGTGGGTCGGTGATGATGGCATCGAAGCTGTTCGGCACAAACTGGCGGAGGATCTGCAAAGAATCCCCGTGCAGGATCGACCAGCGGTCACCGCCGCAGTGTTCAGGCATCCGGAAATCAGGGTTGAGAATGTTGAGCTTGTCGGGAGTGTTCGTCAAAGGCATCCTTCTTTCTTATCGTTCAAAATCATGGGTACGGGGTTCTTTCGGGGGCGGTGTGCGGCTGGCTGTCTGCACAGAAACTCGGTCATCTTCGAGTACAAAGCAGTCCTGCGTCCTGTTGTCCAGCTTGGTACCGGGCAGAACAACGGCATTGCCGCGGCAGACTACATTGCCGGAGATTTCGCCATATACACGGGCGCTGCCGTCAATAGTCGGTGCGCACAAGGTTTGCTCATCCTGCCGAATCACGGCATAACCGCAGACACAGCTTTTCCCCATGAGCAGTCCGCCACAGACGATGGCATCATCCTGCACAGTGGCATTTCCCGTTACGGCGGCGTTCTTTCCGACATAGGCGCAGCCCTTTGCAACGGCATGATCTGTAAGGACGGCATCGCCGCAGACAACTGCATTTTCACAGGCGATGGCATCCTCCGAAATCCATGCACGCCCCTCTTGGTCGAGGTTATCGTAGCTTTCCACATAGCCGCCGAGCATCCCGGCAAGGACATCCTCGGTCAAGTCTGTCAGCGCGCGGATACGGTGCAGCTTCGGGTTGTCGGGATGGGCGATGTCGGTGATCTCATATTTCTTCATCTGGCATCACCCCGGTCACGCTTGGGCGCGGGCGTGGGCGACAGTTCGGTTTCCACATACTCGGAAACGATGTTGAGTGCTTTCTGGTAGCTGTCGCAGGACATAACGCGGTCACGCATTTCTTTGGCTTTGTCACCTTGCCCGCTATTCTTCAGCAGCCGCGAGGCTCGACCTATGATGGCAAAAATGTTGCCGTCCTGCCCAATCAGCTGCATCTTGGGGCGCAGAGAATTCTTTTCCGGTTTCTGGATTTTCTCAAAAGATGGCGTCATCTTGAATCCATCTTCCTGCCAGAAATGAACAGCCAACGTGCCGTCATCCACACGAATATCTCTCTGCTCAAAGCCCTCACCCCAGCCGTCGCTGTACTGACCGGAAATGTAGTTGCACAGGACGGTCTGCTCATCATCGAGCAGAGTTTCTTTCAGTTCCACGGTCAGACACCCGCACAGTTTGTTGCCGCAAATTTCCACAGACGGCACAGCACTTACCACCTTGCTGCGGACGGAATCGTCCTCGTGGTAATACTGCATCAGGTCGCCGTTGAAATCTGCAATGTCCTTTTTCACGGCCTCATCAACAGCGTCTGCGTATTGCAGCAGGTCATGGCCGTCCATTGGATAGCCTTCGTACTCGTTGTAAGATTCGTCCTCCCAGTTCGGTTCATCTGGGAAAAATTCCGCAGTCAGCGGAGAATAAAACTTCATTTCCAATTCACATCACCTCGGTTTCTGCCGTACAAATCATGGTTGATCTGCGCGGCGTAGTAGTTTTCAATCGTCAGCGGCGCATTGTAAAGCGCCGCCAGTAAGTATTTCTTGATATTGCGGATATGCGGCGGGTTGTCTTTCAGGCTGTCCAGCACATACTGGATATGCTGAGCTTCAAGTTTCAGGAATCTGGACTTCACTACCTCTGTCGGAAACTCGTCCCCCGCAATACAGATACTGCTGCGTTTGGAACAGACCGTGTCCAGCATGAGTTCCACCAGCTCATCCAATCGAATCCTATCTGCCGGATTGTTCTTTGCCAGAATGTCGTACTCAATGTTTTCCCGAATCAAATCCCGATACTGCTCCCGTTCGTCTGCCGTGCGGATAGGATTAGATACGTTTTTAGTTATTTCTTTCTTTTGTTCTTTAGTATTTAATTGTGCAGGATTTGCCTGTACAGGTTTTTCCCGTTTAGGCTTTGCCTGTTTTGGTTGGGCACAGCTAGGCTTGTCCTGTTCCGGGGGCTGCGGCTGCTCTAAAACCGTGTACTCCATACCGCGCATCTGACCGTTCTTGTCGCGGATGCGGCGGCGGATAATATACCCCGCCGCTTCTAACTCGCGCACGGTGGCACACACGCTGTCCACGCCCTCTTTGCAGATGGACGCCAACCCTCGCGTGGTATAATCCCAATCTTCGGGCAGAGACAGCATCAAAGATAAAAGCCCCTTCGCCTTGAGCGAAAGAGCCTTGTTGCGCAGATGATGGTTGGACATAATGGTATAATTTTGCGTCTTTTGTACACGGAACACAGCCATAACGATTTACCTCCTGTTTATGCCCTATAAGTGGGCGAACGATTTCTAACTTTCATGTTGATTTCTCTCTCTATCGGCAAGGCGCCGCACGGTGGGCGGCAGTTCTTGCCATCAGGTTGCTTTTTGCCATATCAGCGTAATCTCCATTCTCGATGTCGGGCGGCAGGTCATGCACGGTGTAGCGGTCAGCGTAGATTTTCCGGATGCCGACACTCGCCATGCACCCTTTGGCATCGTTGTCCAGCCGCAGTTCTATCGTGGTGATCTCCGGGTGCTGGCGCAGGAACTCCTGCAAGGCCAGCGGTTCTTTGCCGGAGGATGAAACCCCGCCCAGCGACAAGCGGTATTTATCTGCAGCATCGCCGCAGAGCGTCATCTCTGCCATGGCATCTATGGCGGCTTCAAACACCGCCACGGTAGTGCCGGGCTGCATCGGCGGGATGCAGAATCCGTACTGTTTCTGACTGCCGGGAGCCTCCCTCTTGAACGGTTTCCCATAGTCATAAATACCGCGCAGAGCAGCATATTTCGGCACACCCTGCGGGTCTTTGCCCAAGAAAACACAGTTGTGATATTCTGCACTTTCGTACAGAATTTTTCTCGCAATGCAGTATCGGATGGTAGGCAGTGAGATGCCGCGTCCCAGCAAATACCGCGTTACGCGGTCATTATTCAGCGCGGGGTTCGGTAGACGAAACAGCGGGCGCTCGCGCTCCACCGCTTCATGCTGTACTGGGATGTACATCGGGCTTTCCTCACATAACAGCTGCACCGCCTCTACAAACGGTACACCTTCCACATAAATCAAATATTTCAGCGCCGACTTGCCGCCAATGTCGCGGCTTTTCCAATGCCACACACTGGATTCGCCGTTTATCTTGAAGCTGTCATGCTCCGCAAGCTGGTACTCGCCCCGCGCACTGCTTTTCACCAGCGAACCGGGGCGGTACCGCCGCAGAAATTCTATCGCCGTCATCTGGTTGGCGGCATTGATTTGTTCTTTACTGACGCGCGGCAATTACACAATGTATGCGGCGAGGTCGCTCATATGTTCAACATTTTCCCACGGAAAATCCTCGCGTCCAAAGTGACCGCCCGCCGCCGTGCGGCTGTAAATGGGGTTCAGCAGGTCGAGCTGCTTGATGATGCCCGCAGGGGTCAGGTTATACGCCTTGCGCACAGCGGCCGACAGGCAATCATCCTCGCAGGGGCCACCTGTGCCAAACGTATTCACATCCACCATGACAGGCTCTTTCTCCCCGATGGCGTAGGCCAGCGTGACCTGACAGCGCTGGGCAAAGCCTGCCGCGACGATATTTTTGGCAATAAACCGCGCCATATATGCGCCGCTGCGGTCTACCTTGGTGGCATCCTTGCCGCTGAATGCACCGCCGCCGTGGGGTGCAAATGTGCCGTAGCTGTCCACCATGAGCTTGCGCCCGGTCAGACCTGTATCGGCATCCGGACCGCCCTGCACAAACTTGCCGCTGGGGTTCAGGATGATTTCCGCATCGTCGGCGGGCATACCGTCAAAGGCCAGCGGGAACACATACTCGTCCAGCAGATCCGCCAGTTTGTCAATATCGGTATCCTCTTTGTGCTGCACAGAGATGACCACCGTAGTGATGCGCACAGGCGTATCACCGTTGTATTCCATCGTAACCTGCACCTTGCCGTCCGGACCGATGTCCGGAATAACGCCGGTCATGCGGGAGATTTCCAGCAGCGTTACAAGGCGCTGGGCGGCAACCACAGGCATCGGCAGGTATTCGGGCGTTTCGTTGCAGGCGTAGCCGACCATAACGCCCTGATCGCCCGCACCGAGGGTGTCCTCGTCCTCTCCCTCAACCAATTCCGGCTCGACAGCGCCCGCAATGTCGGGACTCTGGTCGTGGATGTAGCAGTCGATCTGGTACGCTTTCGGGTCATAGCCGACATCCCGCAGGGTGTCGCGGACGATGTTGAACACGTCGGGCTTGGCCAAGGTCGTGATTTCACCCGCCACAATAATGTGACCGTGGGTTGCCATTACCTCACAGGCCACGCGGCTGGCGGGATCATGCTGCAGACAGGCGTCCAGCACGCTGTCGGCAATGAGGTCGCACAGCTTGTCGGGATGCCCGCGCATAACGGATTCTGCGGTGTAAAAGCGAGGATGCTCGTTTTCCTGCATGGTTTCGGTGTTTGCAAAAATGTCGTTCATAGGTACTTTCTCCTTATCTTTCGTAGCTTTCTTTTGTGTTCGGCGGCGGGGTCATAACACGGGCGTATTCTTCCGGCGTAGTGTGTTCCACACACAGGGTCTTGCCCAGCAGAAAAAACAGCTGCGGATCGTGGTACATTTCCTCGTAGTGCTTCATCTGCTTGGGCGTAAGGTCGGTAAAATCATCGCGGGTCAGACCGCAGATGAAAAATGTGCCATGGATAATGTCATAGTCACCCAGCATACGGTTCAGCGGCAGGTTTTCTGCAATACCGTTGTCGTTGCAGACAATGCCGACACGGTCCCGCCAAGGATACACGACCTCGATGGTGCCGCCAACAACTGCCTGCTCGGCTTCAAGGGTGTGTTCAATGTCGGCTTCGCGGGGGTACTTTCCGGGTTCAACGATCAGCACTTTCATCGGCGTCCTCCTCATCAGAAGTTTTTTTCAGCGCATTTTTTTGCTTAACGGTCAGCAGCACAATACCTGTCGCGGACGCAAGAGAAACGACCACGATAGCCAGCAGCGGGAAACCATCTCCTGTCTGCGGGAGGGTCTGCACCTTGCGCGGTGCAATAACCGGCGTGGGCGCGGGAGTTGGCACCGGGGTTGCAGCGGGTGTCGGCTGCGGTGTTGGTGTAGGCGTATCCTCGCGGGGCATAGCTTCATCGATCATTTGAATTAGCCGCTTGTCAGCGCGCACCCATTCGGCATCCGCATTTTCGCGGACGAACAGAGAAATTTCATCATCCACAGATTCCAACTTGAACTGTACCGAGTTAGCAATTTCAAAGCCAACCGGGGCTGCATCTTCGGTCAGGGTGTAGATGTACTCCTTGCTGTCGTCCGACAGTTTGAGGAAATCATCCGAAATGGGAACACGATGCGTTTTGTAATCTGTCACCCAAGTGTCAATAGCTTCACCGTCTGCATCACGGATCGTCAGCGTAGCACCTGGCAGCAGATTGCCCGCAATGTCCGTTTTGTCTATGTCAAGTACAGGTGCGTCCTGCATAATGACGGTGGCATCGTCGAGTTTTACCCAATCACCGTCGGATTTCACATATACCTCATTGACCTGCTCTGTACCTTCCTGCACCAGCTTGAACACAATGCTTTCGGCTTCGGCGTAGCCATCCGGGGCGCATTTCTCCGTCAGCGTGTACTCTTTTTTCAGTTCCAACCCGCGCACGGTGTGCGGCGTTTTACCGGAGGTCCAGCCCTCTACCAAATTGCCGTCTGCATCACGGATTTCCAGCTTCGCACCGGGCAGTTTCTTGCCGTTGGTGATGTCCCGCTTAGAGATATCCACGGTGGTACGGAGATTTGTGTTTGTTCCGTCCACGACCTGCCACGCGATTTGTTGTCCCTCATAGGTGAACTCTACATCCATCGGGGTACTGTCCAGCAGGTAACCCGCAGGGGCGGTGATTTCCACAATGCGGTATCTGCCGCTGTTGCCGGAATCGGGATAATTCTCGGAACGGATGGGAACATCCACATTGAACCAAGTAAAGCCGCTGGCGTTGGTTGTGCTACTGGTGGCCAGCTTTGTACCGGCGTCCAACAGTTTTGTACCGTCTGCGGAATAAATGTCATCCACGGTGTAGAGTTCATACACCGCACCGGGCAGATAGGTCAGCGCCTCTCGGTCCTGCTTGTAAATGCCTACACCGATTTTGCTGACTTTATCGCCGGGCTTTTCGGGCGTGGGCAGTACACGGGCGTTTTCAAACACGAGCGTCTGCCCATTCTTGTGGGCATCCGAGGCATCCTTGACATTCACAATGCTGTACGAACATTCCTTGTCGCCGTCCTGCTCGTGGCTGACAATAGTTTTTGCCAGCACAATGTCATTTTTCTGGTTGTCCCAGCCGAATTCCACAGTGTAGCTCTGCTGGGTCAGCACAAAACCATACGGTGCTTGAACCTCAGTAATGGTGTACTTACCCAGCGGCAGGGTCACAGTCACTTCGCCTTTGGTGCCATCATGGGTGATTTTCAAGAAATCGTAGGTTGCCTGCGTGCGGGTGGGGCTGAACTTCACCTCGTCAACTTGCCCCTCTGTGCCGGTGGTAACAGTTGCCACCAAATCGCCGGATTTGTACCAGTAGGTGCCTTGGCGGTCGGGTGTGGCAATGTCGGCTGCAGCGTGGATTTCGTACACCGCGCCTGCAAGGTTGTCCTGCGTGTAGATGAACTGTCCATCTTGGTAGTCGGTCAGCACATTGCCCAGCTTACGGATGGTAAGCTGACCGAGCGTTTCGTGGTTGCAGTATTTCTCCGTGATGATGTACTCATCCATGTCGTTGGTAGCATTGCCCACGACCTGCCAGACGCGGTCAGACTTGATTTCAAACTCCACCGAGTAGGCGGAATCATTGAAATAGCCTTCCGGACCTTGCAGTTCCTCAATCAGGTATCTGCCCAGCGGCAGTTTTTCCGGTGTTTTCATAAGGCCGTCTGCATCGGTGTAGAACACATCCGTTTTCTTGGTGGCGCTGCCGCTGGCGGGGTCGATCATGGAAATGCGGGTCTTATTACCCTTGTCATCTAATTTGTACAAGGCAAAGGCTGTGTTGGCAATTTTGACCGCTTCGCCGGTTTCGGTGTCGGTCTTGATAAGCTGCAAATAGCCCTCCAATTCCTCGTCCAGCACGTTAAAAGTCATATAGTCGCTGCTGGCGGTGGTGATGCTGCCCGCGGGAACTGTAAATCGGCTCTGCGGGCTGTTGGCGTCCACTGTCACGATGAACGGATCGCACTGGAACACATCCTTGGGGATGGTGGTTTCCACGATAAGGTATTGCCCATAGGGCAAGCCCTCAACGCGGAAAACGCCCTCATCATTGGTGAACATTTCTGCCAACCTATACTCGGCGGGCTGATCCGTAGGCATCCAGCCGTTACCCTTGCCGTTGGCGTAGTCGCCGTCTGCGGTCAAGGTAGCATTGTAGCTATTGACCGTGTCGGTGCTGCTCTCGAACATATTGGCGATGGCTTGCCCTTCATGGGTGAAATCGTATTTGAAAGTGGCGTTATCGTAATTGTCCTTGCGATAGGCAGACAGGATGCTGGCGGCATCATAGCTGCCATCCGGGTTCTGCTTGAACTGTGCGGCCTTGCTCAGTTTAGAGATGCGGTAAACGGTGAAGCCCGCACCCTCCAGCTTCAGTGCCGGGGAGGGCTGGCCTGTGGTCGAAACCAACTTCTGCAAACTAAAGCCGGATTTCAGCACTTCGTCTTGGCTTTCCTGCTCGGCGTGGATGTGGTAGGTGGACTCATCTGCATAGGTCAGCGTTTTGTAGTGGTTGACCTCATCGCAGAGATACCCTTTGGCATAAGACAGATAGTACCCATCCCACGCCTTGCTGCCGTCCAGCTTGCGGCTCTCGGAAACAGCGGAATACTGGTTTTTGTAGATGTAATCCTTATATTCGCCGCTATCCACAGCGAGATTTGCATACTTGCCGGTGCGTTCCAGCCTCTTGTTCAGCTGCGGATACTTTCCGGTAACATACAGCTTGCCGTTTCCGTCAATGGGCAGTACCAGCCCTGTGGCGCGTTCCACAAGGTAGTATCTGCCCATGTACAGGTTGGCAAAAGCCAGCTTTCCGTCTGTGATTTTGGCAGACGCTACCAGGCGGTCTTTCTGCAAAATGGGCAGGTAATCGGTATCCCAGCCGCCATTGGTGAGAACCGTGGTGTGCCAAATAGGTGCGCCGTTGGCATCGGTGATTTTGGAGTAATCCACCACACCCGAAACACCGTCCGGGTGCTCAATGGTGCCAGCGGCGTACAGATCGTACACCGCCCCCCTCCAGCGTTGTATCTCCGTTGCTGCCCGCAGCCAGATACCGCGCGGCGTCCAAGTCCACTTTTGTCAGCAGAATATTGCCGAGAACGCGGTCGTTCTGCATCTTATCGGCATTGGCGTGCATGGTGTAGGAATTTTCGTTGTTGGCGATTCCGGTGGGGTCTGTGGCGTAAGTCTTATCTGCCTTGCGACTGCCAAAGGTAATGGTGACAATCCCCTCGCCGGTGTCGATGAGGGTACCGCCGCTGTTGGCCGTGGTAATGTCGGCGTTATAATCGGCGTTTCCCAGCCAAATCGTCTGGGCGTCCAATGATTTGGCAATTTCAAAGGCATACGCCCGCTTGCCCAGCACGGAACCAGCTGTGCCGGGAGCGTTTACATCCGACCAGTCACCATAGTACCCACTGGGTGCGCGGCTCTCCACGATGACAAACTTGCCCTCGTTGCGCTGGGTGTAATAGATATTGTCAGAACCATTGGCATAATTGCTATGGTTGATGACCTTGTAAGTGCCGTCGCTCTGGCGCTCGACCTTGTACCGGTTGTATCCGCCAAACGGGATATAGCACTGCCGAACGGTGTCCCACGCAAAAATCTTAAACTCGGCATCGCCCTTGATGCGCTGCTTGGTTTCGCTGTCGATTTTGTCAATGCTGACTTTTACCGACCATTCGTCGTTTTTCATCTGGTAGTCGTTCGCGCTGTTGGCCGGAACCGTAATGGTCTGGTGGCTGCCCAGCGCGCCGGGCGTGGAATCAAAGCCGTGCGGGATGGTGATTTCATCGTAGCTGAACGCAATATTGGAAAGCTGCGCCCGCGCCGAGGCAATAGCAGCATCCACCATGCCTTGCGCCTCATTTTGCAGCTGCCTGATGGCCGCATTCTTGGCAGCTTCTGCTGCGGCGTCTGCTTCTGCTTGGCTGGCGAACGGTCCTTCCTGCCCGCTGAGCGTACTGGTGCTGGTCTTGGACACCTCGTAGTGAGCCGTCCATGTGGCAGAACCGTCGCCGCCGTTGAGGTGAAAACTGTCATCCTGTGTGTGACCGCTTGTGGTAATTGTTTGTGCCCCGGCAGGGGTCATCTGCCAGCTGCCGCCTTCCACGCTGCCGCTGGTCCGGCTGGGCGTGACGGTAATGACCGCCCCGTCCACCTTTTCCAGCGTGTTCAGCTGAACCTTGTCGGTGTTGACAGTGAATGTCAGATCAAAGCTTCCGCTGGCGCTTTGCGCAGGAGCTGTCCACGCAGCGGAATAATACTTCGGTTCCGGAACACTCGGCACATCCGGGATCTCAGTGCCGCCTGCGATTTCCTCACCAACCAGCGCCACAACCTGCCACGCATACCCTGCGGGCGGGTTATAGATGTAGGTGTAGTAGCCGTTTTCCCCGGACTGTGCATCTGTACCGTTTATGAGTTCTTCTGCAGCAGCAATATAGGTCTGCGCTGCGTAGCTGTCGGGATAGTTTTCCATGATCCACTGCTGGGTTTCATCGTAAAGACTGCCAAGGATGTTTGGCTGTTCTTCGCCGCCTTCAGGATCATCTTCAAGGCTTGCCACAACAGGACGGTCATCCAGCATATCCAGACTCAGCTGACCAAGACCGCCCCAGATGTTGACCTGGTTTGCATAGTGGTTGCCGGGCGTATACTGGCCGGGTTCAAGGCGGGACACATGAGAGAAGCTGTAGGTGGGGCAGCCCTTGGGCTGGCCGTTCAGACCGTGGCTGCAGCAGTAGGCTTCCTGACCGTTGAACCAAATCAGCCATGTGCCGCCCTCTTTGGCAATACTGGTGATTTTGCCGGTGGCATACGGCGGAGTCGGTCCTGCAGCATAGGCGGCAATGCCGTCATCGCCGGTGCCGGCATACATCTGTGTGGGTGCGGCATCCTTGCTGATCTGCACTTGGATAGATTTTGACTGCGAACTGCCGTCCGAATCCGTATAGACCAGCTGCGCCGTAAAATCGGCAGAGGCTTTCACATACAGGCCGGTTGCTGCTGCCGACTGCTCCGAGTATGTCTGGCGCAGGATTTCAGCCTGCTCCCGCTTGTCTGCCGGGACAGGCTCATAATCGGTGGATTGGTAGCTTAAAAGCTCCACACCGTCCGGCAGTATAATTTCGGATACTGCACCATCTGCCGGGTATTCGACCTGCGCCAGCAGCGGAACAATGACATAGTCTGTACCGGGGGTTTTGCCGATTGTGACCGTGTTCTCATCTGCGTTCAGCGCATCGGCATCCATATGGGCATCTACGCCGTCATACAGGTCAGAAACCCACGCGGAGATACCGATTTTTGTTTCGCCGGTTGCCACGGGCAGACCCATGCTGCCAAGGTAACTGCCGGTAGGCGCGTCCGGCAGATCGTCGTACAGATTTTCAGTGATCTGCGAAAGATTCGGTATCTGGACATTGGCTTCAGCAGTTTCCGGTGTGGCCGCTGAAGCTGTCTCCGGCGTGGCAGGGGCGTCCTCTGCAAAGGCGGGCAGCGCTGCGCCCGGATTTGTGAGCGCGATTCCTCCCGCCAGCAGCAGCGACAAGCCCTGCTTTATTCTGTGTTTGTTTTTCATACTGGTTCTCCTTTTGTTGCAAAAGAAAAAGCCCGCTGCACGGTGCAGCGGGCTTGGTTAGCGTTCGGGAACGTGTTTCTTAGGGACCGGCGCGGCTCTAGCCTTGTAGGCTTTGCGGTATTTTTCGTCAGCATCATAGAACTGCTGCGAAGAGATACCGGCATCCAGACACCCCTGCATGACAACCGCATTGTAGCGGCTGCTGACCGGGAGCAACTGGTCGCGGTACGGTGCGTTCATCGTGTAAACCATGATTTCGTGCGGTGCGCCATCGGCATCCGTGACCGTCAGGGTCTCCTTGTCATAGAATGTCGGGTAGCCTTCATAACAGTCAAGCTGAGATTCGTCATGGTCAGTGATCGACCAAATTAGACCTTCGACGGTTGCGCCCTCTTTTGGTAAAATCGTCAGGTAGCCGCGCCGGAAAGCCAGCTCATAGCCCTCCAACTTGGCGATACCCACGGCGGTTGCCTCCGGGCAGCGGTAGGCCATCTGCTCAAAATTCAGATTGGAGCCATAGGCAAAATATTCTTTTCTCGACATTTCTTCTCCTATCTGGCCTCGTCCGTGCGGGGCCGTGGTTGATTGCTGGGATACAGCGATTTATCGTGCCGCCACGCCTTGTCACCGGGCAGGTTCTTTAGCAGGTGCATCCGCACATTTTTGTACTCAGGGCCGATCAGCCCCAGCCGCAGCAGAAAGGTGCGGAAGGTAAACGCCGGGTTATCCCCGATGGGCGTTTTCCGGAACTGCGTGTACTTCTGGTTGATGCCCTGCGCCGAGATCGCCATAGCCAGAATGATGTTTGCTTTGGCTTCACCCGCATGGAGCGTGGAATTGAACAGGCGCCATTCGATTGTACCGTGATAGAACACTGAATGCAGGTTCAAGGCGTGATACCGGCTCTGGTGGTAGTGATAGTCGCTGCCGTCCCGCCCGCGGTACCAGCGGTCTTTCAGCTGATCCATACTCGCGCCGCTGGGCAGTTTGCGGATTTCTTCCAGAATCGGCTCATCCACCGCCTGACAGTAGCTGTCGATGCGGGCAGGGTTGACTTTAAGTGCTGCAAACAAAATGTCCTCTTTTGAGTACATAATGGACAGCACATTTTTGAGGCTCTGCGGCGTGTGCTTGCTTGCATCCACATGGACGTGCATACCGCAGGATGAATTGACCTTTCCGCCTGCACGGCGCAGTGCGCGGACAACCTCCTGCAGCTTTTCCATCTCAGCGTATTCCAGCTTGGGAGAGTTCAACTCAACTTTATACTCGCCTGAAGTAGAGGAGCGCAAATATCCTTCCGGGTGAATGCTTGCGTCCCGAACGATTTTCCAATCTTTACCGTCCAAATCTTTGACCCTGTAGGCATCGTAGCCACCGCCGGAATGCTCGGCGCGGGTTCCAAACAGGTCAGCCAGCGCATGGGCTGCCGTGGCACGGTTTATCCCGGTCAGTTCAATTTCACAGCCAAAATACTGGTCTTTGAAATCAAGGGGCAGAAGTCTCACCCCGCAGTTCCGCATCCATCTTGGCAATGCGCCGTCCGATGGCTTCCACCACATTGACCGTCACACCGTTGCCAGCCTGTTTGTAGGCTTGGTTATCGCTCTGGATGGCAAGCACCGTGTCGATGCGGTCATCCGCCCATCCTTGCAGCCGCAGACATTCACGCGGTGTCAGGCGACGGATGCGCCCCTCGCATAGAACGCCGTGACGGTCTTTTGTGGTAAGTGTATGCATGGGTGCGCCGGGCTTACCGGTGCGTTCGGTGTTGCGGGCGAGGTCGGACTTGATGGGATTTTTGACCGGGCAAACTTCAACAGTGCCTTGTTGGCAGCCCGTTGTAAGTGTATGCGCGATCTCTTTACCAACCCGTCCGCGCCGACTGTTGACTGTGGCGTAGCTCAGGTCGATGCTGTCACCGACCTGTGCCATCTGGTAGCCGGTTTTTGTGGCGCACTTGATCGGCACTCCCACCTCGTACAGCCCGGTCTTGCCGCCGAACCCGCCCGGATTGGCAGCCAGCGTACAACTCAGTCCTTCGGGGGAGTAGACACGTTCTTCTTGGTGACCGCCGTGGGTTTGAATAAGAGAACCTCCTGCTGTTTCGAGGAAAGGAAATACTTTTCCTCGACATCGCTCATCAAGATATCCGATAATGTACACGCGGTTTCTTGACTGGGGAACGCCGAAATCTTTGCTGTTAAGACATTGCCATTCCACGCCATACCCCAGTCTGTCCAGCGTGTTAAGGATCGTCGCAAATGTCCGCCCTCCGTCATGAGATAACAGGCCGGGTACATTTTCAAACAGCAAATACGGAGGCTTCCGGGCTTCAGCCAGGCGGGCCAGTTCAAAGAAGAGAGTGCCGCGCTGATCTCCGAATCCTTTTCGGGTTCCTGCAATGCTGAAAGTCTGGCAAGGAAATCCGCCGCAGAGAAGCTGGAAGTCCGGCATGGTGCTGGGGTCGGCTTTTCGGGCATCTTCAATGAACCACTCTCCCTTCGTGTCAAACAGGGCGTTGTAACTACGGTTGGCGTATTTGTCGATTTCGCAGTGACCTACGCATGTAAAGCCTCCGGCACGGGTCAGTCCTTCGCGGAAACCGCCGATGCCGGAGAACATATCTATAAATCGAATCACCGATTCGATAACGAAAAAAGAGGCAACCAATGCTGGCTGCCCTTGCTGGTTAAGTATGTGATTTTCAGTATTGCGCATCTACCTCCATTTCGGTGCCATCTGGTTCGCCGGAGTCGACATCAGCGTTTTCCTCCGCAGCTTGCTCGGTCGTAATTCTTTCGTAGTCCTTTTCGGCTTCATCCAATTCTCTTTCAATGATGCGTACCAGAAATTCTTTCTGGCTCAGTTTGTGGTGATAGATTTGCTCGTACCTTGCAAGAAAGGTCTTGATGCGCTGGAGAAGTTCCTCGGATACCTGAAATGCCAATGTGCGTGTTGTCATGTTGCTGACTCCCTTCGGTTTCTCAAAAAATGTGGTTACGGCCTGTTCAATGAACTGCGATGTGGTGATGCCCTGTCGTTCCAGTTCTTCACGGATTTTCTGGTGCAGGTCATCCGGGATGGTTACGGTCAATTTGCTCATGGGTGCGCTCCTTTCTGTGTTTGCAAAGCAAGCATACCACAGCGGCAGAAGCAAAGCTATTCACAAGAACTAACGACAATTCATTGAATTTTGCTATCAAAGCAGCCATAACCAACAAAAACTTAGTGCATGGGAACCACCCCCTCTAAAGTGTAGATAAGAAATTGAGCGCGGAATCCGGAATTGCATCGTCCGGTGGCAGACTGGGAACAGCAGTGGCTATGCTGGCCGTCTGCAATTCCTCGCGCACCACCTTGCGGATGCTTTCTTCCAGCCTATCCGTCTGTTCTGCCGCAAGGATACTCTGCACCAGAAACTCCTTGCGGCGGGCTGACGGCGTCTGCTGCAGCAACGCCCATGCGCGGCGGTGCTGCGGGTCGCTAAGGTTCGGACGGAAAACGTACTGTGGGCGTTTCATGCCTCGCCTTTACGGCGCGACACGGCGGCCAACGCGCGCTCGAACCCGACAGCGTTCACCTTGTCGTCCAGCAGAAAAATCGTCTTACAAAGCGCGTCTTTGGGGCTGAGGTGGCGGCTCACCACCGATGCACCGCCGCCCAGCAACACGGCGGGGATAGCGTGCAGATCGAAACCGGCTTCCATCGTGGCGGACAGCAGATGTTCGGTGTACTTGCGCCCCTGCCGGTTCACAATGTCGCGCACCACATCGCTGACCGTGCAGGGGTGACCTGCCAGCATATTTTCGATTTGGGCATCCGTGAGGGACAGCCCGGTTTCACGCCGCACCTGCTCCCGGATGTCATCCACGCAGCGGATCATGCCGAGTTCAAGGCTGTGGGCGGTGTCAGCCGCAGGGATGGCGTTGTCGATGCGCATGAGGTCCACTGTCCAGCCACCGAGATCCATAAGGAGCATGGACGGTTCGTCCTGCAAAAGCCCCACTTCAGTCATAAGGGCGGCGTAGCCTTGAGGGAAGACAGCAACTTCCTCGATGGTAATGCTGTACTCCACGCCCTCGAATTTGAAATTCACGGGCTGGTTGCTCCGCAGCAGATACTCTCTGAACTTGGGTTTGTCGCGTCCGAAACTGGTCAGCGGCAGACCCGCCGCAATGCGCACCGAGCATTCGGGCGGCAGACCGCGCTGCCGGATTTCTTTTGCGATAGCTGCCAGTGTCAGCAGGTAGTAGTTGTCGTTTACGGTCTTGTCCCGCTGGATAGGCTGCCTTCCGGAGCCACAAACAAAAAAGCACCCGCCAAACTCTAAGAGTCCTTGGCGGGTGTAGGGTTCGTGTTCTCCGTAGCTGGTAAGTCCAGCCGGAAATGAACAATGCGCTGTTTTGATGGCGTAGTAACCGTGGTCGATGCCGATAATGATGCTCATAGTGGAAATCCTCCTTATTGTAAATAGGTATAAAATGGGAAACTTGAAAACAAAATGAAAACTGCCGGAAAAAGCAAAAAATCCCCGCAGCCAACAGGCTGCGGGAAATTGAAAACATTCTGAAAACAGCAGGATTTATTCTGTTTTTTCTCAAAAAAATTGCCCCCTCCCCTGCCAAATTCCAGAAATCGGCAGAAAAGTGGGCATCAAGGTGGGCAAACCGCCCCAAAATGGTTGGACAACACTGTAAAACCGTGTCCAAAAATCAGTTGGCGAAATCGCCGATTTTCGACGATACAGCAAAGAAAAAAGCCTGTGACATCTTTTTTGTCACAGGCTTTTGGAGCTGGTGGCCGGACTTGAACCGGCGACCTGCTGATTACGAATCAGCTGCTCTACCAACTGAGCCACACCAGCACGCAAGACAACAATAATATTATACAGAATTTTCAAGATAAGTCAATACCCTGCCGCAAAAATTATTGCTGTCCTGCCCCCAAATATAAAAGTGCTTACTCGGCATCCTCGCAGAAGGCCTTGAAGGTCAGGTATGCCATGTAGACATCCGCCTTGGAGACGATCTCAAACGGGGAATGCATCGACAGAACCGGCACGCCGACATCAATGGTGTCGATGTCCTGATTGGCAACATACTTGGCCACCGTGCCGCCGCCGCCCAGATCCAGCTTGCCCATCTCGCCGATCTGCCAGACAACACCGTTGTTGTCCATCAGGCGGGTCAGGTAGCTGACCAGCTCGGCAGAGGCATCACTGGTGCCGGACTTGCCGCGGGAGCCGGTGTACTTATAGATTGCCACGCCGCTGCCTGCGTAGGTGCCGTTGTCAGGCTCAAACGCATCGGCAAAGGTCGGATCATAGGCGGCCGTCACATCGGCGGACAGGCACTTGGCAGCCTTGCAGGCGGTGATGTAGTCCGCGCCCTGTCCAGCGCAGAGCTGCTGCAGGAAGTGGAAGGTGTACATGCTGTTCAGACCGGTGACACCATCGGAGCCGGTCTCCTCCTTATCGGTCAGCACGCAGACGGAGGTGTAGGCGGGGTTTTGGATGCCGATCTCAGCCATCAGGGCCGGGTAGGCATCCACGCGGTCATCGTGGCCGTAGGCACCGATCATGGCGCGGTCCAGACCGATGTCGCGGGCCTTGTAGGCGGGCACGATCTCGATTTCGGCGCGGGTGAAGTCCCGCTCGGTGATGCCGTAAGCCTCATTGAGCATACCCAGCACATTCAGCTTAACGCGCTGTTCGGCGTCCTTGTCCTCGATCGGCAGGGACGCGATGATGACATTCAGATCCTCCGCGGTGATGCCCTCAGCCAGTGTCTTGGCACTCTGCTTTGCGCCCAGATGCGGCAGCAGGTCGGAAATGCAGAAAACCGGGTCCTCGTCCTTCTCACCGATGCAGACCTCCACGCGGGTGCCGTCGGCGCGGCAGATAACGCCGTGCAAAGCCAGCGGGATGGTAGGCCACTGGTACTTGCGCACGCCGCCGTAATAGTGGGTGCGCAGGTAGCCGATGCCGGACTTTTCAAACACGGGCACGGGGCGCAGATCCAGACGCGGAGAGTCGATGTGCGCAATGTTCAGGTGGAAGCCCTGCTCCAGACCTCTGGTGCCGATGGTCGCAGCCAGCACGCATTTTTCACGGTTGATAGTGTAGACCTTGGTGCCGGGGGCATAGTTCGTGCCGGGCACAAATTTCTGGTAGCCGGCAGCCAGCAGCAGCTTTTCACTGTAAGCGGTGGCCTCGCGCTCCGTCTTGGCATTGTTCAGGAAGGTCTTGTATCCCTCGCAGAAGTCCTGCGCAGCGGCGATGGCATCGGGAGCAGCATCCGCTACAGTTTCGTTTTTATAGAGCAGTTTTTTGAGTTCCTCAGTGGTTTTCATCTTGAATTTCCTTTCTTACTTATATATCTCCATTATATATCTCCGAGTAGCGTTGATAGCTCTCGGTGATTTTCTTTACATATTGCCGCATCTGCGGGTATGGATACCGGTCCAGCGTGATGCCGTCTGACGAGTACTGCGCCTCGGCAAGCAGGGTGTCCACAGCGCCCACACCGTTATGATAGGCCGCTGCCGCTGTAGCCAGATGATCGTCATACCGCTTCAGGCAATAGCTGACAAAATAAGTACCGAACCGGATGTTCGTTTCCGGGTCGTAGAGATCATCGAAGGTCAGGGCCTCTGTCGGGGCGATCTTGGTCTTGATCCAGTCAAAAGTGACCTCGGTGATCTGCATCAGTCCTCTGGCCCCGGCATCGGAATCGACCGCCGGGTCAAAGTTGCTTTCGGTGCGGATGAAGGCGTACAGGATCATCGGATCTATGCCGTATTTCCCGGCGTAATACTCAACATACGCCTCATAGCGCTGCGGGTATTCCCAGCGCTCGATTTTTTCCTGCAGGGCGGCAAACAGCAGTATGCCCGCCAAGGCCAGCGCCAGCAGGACAGCCGTCACCGGCACCCATGCAGACCGTTTTTGTTTTTTGCTCTGTCTAGGCATGTTCCTCCTTCTCCAATCCATGCAGGATAGATTGCAGTTTCCGGCGCAGCTGCTCCGGTGTGCCGTCATTGACAAGCTCCGCTGTGGCTGCTGCGCGCAGCCGTTCGAGCGGCAGCTGCGCATCCAGACGGCGCCGGGCCATTTCCGGTGCGATGCCGTCCCGCGCGCAGATGCGCGCCACACTGGTGTCATAGGGCGCGGTGACAAGAATCAGTGCATCACAGTGCTTTTCAAACGGCGTGCCGACAATGACGGCACCGTCCACAAAGGCGAGCTTCGCCCCTGCCTGCTCGGCGTTCGCCAGCGCAGCATCAATGCGGCGCAGGATCTCCGGCTGGGTGATGGTGGTCAATGCAGCCGTCCCCTCCGGCGTGGCAAACGCCCGGTCTGCCAGCAGGCGGCGGCGCACTTCTCCGTTTTCGTCGGCAATATCTGCGCCGAACACCCTTTGCAGCTCGGCGATGCAAGAGGAGCCGGGCAGCAGCACCTCCCGCGCGACCAGATCTGCATCAATACAAGGATACCCCTGCTCCCGCAAGAAATTTGTCGCACTGGATTTGCCGCAGCCGGACCGCCCCGTGATGCCTACCACCCTCATAG